>JAEEGK010022457.1_pt1 | contig 13250 bp, 9 predicted proteins | sample 8958771 | NCBI WGS metagenome assembly JAEEGK01 (sample SAMN16246547, study PRJNA631951) | gut metagenome | biome: gut microbiome; feature: rumen; material: SC-attached | host: Bos | place: Iran: Karaj | collected 2018-10 | reverse complement strand
CATCAATGGCATCCGCAAGGCGTTTGATATCCTCTCGGCCAAGAAGCTTGAGGTGGACGAAGCCAACAGCGCAGCCCAGAATGCCCAGCTTCTGCTTCCCTTGAAGCGTGAGGCGGTGGCCCAATTGAGCCGGCTGTTGTCGTATCTTGAGGTGATGGCTGAGAAGGAGCCTGCGGTTTACGGCGAGCATTTCGTCTTTGTGTCGAAGGTCATCTCGGACCTCAAAGGCTCGAATCGAAGAAAGACGGCCAAGCCCGCCGAAACGCCAGCCATGCCTGCAACCGCATGAAGCGTTGACTGGCAGTAAGGTGAATATCGTGCAGTAAGGTAAGCATTGCCTTGCTGCCGCCTCCCCATGAGCTTTAGGGCTTGTGGGGAGGAATTTTTATGCTCTTTTCATCATTATTGAATTTTTTCTTTATTTTTGCCCTGCCATACTGTTTTAATCCAAAATATGAGCAAAATAGACAAAACGGAGCTGATAGCAAAACTTCAGCAGCTCGAAGGTCTCACCGATGAGGAAAAGAGTAACCTGATAGGACTGTTGCGGCAACATAAAAAGTACGGCCTTGTGTGGGAGGACAAGCCCGAGGACGTGGAAGAACGCCTGCGCGAGGAGCTGCCTGTATTGAAAGAAGTGAAAGAACGGGTACTGATTAGCGACCAGCCCGATGCGCCCAATCATATACTTATTGAAGGCGATAATCTCGAAGCCCTCACTGCTCTCAGCTACACCCACGAAGGCAAGATTGATGTTATCTATATCGATCCGCCTTACAACACGGGCAACAAGGATTTCGTCTATAACGACAGCTATGTGGACACTGAGGACAGCTACCGCCACAGCAAATGGCTCTCTTTTATGAGCAAACGCCTTCGCATCGCCAAACGACTGCTTTCTGATAAAGGCGTGATTTTCATTTCCATTGATGATAATGAACAAGCTAATTTGAAGTTGCTTTGTGATGAAGTGTTCGGGGAAAGAAATTTCACAGGTCAACTCATTATTAAAACAGCTACAGATAATAATCCTTCTCAAATTAATACAGAGCATGAATATATGCTTTGTTATTGTTCAAACAAATATATTCAAGACAATTGGAAGAGGACAAGTCAAGCTGCTAAAGCCATAATTGAGAAATACAGCGAACTTCGTGATCAAAATCTAACCTTATCACAAATTCAAAAAGAATTGCGCAAATGGATTAAAGCGAACAAGGACAATTTGCCACAAGTTGCTCATTATAACAATGTTGACGAGAAGGGAGTTTATAGTAGTTCTGGTAATTCATCAAACCCACATCCTGGTGGTTATATGTATGATATTATCCATCCAGTTACACGAAAAGCTTGTCCAAAACCACAAAACGGTTGGAGATGGCCCTTGTCTACTTTTGAAGAATACGATTTACAAGGCGAAATAGAATGGGGAGTTGATGAAACAACACAACCTCATGTTAAGAAAAGAATTGAAACATCTACAGAGTATTTGCGCACTTTAATATATGAAGACAATAGGGGTACAACATTGGCTTTAGCGGAGATGTTCGAGGGAACAAAGGTGTTCGATAATCCAAAACCAATTAAAGTCATCTCCAAAGTCATAGATTTTGCTTCAATAAAATCCTCTACAATCCTCGACTTCTTCGCAGGTAGCGGCACAACCCTTCACGCCACCATACAACTCAATGCCGAGGACGGAGGCCACCGTCAGTGCATCCTTGTCACCAACAACGAGAACGGCATTTGCGAACAAGTCACCTACGAGCGCAACAAACGCGTCATCCAAGGCTACACCACACCTAAAGGCCAAGCAGTGGAAGGTCTGCACAACAACAATCTGCGCTACTACCGCACGGAGTTCATTCCCCGCGAGCGCACCCAACGCAATATGCGTGCTTTGGTCAACGCGGCTACCGATTTGCTTTGCGTCAAGGAAGACCTTTATCAGGAGTTACCAGTTGATAGTTTGCAGTTGTCAGTCAAGCTTACACCGAAGCATGTTAGAATGTTTGGGAATGGTTCAAAGCGAATGATGGTCATTTATGACGAACGAACCATTCCTTACATTGTGGATGGACTTTTGAAGGAAACATCGAAAAACACGAAAGAAGCGAAAGATAAAAATGATTTCGGTTTTTTAGAGTCTTTCGATGTTGAAAACAAACTAAAAATCTACGTCTTTGCGCCAGGACCGTACGCGTGGGACGATGACTTTGCGCCAGTAATCGACCGCGTGGAGCTTTGCGCTCTGCCCGAGGCCATTTATCAGGCTTATAAGAATGTGCTGCCGAAGAAGAGAAATAAATATGCTGATGAAGAATCAACGAACGAAGTCGATATAAATGAATTTTGAATTAAAACAAACGATAATATTATGAGACTTGAACAGCTAACAATAAAGAATTTACGATTGTTTGGAAACGAAGAACAGACAATCAACTTTTCAGCTGATAAGAATATCACAGTCTTTTTAGGTGACAATGGCGCTGGAAAGACCACTATTCTGCATGGTTGTACAGTTGTATTAAGTAATTTCTTTACAGCATTTCCAGATGTTAGTTACAAGACTTTTTCCGATACAGATGTTCGAGCAATAAGCAACATCCAAAGGGCTGACTATCTTCATGTGAAAATGATCATTCGCACAGAAGACAATCGTACTATTCAGGTTGACCAATATAAAAAGGGGAACTCGAACGATACCCCCAAATCGGATTTGTCGCAACTTAAAGAGTACGCCAATTCCTTGAAAGAGAAGATTGATGCCAATGAGAGCGTTGCCCTGCCGATTCTAGCCTACTATGGAACAGAGAGGGGACAAATACAGGCTCCAGAACGACGAAGAGACTTCAATGTGATATTTCCAAGATGGGATAGTTATACTGGGGCATTGGAACCTGCCACGAATTTCAAGCGTTTCTTTACTTGGTTTGAGAGAAACGAGGATGAAGAGAGAAGAGAAAAAGAAGCCCGAAGGGATTGGCATTATCGTTCCTATGTAATGGAGGCTGTACGGAATGCACTCAATAAAATGGATGAGAGATATTATAGGCCTCGGGTCTTGACAAGCCCATTACGGTTTGTTATGGATGATATTTCCGATTTGCAGCCAAATGATAGGGAACAGTATAAACGTATTTTTTCAACGAGCATGCCTCCTGCAGGATTTGAAGGAGTTAAAGAGGTTAGAATCGAACAAATGAGTGACGGCTACCGAATCATGATAGCAATGATTGCGGATATTGCAGCTCGTATGGCGGAAGCCAACCCATCGTCAGAATGTTCAGGACTTGACGATCCCTTAAACGCGCCAGGTATTGTTTTTATCGATGAAATAGATTTGCACCTACACCCTGTATGGCAAAGAAAAGTACTTAGACAACTACATGCCATCTTCCCCAATGTTCAGTTTATAGTGACAACCCATAGCCCCAATGTTGTGATGGGGGCACTTGATTTGGTCCAAGTGGTCAAACTCGAGAATGGTACTATCAATTCTGATGTTAACATAAACCAATTCAAATACTATGATATCAGTCAACTCCTATTGAGTAACCTGTTTGAATTGGATAATGTGCGTACTGATGATTACATGAAGATTAAACGTGAAAGATACAAATTAATCCGTAAGGATGCCATTGAGAATTTGTCAGAAGGAGAACGCAATCGCCTAAAAGACCTTGATGAAAAAATATCATTGTATGACCCTTGTGAGGGAGAAGAAATGCTTCGTGTTATTAAGTTGTTAGATGAAATTGCTCATTCTACACGCCATGATTAAGTTACAAAAAACTCAGCCAGCACCTGCATCCTTATCTTCTCAAGAATGCAGAGACACCTTAGAAGCAATCCACATAAAAAAAGCCAATGGAGAAAAAATCACTGCTAAGGATTTTGACACTTTATACGGCAAGGAAGATGTTCGTCAGCAACTCATGGATGATCAATATAAGAAATGCGCGTATTGCGAAAAAACAATTGAAGATGAGCAGCGACATGTTGACCACTATCGTCCAAAATCGCTGTATAATAAATTGACATTTACATGGGACAATCTCGTAGGTGCCTGTTGGGCATGTAATAAGGATAAAGGCAAACAATTTCCATTAGACGATGAGAACGAACGGTTTACTGAAAGAGAAATACCATTATTGATTAATCCGTATAATGAGGATCCAAGTGAGTACATAGCATTTCATGAGGAGGAAGCTGTACCCAAAAAAGGAATAACTGGGTTGAAACTGAGAAAAGCGGAAAAAACCATTGAAATATTGTTAGAACGTGAAACTTTAAGAAACCGCAGGAGGGCTAAATGGAAAATTATAGAAGAAGCCCAAAAGAGACTTGCAGATAAACCGATGGAATTACAAAGTATATTGGAATTATTGTCCCAAAAAGAGCAAGAATTCTCCGGAATGTTCAAAAACCAGCAATAAGAACAGAATAAAATGCTAGAACTGAAAAACTATCAGCGCACTGCTGTTCATGAACTGAAAGAACGCATGGTTCGCCTGCTCAACTTGGGCGGAAAGCGACAGAAAATCGTTTTCAAGGCCCCAACGGGCTCAGGCAAGACGGTGATGACTTCGGCCATGATGGACGAACTGACCCGCGAGCTGAAGGTGAGCGGTGAATGCCGCTATACCCGTGTGGCTTGGGTGTGGATAGCCCCCAACAAACTCCATCAGCAGAGCTACCTCTCGATGCGCAACTTCTTCAGCGAAACGCGCTCGTTACGTCCGGTGATGTTCGATGAATGTGAACAATCTGAAGGCCTGAAAGACGGAGAGGTGTTGTTTCTCAACTGGGAGAGCATCAACAAGGACAATGCTGTCATCATTCGCGACAACGAGCAAAACCGCACCCTATATGAGTTGTTGCGCCGCACCCGCATCGAACATGGCATCCCCGTTGTGGTCATTATCGACGAGGAGCACATGTTTGGCGGTAGAAACGCGGTGAAAAGCGAGAAAGTGTTGGCCAACATCAATCCCGACATCGAGTTGCGCATCAGTGCGACGCCTATCACTGGCGGTTGTGATACCGTGGTGGTGCAACGCAGCGAGGTGGTCGATGAGGAAATGATCAAGAAAGGTGTACAACTCAACCCCAACCTCAAAAGCGAGCGCGAGCAATCGTCGCTCACCGTGAATCAACGCCTGCTACAAAAAGCATTGAACAAGCGTGACGAGTTGGCGAACAGTATGAAAGAATACGGCATCAATCCTTTGTTGCTTATCCAATTGCCCAACGACACTAGCGAGAGCCTGAGCCGCGAAGAAAGTACCATTGCTGACGAAGTGAAGCAATACCTTGCAACCCCGGGAATCGACATCACCGAGGCCAATGGTGGCCTTGCCGTGTGGCTTTCAAAAGAGAAAAGCCCCAATCTGGCTACCATCAGCCACAACGACGACCTCACCAAGGTGCTGCTCTTCAAACAAGCCATCGCTTTGGGTTGGGACTGTCCGCGCGCAGCCGTGTTGCTTATCTTCCGCGAGCTGAAGAGCATGACCTTCACTACGCAAACCGTGGGTCGTATTTTAAGAATGCCCCAGCAGCATTTCTACACTGATGACAGACTCAACTATGGCTACGTCTATACCAACCTCAGTGCCGACATCATCAGTGTGGTGGGTGATGACATGAGCTACATCAGCAGTGTTTATGCCAATCGCCGCGAAGGGCTGAGCAACATCTCTCTGCGGAGTGTGTATATGGACAGACACGAGCAGCGCAACCGTTTGGGCAGTGGCTTCAAGAAGGCTTTGTTTGAAGTGTTGGAGGAAAAACTCAACCTGCCTCAGTTGCGTCTGTTCGACTTTGAAGAGGACGACACCACAGGTGGAGTGCAATTAGGTATGTTTGAAGCCGATGTCACGCTCAACCGTGAGAAAGCCCGCAAAAGCGGCATCCAACTCGACGTAGCCCGTATCTTCATCGAGATTCCCAAAGACACCCAACTGACGGGCGACAACGGCATTGTGGAAGTGGTCAGCAAAGCACGTATGGCTCGAAATGCAGCCGAACTCGACGCCCTATTGACCTTGTTCTGCCGTAGTCATGTAGGCAGTTTCGCCAAATTCGACAGCACCCCCGTGTTGCGCGGTGCCTTATTGGAGATGATGGAGAGCTATTTCGGCATCTTCGAGACTGAAGCTCCCAAGGTGATTCTCTACCATGGCAACCGCTCTTTTATGGAAGACTTGATCAAGAGTGCCTTGCTGCGTTACGGCAACACGCTGAAAGCCAATCCTGCCGCGCCACGGGCCTACACCGTACAGCAGTTTGAGATTCCCGCCACAAGGATTTATAACTCGATGGTGGTTTACAGCACATACGGTGAATTGTTCAACCACGCTTTGCAACCCTATTTTGAGCTCAACGATGTCTCACAGCCAGAACACGCTTTTGCCCGCTGGATTGACCGTCAGACCGAGTGGGTGGATTGGTGGTACAAGAATGGTGACGACGGAAAGCAGCATTTTGCAGTGCCCTATACCGCGAGTGACGGGCGCAAGCGGTGCTTCTATGTTGACTTCATTATTCGGTTGAAAAATGGCAATGTCTGTTTGTTAGACACCAAAACTTTGGGCAGCGATGAAGAAGCACCCGAGAAAAACAACGCCTTGTGGAAATACATCGAAGAGCACAATGAACTATATAAGGAGAAAGACATACGTTTCACAGGTGGCGTGCTCATCCAACAAGGCGACAACTGGTATTACCCAGAGGGTCTTATTGAAAACACTGATAACACCGATGGCTGGAGTCGTCTCGACTTGGCCTCACTATAACTAATGAAAGATGAAAAAAGGACTTGACCGCTGTTTCCTGCACTACGGCATACGCCAGGAAGACATGAACATCATCGAGGACATGTGCCACGATGCCGACATCGATGCCGAATGGATGAAAGAAAACATCCTGAAACTCTATAACGATGCGAGAAATGAAGAAAGCATCGATGAAAAGAAGCTTCGCAAGATTTTGAACAACGCCTTAAAGAAAATCGTATGAAGATTACGCATATATACGCCGAGAACTACAAGACCTACCGCCGTCTTGACCTTGACCTGACCGCCGAAGAAGACCGTCCTATCATCTTAATTGGTGGTGGCAACGGCTGTGGCAAGACCACATTGTTTGATGCCATCTATAGCGCATTGTATGGCCTTGAAGTGAAGACTGCACATCAATTTGAGGAGCTGTTCAATGCCGGAGTAAAACTTGAACAAGGCATGGAAAACCGAAGCATCATTCTTGAAATATCGTTTAGTGGCATGGTACTTGGTCAAGAAACGCCCTATCGCCTGAAACGCGAATACAAGCTGATTGACGGCAAAGTGCGTTGGATGGTGGAACTCAATATGAACGGCAATCGATACAGCTATGGCATAGCTTCCTCAGCTGCTCAACGTACAGCCAACGAAGAGGTGGTAAACAAAATCATTGCAGCCAATCTTCCTTCGGAACTGAGCAACTATTTCCTCTTTGATGCCATGAAAACCAGCGAGTTAGTCAAAGAGGAACAAATCAACCGCCTCATTATGAAAAACATCAACTCGGTGATGGGTTTCAATAAATACAACCAGTTGCACGAGGCAGCGGTTCTCTTGTTGAACGAAAAGAAAGCCGCTAAATTGGAAAATGAGAAACAGCGGCAAGAGTATGAGAAATTGGTTCATCAAAAGCAAGGTCGTGAAGCTGAGCTAAAGCAACTGCGCGAAGACTACGACCAGGCTTTGGACTACAGTGAAGAACGACGTGAACAATACAATCAGTTGAAACAAGGCCGCAATGCCGACGAGATGACTCGCGACCGCATCAAAAAACAAAAAGAAAGTATCAGCAAGGTGGAGAAGAAAGCCACCGATTATCGCGAAAGTGTTGACAAAGTGGTCAAAGACCTTGAACTGAATGTACTGTTTCCTGCATTGGCCGATCGCATTCGTCCCGAAGTGGAAATCATCGTCAACGAGCGTCGTCGTTTGGCACAAGAGCGAGGCGAGGAAGTGTCCGATGAACAATTGGCAAGGTTAACGCGCGACATATTGAGTTATCTTGCTGAGCAGTACAAAGCTATTGAAAACGTCAAAGTCGATGATGTGGTTCGCCATATCCAGATGGGGCGCAAACATGGTGAGGCATTGGCCGACAAACATCCTTATTTGAGCGACGCCAACGTAGAAGTGTTGGAGAAACTAATCAAGGATGCATACGTCAATCAGTTCCTCCCCTTGGATAATGAAAGAGAAGCCATTGACATGGATTTGGCCGAGTTGCCTCGCAAACGCGAACAGCTTTTGTCACTTGAAAAAGAACTTAGCGGCTTGGATTACAACCTCATCACATTGTATGAAGACAATGAAAAACGTTTGAAAGACTTGAAAGCCAAGATCGACGAAGCCGATAAAGACATCAAGAAACTGACGGAAGAAATAGCTACTTTCGACTACGACATCCCGCAAATTCCTGATCCACAGTTCGACATGCTTTGCAAACTGCCCGGATTCTTTAAGGCCGTTTCTGCCAAATTGCTGGCTTCCAAGCGGAAGAGCATAGAGCAAATGATGAAGGAACAACTGAACTTGAATTTGGTGGTTTATGCCGGTGTCATCGGTCGCGTTGATTTGTCGAGTGATGGAAATGAAGAGGTAAGTTTCAAGATGTATCATCAAAACGGCAACGAGATTTACCTCAGCCAACTCAATGCCGGTGCCAAGCAAACCGTCATGCAAGTGTTGCTGAAAGTCCTGTATGAGTTAGGCGATTATAACCCACCCGTGATGATTGACACGGTTATGGGCGTGCTTGACAAGGAAAGCCGCGAAGTAATCCTTGAGCACTATTTCCCAGATTTGGCGCATCAAACCATTTTGCTGAGCACCGATACTGAAATTACCACAGAGCACGACCTAAAGAAGATTGCGGCTCATGTGGCGAAAACCTACACCTTGCACCGCGATAAGGAAGCCCAGTGTACCACTGTTTCTAACGACTATTTTGGAATCACCATCAAAGACTGAAAGCCATGAAAGTAGATAATTTGGTTATCAATAATACAATCAAGTCATTCGAAGGAATGAATGAAATGACAGCCGATGTCAAGCAGGCACTTGAGCAACGTATTAATTTGAGAGAATATCCTGGCGATCGTCCTGTGGTGATTTCACAGAGCGTTGTGATGAGGATGTGCTTGCTTGCTGGACTTGCCGACAAAACTCCAAGAACATCCGAAGAGGTATCAGATATCTCAGTGCAGCTGACCAGTAGCCCATATTCGAGCACGTTTTTCACAAAACAAAACATTGGTCAATTGGTTGAAGCTTTGATGAAAATGCGTTATCATGATGTGGATGCTGATTGGAAAACACCCGCAGTAGTAAGCCGAGTAATAGCTCATGAGATACTTCGAGGGCGTGACTTGTTGATGAAAGAAGGTGGAATTGACGATTGGCTGCGATTCAGTCCGTTGAAAGGCGGGGGAGGCGTGAATGACATTCCAGTATTGAACTTGTGCATAGGTAATTATGGCGACGGGATGCCAGCCAATCTCGATATCAATAGTCGTGCCATTGCCAACACTCAAATTCTAGTGGCTGGTACCACGGGTAGCGGCAAGAGCAATCTGCTGGCTGTGTTGTTGCATGAAATGCGTACGGCATCTTCAGACACCCATTATCCCGTCAATTTCCTTTTGTTCGACTACAAAGGCGAATTTTCCGATCCAAACAACGCACTTTGGCTTTCGCTGTTCGATACCGACAGCTCGGCCATCCTTAACCCGATGGAAAGACCTTTGCCCTTTACACCATTCAAGGATTTCAGCGACCGACCTGTCAACGAGCTAAATCTTTATTCTACCACTATGGCAACTGCCCTTCTATCAATCGCATCAGGGGCGAGAATCAGCGCAAATATGGATAGTAGGTTGTGTGATGCCATTGTGAACGCTTATAAGGCCAACCACATGAAGCCCATTACCTTCAAGATGATTTTCGACCACTACAATCGTCTTTTGCCTGAAAAGAAGCAAGGTGACATGGACAGTGTGAAGTCGGTGTTGAATCAGTTGGTCAACAACAACATATTTGCTGATGAAGATAAGATAGATTTGTTGCACACATGTAACATCATCAATCTTGGAAGGTTCGAAAAGGATGGTATCATTGCCAAGGCCATTGTTTATTTTGTGATTTCAAAACTGAATAATATTTACGAACAGTTGCCTGTCCAAGCAATGAATGACGAGCGAGTGGAGATACGTCATTTCACCATCATTGACGAAGCCCACTATATGCTCAGTTTCGAGAACAAGCCTCTGCAAAACTTGATTGCCGTAGGCCGCAACAAGGGCATGAGCATTATCTTGGCTACTCAAAATATGGCGGACTTCAAGGTTCGTAGTATCGACTTTTATGCCAATGCCCAGTATCCACTCATCATGCGACAGCAGCAACAAAGCGACGGCGTGTTGCGCGACTTGTTCGGTGTTAGTGGCAGTCAACTGCAAGACCTAAAGCAAGCCATCACCAATCTGCAAAAGGGTGAGTTGATTACCCGTGACAATAGTTTGGCTGAATTGGGCTTGGGTGCCAGTTGGAAGAAAATCAAGGTAACGCATTTGATTTGACGTCATGAAAACAGAGGAACTGAAGAAAGCGCATGAAGCCTTTGAAATGCTCCAAAAGTTGGATCTGCCTATTGGCGAGAAACAACGGCGCACTTTGATGGAGCTTGAAAAAGCCTATCTTGAAAAAGAAGTACTGCCATCCGTAATTGAAGCTATACGTCCGATGTTTGTCGACCTAAAAACCTCATTTCAAGTGACACTCAGGTATTCTGAAAAGGACGGGCTGCTGTTGGAAGGTGTTGAAGAGCAAAAAGAGGCGACCAAAGAAGCCATCCCGGGAGATGACACGGATGAAGGCCGCTATTTGGGCGTTGACCCTGAGAGCGGTGAAAAGGTGTATGTGAAAGTGACTTCCTATGGTTTGTTGGCTCAACTTGGTGACTCAACCCACGCTAAAAAGCCAAAATATGTCCGATTGAAACGAGGGACCAGCCTCGACGATGTGACTTTGAGCGATGTGCTCACTCTATTTAAGTTTCCTCGCTCCTTGGGCTTCTTTGAAGGCTTTGATGTTTTGGTCGGCATTGGCCCTTACGGTCCATACGTCAAACATAATGAAAAATATTACAATTTGAGTCGAGAAGATGACCCAAATACAATAGAATACGACCGAGCTGTAGAGATTATTCTAACGAAGCGTGAATTAGGCATCGGTGCTGTCGTCTTGGAGTTTGAGCAAGACCCTAACATTCGGGTTATCAATGGCAGATTTGGCCCCTACATCAAGTATAAGAAAACCAACTACAAGATTCCTAAACACTTGACACCTTCTTTGCTGACCTACGAAGATTGCCTGGCTATTATAAACGACCCAGCCAATGCAGCCCAAAAATGGGTGCCAAGGAACAAACAAGAATAAAACACTAAAGTCATGGATAAAGACAAACTACAAAAAGCCTACGAAGCCGTCGAAATGTTGAAGGCATTAGATTTGCCTGTCAGCAGAGAGCAGTTGAACGCAATCGCTGATCTGGAAAGAGAATGCCTAATGGAGGAGGTTACACCTCGTATCAAAAAGATACTAAAGCCTATCGTCAAAAACATGAATACGAGTTTCCGTATCGACATAAGTTATACACCTGAGACTGGTTTGGTCATCAACACACTGGACAACAAGAGGCCCAGCCGCCGTTCAACCGACGAGTCAGAGTCGGGACGCAGAACCAGAACGAAAGTCGGCACACTAAGGGTTACATATCCCGACGGTCGTGTGATTGAGCACAATAAAGCATCCCAGACCTTAGTTGATGTGGTAGAATCCATTGGCTTTGAGAATGTTGAAAAGCTCAAATGGACTGTTACCAGCCAGCCATTTGTTTCAAAAGAAAGACATCCTCATCGTCAACAAGAACGAGACGGTTGGTATATTACTACCCATTCTAGCACACCCTTCAAGAAAAAGCAAATTGAAGATTTGTCCAAAAAGTTCAAACTGAAATTAAAAGTTGAAATAGTGTAGTACCAAAACCTTGTCTTGTCGGCCATGTCGGCAAGGGGCGCAGGTGTTGTCGTTACGTTTAAGTGTAGGGTGGGAGCCAAATTCTCGAAGAGACGACCCTAACACACCCCGATATGCAATGTCGGGTTTTTATATCACGATAGGCATATCTATAAATATTGTCGTTCTTGTTTTATGTAAGGTGTCAGCAGGTTTTACTTTTAGTTTGGCTAGACACAAAAATCGAACAGATTTTGGCGTCAATACTGGGACTATGCTCCGTTTTTCACAACTGACCAACTCCCAAAAGTTTTGTGTAATTTTTTAGTTTTCTTGGCAGTTTTTAAAAGAAAAGTTCTATTTTTGCAGAAAATTGACAAAAATCAAAGTTAAAATTATGATTCTTGAATTTTGTGCCACCAATTTTCTGTCAATAAAGGACGAACTAAAGCTGTCTTTTGTTGCCACATCCCTCAAAGAGTCTTTCACCGAACCAAACGATTTGTTTGAACTCGCTAACACCGACATTGCCCTAGTAAGGAGTGCCGTAATCTATGGAGCCAATGCATCAGGCAAATCTAATGTACTCAAAGCCTTTGCCTTCTACAAGCGTTTCATTACCGACTCGTTCAAGGATAGTCAGGTAGGGGAATCAATCGACGTGGAGAACTTCCGCCTGAATGCCACTTCAATCGATGAGCCTACAGCGCTGGAGGCCACCTTCACCGATGGCGAGTACATCTATCGCTATGGTTTCGAGGTGGACAGCAAATCGGTGAAGGAGGAATGGCTCTACAGGCGTGTCTGCAAAAAACGGGCAAAGGAGGTGGAAGTGTTCTACCGCGAAGGCGACATCACAACGGTACACCCCAAGAATCAACTGCTGCTGGAACTGGTCGGAAAAAAGATGGTGCGCAGCAACGCCCTGCTGCTTTCAACCGCTGCCCAGTTCAACGAGACTATTGCCGTCAGTGTGCTTCATTGGCTGGGCGACACACTGGTGCTTTTCTGCTCCGAAGATGAAGCCCTTTGGCAAAACGCCATCAAGCACCTCGATGACGAGACCCTCCGCAAACGCATCACGTCGTTTGCCAGGTATGCCGACCTTGGCATCGAAAATATTACAAAGCTCGACAACCGTATTGTCAGTTCCCACCGCCAGTATGACGACGA
>JAEEGK010022455.1_pt1 | contig 13251 bp, 9 predicted proteins | sample 8958771 | NCBI WGS metagenome assembly JAEEGK01 (sample SAMN16246547, study PRJNA631951) | gut metagenome | biome: gut microbiome; feature: rumen; material: SC-attached | host: Bos | place: Iran: Karaj | collected 2018-10 | reverse complement strand
TTTTATTTTCTATATCATGATTATTAAATAAATTTTTATTATCTTGTATTGGATTATTAAATAAATTTTTATTGTCTTTAAATGGATTGTCGAATATATTTTGATTATCTTTATTAGGATTATTATCAAATATATTTTTATTATCTTTATTAGGTTCACCAAATATAGTTTTAGTTTCTTGTATTGGATTATCAAATAAATTTTTATTGTCTTTAAATGGATTTTCGAATATATTTTTATTATCTTTATTAGGATTATTATCAAATATATTTTTATTATCTTTATTAGGATCACCAAATATAGTTTTATTTTCTTGTATTGGATTATTAAATAAATTTTTATTGTCTTTAAATGGATTTTCGAATATATTTTTATTATCTTTATTAGGATTATTATCAAATATATTTTTATTATCTTTATTAGGATTATCAAATATATTTTTATTGTCTTTATTAGGATTATTATCAAATATATTTTTATTATCTTTATTAGGATTATCAAATATATTTTTATTGTCACCAAATATATTTTTATTGTCTTTCATCGGATCACCAAATAATTTTTTATTTTCTTGTATTGGCTCATTAAATATATTTTTATTTAATTTATTGTCATCATCTTGAGGAATAATTTGTTGTAATAAACTTTTAGTATTATCAGAGGAAAAATTTAATTTATGTTCCTTTTCTTCTTTTTCTATTTCTTTCTTAATATTTTTTGCAGGATTACCATTTGTTCTATAATTAAAATTTTTTGGCGGAGTGTATTCATCACTAATAATAATATCATTTAAAGTTACTAATTTTTCAGGATTTTCATTTTCTTTATTATTATTTAAAATAATAACTTTTTCTTTTATTTTTAAATTATCATCATCATCAATTAACATATCATCATTATTTACATTATCTTTCATATCTTCATCATTTGATATTTCTTTTTTTAAATGATTATCATCTACTCTATTTGATTTATTAAATAAATCTTCACTTTTTTTTTTCTCTGATGACTTAAGAGATTTTTTCTCAATACTTTCATCTTCATCTTCAACTTCTTCAATTTGGGAAATTGAATTATACTTTCCGATTGGATTTTTTTTACTTGTTATTAACTTTCTATCATTATTATTATTTAAAATAATAGGAATTAAATCAAGAACAATTACTTCATTATCTTTCCTTGGAATCATATTATAAATCTTATTAAAAGATTTAGATTTTAAAATTATTGTTTTAGGAAAAGAATTTCCAGAAACAATATAAATTACTGAAGGAATTTCTCTTATTTTTCCCATTAAATTTACATTAAGTGATTGATTTTCATTTAAATTTTCAAAATTAATAAAAATCTTTCTTTTAGGTATTAAATGTTTTTTTCTTAATTCAATTTCATCTTCTGTTGACATTTTAGAATAATTTATTTGATCAAGAACACATTCTTCATCACCGATTAATTCCCTAATTTTATTAGCAGATTTTTCTCTTATTCTAATAGGTTCTTTTTTCCTAAAATAAAAACAATAAATTCCTCTTCTAATATTATTATAATTATTATCTTGATTATCATCATTAGTATAATTATAATTTACTTTTATATTTACTTTATCATCATTATTTTTCTTTGATAAAGTATCTGCTGATTTAGAAGCTTTTCCATCATTTGATCCAATTGAAGAAGTACTTTTGTTAACATCAATATATACTATACTAAAACCAATAGTATCTAAAACACTTACTTCTTCAGGATCTGAATTTATCATTTGAGATATTTTTTTCATTGATTTTGAAGGGATTGTTATTTCATTATTATTAGAAAACCCAGAAAGTATATATTTAGCATTTGGAATATTTAAACATTTTCTTTGATTAAAAATATGATTTTGAGTATATTCATCTTGTTCATTTACTTTTTGTTTTTGGGGAATTCTATTTAAAATGAATTTTTCTTTTTCATCAATAATTGACATTAAATCAAAATAATTTATATCATTATTTGAATAACCCATTAATTGAATAATTCTTTGAATTGATTTAGGATTTAATTCAATAAAATCTTGAATAACTTGTCCTTCCTTTTCAAAAGTAAGTCTATAAGTTCTTTTTCTTTTATTATATATATCTCTCATAAAATATTTAACTTCATCAGATATTAAATCCAATTTATACTCATTTATATCTGAAGAACCAATCTTTGCTTGATTTATTGTATTTTGCAATGAAATTTCTTCATCATCACTTCCTAATTGAATCATATTATTATTTTTATTTTTTTTTTCATCTTCTTCTTTTTTATATATTTCTTTTACAAAAAGATTCATTGCTGTATTATAAGTTTTATTATTAAATTTCCTAGCTTTATCCCATAAATCATTCATATAATTAATATTTAAATTGTTGTTTTCTTTTGGATAATTCATATCCTCATCTATTTCTTCAATTAAAGGATTATAATATCTGTTTGTATTATATCTATCTTTTAATTCATTAAAGACAATATTATTATCTAAATTAATATAATTTTTGTTTTCATTTGTTTCACTTAGATTTTCAAAATTTTTTGAATTTTCAGATGCAGTATCATAATTTCCATATTTTGTAATTTGCTTTTTCAGTATTTTTTCAGCTTGAACTACAACTGTAATATTTTTTTCTTTTTCTGATTCATATTCTCTGTAATTTTTTATGATTTGATTGAATAAATCATCTTTTAATTCTGGATTTACTAAAATTCCTCCAATTTTTGTAGGCTCAATTTCAATCATTTGATTTTGTGATGAAGGACGAAATTTTTGAAAAGAACTGTTTTCTTCTTTTCTTTCTTCACTATCTATCTCCATATCTAAATTATAACTTGAGTCTATCATTTTTCTTTCTTTTTCTTCACTTTCTTCTTTCTCATTTTTAAAGCCATTATCTTCACTCATATTTTAATTTTTAATTAAATTTTGAGGAATTAATTCTTATATATATTTTTCAAAGTTAATTTAAATATTTTTGGATAAAAACAAAAAAATTAATTTTAATTAGATTAATTTTTGTTTGATTTTTGTTTTTGATAAATGAATAAGAATTTTTAAGACTTAAATATAATCAACTTAATAAAAGAAATATAAATACAAATAATTATATTATAATTATTATCAAATCATCATTGAAATTTACTCACTATTGTATTTGATAAAATAAATTATAAATTTAAAAAAATTAATAATTATTATTAAATAATAAAAACTTAATTGATTTTTAAATTATTTTTATGAATTCTAAGAAATATTTTTGTAAAATATGTAAAAGGCAATGTAATGATAAAGATGGTTTTATATGTCATTTAAATTCTAATTGGCATAAAAAAAATAATGAAATATATATGAAAAATCCAGAAGCTTATATTGAAAAAGATTCTAATGAATTAAAATATGGTTTTTTAGATGTCTTAAAAAGAAAAGATGATAATAATTATTATAGTCTTAAACAATTATATTCTGAATATATAAGAATAAGAGATAATATTGGACTCAATTCTACTAAGTGGGATAATTTAAAAGAATTTGCAAAAGATTTAGAGAATGAAAAATTAGTACTTTTAAATGAAAAAAATGGAGAAATATTTTTGAAATTTAATAATCTAATTAAAGAAAAAAAAATGAAAGAAAAGAAAAAATTAACTAATATTGAAAGAGTAAATAAAGAAATCGAAAAAATAATTGAAAATAATAATAAAAAACTAAAAACAAACACAACACAAAAAATAATATTTAAAGAGAAACCAGATACTCCTAATAAATCTAAAATTGAAATATCTCTAAATCTAAACCAAAACTTTTTAGGTAAAAAGCGAAAATAAACTAAATAAAAACAATTAAACATTTTCAAATCAATAATATATAAAATAATAATTAATTAAGTTAAACCTTTTTAAATATAAATTATTTATAATTTCTAAATTAATACCCAATTTATATAAATACTTATATCATATAGTAATTTTATAGAATGTTTTAAAGCAACATACCTTATAATTGTTGGAATTAAACATAAAATAAATGGGATACTTAAGGATAAGAAGATGGTGATAAAAGAAGTTAATAACCAAAATTTTTGACTATTTCGATATATAGAATACCAAGCACTACAATAATACCAAAAGAATAAAAGTAAAATAAAAGAAATAATAAAGAATCCAATTAATTTTCTTTTATAACATTGAATTTCATTATTTGCTATAGATGAATAAGCTTTATGAGATTTATCTTCCATTATTAATATTTTATTAAATTTATATTTAGAAAATGAAAGTTTATTTAAAATGAAATCTATGATTAAAGAAATAAAATAAGCAAGAATACTAATTATTAACATTGATTTTAAACTAAATTTCCCATTATGATGGTAAATTTCACTAATATATTTTGAAGAAAAGAAAATAGTTGTGAAAGTAAAATGAAGACTTAAAATAAGAAACATAAAGATAACTTTAATTAATCCAATTTCTAAAAAACAATCAATAAAAAAGTATTAAAAAATATATGTCCCATTTGTAAATAATTCGAATAAATTTGGCAAAAATCTCTTTTATCATTTTTTTTGCATCATCAAAATCTAATTCTAATAATTCATCATTAGAATGAATTTTAATTTTTTGTCCAATATCACTTTTAATTTTTTTAAATCAATTTCTTTACTAACATTACTTTCTCTTCCAATATCACTATCTCTATTAGCTTCACTATAAATAGTTACTTGATCAAAAGAAGTAGTAGCAACAGATTTTTGAGATAATTTTTTTAGTAGGAACGAAGAACTACTTGTCATAAATGACATAGTTAAATAATAGGTAGAAACTTGTTTCATATTAAAAAAAGAAATACTAAAATCAAGATCAATAGTAAAAGGTTTATTTAACAAAATAAAAGTATTAGAAAGCCTTTCACATCTAATTTTTTTATCATTAACACAACAAGCAATTCCTTCATTATCAGAATTAAAAAGAAAATCTATAATATCAAATTCTTTAATAGTAATTCCATTTCCACAATCAGAAAGAATTGTTATAGGATTACCTTCAGTAATACTTGTCCCTCCTGAATTAATAGTATAATTCATACGTTTAACAATATATGAAGTAGTTAAGAACATAAAAACTTACAAGATTTTAAAGAATATTTCTGAATTCCTAAACTACTTTCAAATTTAGTTAAAGTATAAATGCTTGAAGCAATTGTAAATGATGAAAAATTAATTTCAACTCCTTTAATACTTTGTGAACAAAGATAAAAACAATAACCTATTGTATTACTATAAGGAATACATCTAATCATAATAATTGAAGAACAAGAAGATATCGTTAAATTATTAAAATAATTTCTATAAGTACTTCTTACTTCTTCATTTACATATAATCTATATAAAAATTGAACATACAATAATAATATAGTTTAAATGTTCATTAAATGGAAAAAATATATCTATATAATTATAAATTACATTAACAGTAACAGAAGTATTTCTACTAAAAAGAGAAATAACTCCTCCTCCACTTCAGTAAAATAATCATAAGCTTTTATATTATTTGATGCAAATTATCCTATATCTGAATTTATTTTTTCATTATATTTATTTGATTGAAAGCTTGTGTCTTGAGCACTTGATTCATATGTTAAATAATTTATTTCCGTTTTCTTACTGTCTGTTATTAATAAAAATACTTCTGATTTTACATAATGGATAAAAGGATATTGCTCATTATTTACTAAATGAGGACTATTAAAAATGCAATTTATTTTATTTAAGTAAAACAATATTAGGAATAACATTATTAACTTGAATTTTATTTTTTTTAAAAATGAATTATAATATTAATTAATTTTAATTACAATTATTTTATTTTTTTTGGAAATTAAATGAAGAAATTTCTCTAATTATTTTTCTATTAATTCTTTTATTAAATATTTTATTAATTTTAAAATTTCATATATATGAGAACAACAAATTAAAAAAAATTATGCAAAATCAAATAAAAAAGTACAATCCCCATAATATCCTCTTTTAACCCATAAGCTAAAAGTTTTTTTTGACTTTCCCAAAATATAAAATGAAATTTCACTTTTTCCTCTATTAAAGTCTCTACATTCTAATCCTTCTAAAACAATTTTCATTCTCAATCTATTTTTCCTTAAATTTTCCAATCCAACAACAAATCCATCTCCATTTTGTCTTAAATATTGCTTAAGAGTTTCTTCTTCATCAATAAATTCTCCTTCTTGATTAAACACTGGATCTTCATCACTTTCTTCATTTTCATTTTCAGTTTTAGCATCTTTAAAATTATAATTTAGTGTAAATAAACTTGAAAAAGTATATTGAATTATCATAATTAAACCTATTTCCTTAGGTTTTATTAATCTAACTACATTTGAATCTTCATCATTTGCTGTTGGATCACAATAAAATGAAAATGATTTTTCTCCTCTTTTTTTTACATTCATTTCGAAATTTATTGGATTTTTTTTATTGTTTTCTACTGCACATATTACAAAAGGAAAATCATTATTATATGTTTTTGATAAATATATTGATAAATTATCTTTCTTATCTGGTGTTATTTTTTGACGACAATAATCAACAATAACATCCTTTAAAAGGGAATGAGCATCAACTTTATCAGTTACATTTTCTAATTTAATTTCAACAGAAGAATAACAAGTTAAATTATATCCTCTTACTTTATTATTTTCATTTAAATATCTATAATTAATATCACTAATAACATAATAAGTTCCTTTATTTAATCCTATATTTAAACATAAATGCATTTCATTATTACAAGAACTAATAATAAATTTGTGATTTTCATCCATTAAAACTAAATAAGCTAAAACTAAATCTTGTCTACTTCCATCTTTTAAAACAATTCTAGGATTTTTCTGATATAAATTAATATAAGCATGAACTGAATTTTCAGGGACTGTTAATTTCATAACAAAAGGTTTGTGACAATATTTTTTATTAACCCTACATAAAGTAGTATAGAAATCAGGATGTAATTTAGCAATACCAACAGTACAAAAATAATAGATAAAATCATCATAACTCATATAAAACTGTCCATCATCAATTTCTTTAATATTTAATCCATATTTTTTTTTTAAAGAAGGAGTCCATTTAGAATCTCCATCACTCCAATCACCTGAAAATTCACCACTTCCCCAAGGATTTCTTAAATGAATTAATTTCACTTTTTTCCCTTTAGATTCAATAACCAAAATATTTAAAATAGTATAAGCATGACCAGGACATAAACCAACATCTTCAATATCTAAATTAACAGTATCACCACTAGTTCCAGCAGTCATAATATAACCCCTTTCATAACCTTTAAGTATTTGTTCCCAAATATTATCTGCATTATTATTAGTTATTAAGAATTTTTGACTATAACTTTCTGTAACAACATCAAAGACTTCATGTGGCATTCCACCACATCCAATTCTAATATAAGAACCATTAATTTTCGCCCATGCTTTTTCTAATAAAACAACCCATAATTCATTTCCATTTGAAGAACTAAAAGCAAATTGTTTAAAGTATTTACCACAATAAGGAACATAATCATCAATTAAAACTAATTTCCAAATTCCATTAATGAATAAATAAACTCCATAACAATTTTCTTTAGATTTTTCTTTAATATAAAACAACTTTTCAATTAGTTTTGGGAATTTACATAAAGCACCAATAGCAGAAAGGAAATAACAATCACCAAGAGATCCTTGTAAAATATCATCAGGATCAATACCATTATAGAAAACTTGGTAATTTTCAGTATCGAATATTTCTTTAGCTCTACAAAATTTAATATTCTCCCATCCATCAACATCATCTGGAATTGCATCAGGAGGAAGAATCCAATCTCCATTTGAATCTGTTTCACAAAGAGATGAAATTTCAGGAGGAAAATATGAATCTGTGAATGGTGTTCTTCCTTTATATAATGGTTGATTTAAATATATTTTTTTAGGAGATGGCTTTTCAGAAATTGAAGCTGTTTGAATTTTTTGCTTTTGTTCATTTGATATTAATTTCCTTGCTGCTTCTTCTATTTTTTTATTTTCTTCATCTAAGAGTCTTTTCCTTTTTTCTTCTTCTTCTTTTATTATTCGATTTGTGTCATATTTACCTTCTAATTTTATTTCTTTTTGAGCTGAGAGAGTTTCATTTTCAATTAAAATGTTTTTTTGTTGTTGATATAAATAATGTAGTTTTTCAAGTTTTAATTGCTTTTCTTCTGATAATTTACCTTCTTTTAATAATTTTTCTATTGAATCCATTTTTTGAGTTAATTCTGTTAAATCAGTTATTTTTTCTGGATGTTCATCTGGTATTAATATTTCTTCGTCATCTGAATTATCTGAATTTTTATCATCTTCTTCTTCTTTATCTTTGTTTGATGAAGATGATGATAAGAAGTTTATTATATTTTCATTTTCTGTTAAAAGCTTATATAAACGTATTTTTTCTGATAAAGGAAGTGTTTCTTCGAATTTTTTATCAGAATCACATTTTTCTAAAATATTAACTGCTTTTAATACTGAACCTATTGTTTGGATTATATATATTCCTTGATTTTTTGATAATAATTCACTTAAATTTTTCCAATTTTTTTGAGCTTTTTTAGTTAATTCTTTATTATTTTCACTTTCTTGTTCGTATTTATTATACATTTCAGCAAAATTATAATTTAAATTATTAAATCTTCTTCTAAACATAAAATTATCATAATTAAAATTATTATACATATTCCAATAACCGAAATTTCCAAAATTACCAAAATTACCGGGTTGACCAAAATAACCAGGTTGACCAAAATTATTAAAATTATTATTATTATTAGGATTATAACCATAAAAATTAAAAGCATTATTATAAAAATCCATTGCATTAGAATTATAATAATAACCACAATTAACTTGTGGAATATTTTGATAAGTTTTTTTATTTCCTCTTAATTTAGAACTAATTTGTACATTATTTTGTCTTTCAAGTTGATTATCTTTTTTTTCTTCTTCTATTAATTTCTCCTCTGCTTTTTTTATTTGTTTTTTTAAACTTTGTCTAAAAATTTCTCCATTATCACTTTTTCTATTTTCATTAGGATTATAAATAATTTTATCTAAAAGGCTTTTTTTTAAATCATAAACTTCAGGATCTTCTTTCCTAATATCATTTTGAATTTTATTATTTAATTTATCTAACAATATTCTATAATTATCTTTACTTTTAAGAAGCATTTTCACTTTTAAATTTTTAAAAGAATTCCCATCCCAAACATCTTTATTATTTTTTTTTCTTTTAGCTCTTAATTTTCCTTTTTTTTCCTCTTTAACTTTATTTAAATCATCTTCTTTAATTCTTTTAGTTCTTTTTAATTGTGGTTTCAACATACTACTTTTTAATTCATCTTGATAATCACTTAGAATTTCATTTAAAGTATAAAATTCTCCATTTTCTTTTTTTTTATTAGTATTAATATCAAGTAACCATTTTCTAGGAGCATAATCACAAACTTCAACAAAAGTTTTTCCTCTTACTTTATCAATTAATTTTTTATCAAAAAAATAACTTTCTTTCATAACAGGAGTAGTAATCATTTTATCAATTTCTAATTCATCTGTTATATTTTGTAAATTTATTTCATCTTTTATCATTTCATCTTTTTTCAAAAAAGCATTTGTTATCTCAGATAATTTCCCAGTTAAAAAAACATTCTTTCTTTTACTTTCTATAAAATGAGGCTCAAGTTTATTTATTCCTTTATTTGATATTTGCATTTTTAAATAATGAAATTGTTCTCCGAAATTTCCAAATAAAAATCCTTCTCCTTTTGGTTTTCCTATAAATTCTGTTTTTCCTGAACGACATTTAAAACCTAAAAAAGTGATTTTTTTAGTAAAAGTACCAAAAATATGAGTAATTGAATCTCTATAACTTTTTTCTTTTAATTTTAAAATATTTGCTAATTTATTTTTTTTCATTTCTTCTTCATCTAATAATCCAAATAACATTTCTAATTTTACTTCTAATTCATTTGCTAATTTTCTAGGAAACATTTTACAAGTTAAAACATCTTCATATTCAATATTTATTCCAAAGATTTTTTCTTTTGAATTTGTTAAAACTGATATTTTACTTAAATTTTCTCTGTTTTTATAAGTTGCTGTTGTAAATTTTAATGATTTTTCCATATCATTTCCTATAAAATCACCTGGTGATTTTAATATATTATTAAAGATTTCATTAAAAAAAATTTTAGTGTCTTCTTTTAAATTTTCATTTTTTTTATATTTTATATATGTTTTTATAAATCTTTGGTAATTTATATATTTTTTTTTCTCTCCACATATTTCTTTAAAAACTATATCGAGTTGAATTTCTTTTTTTGGTAAAAGACTACTAAATGCTCTTTCAAATCCTTGATATGATGCTGAATCTTTAAATTGATCAAAGAATAAATATTCACATATTGTTTTTATATTTCTTAATTCTTTTTCTGTTAAAGAACTTTCATTCATTTTTTATTTATATATTAAATTATTTTTTTTTGGAATAAATACAGATATTTGTTTATTTTTTATTTATTACTTTTTTTTTGAAAATACATTAAAACTATTTGTTAATATTATTATAAAATATTTTTTAGAATAATTATTCATTTTTATGATAAATTGGTATTTTAAAAGGTATTACACAATAATTTTTTCTAATTGATTTCTTTAATTCTTTAGACATTCATTTATTAATTTTTTAAATTTAACATTTAATTTTCCTTCTATTATTTTATTCATTCTCATTTTGAAGATCAATAAGAATATATGTTCAAAAAATAATTTATTTATTATAGTATTTTTTATATCATATTGAAGAAATAAAAGATCAAATTTTAGTTGATTTTAAAAATAATAATATTTTGAAAAAGAAAATTTAATCACTATTTTTTATTAAGAATTTTATATTTAAATATAATATATCATTTTGAAAAAATAATTCAGAAGGAATTTTTTAAGGATTAACTTTTGTTTCAATTATTAATGATTTTAAATAAGATGAAAAAGAGAAAAATGATTTTATTCCAACTTTTATATTAAAATAAATAGGTTCAGTCTAAAATATAATTAATGAAATATGTATTATAAAATAAAATATTTTTTCATTAAACATATAATTAAAAAAGTAAAATAAAATTTAAGAAATAAAATGTAAAAATAATAGATTAATTATTAATGATGAATAAGTTGATAATTAATTTTATTTAAACTTTATTCCAAATAATAAATTTATTTTTTTTAAATTTATTTTCATGTCTTTTTAAAATTAAGGTTTTTTTAATTATTAATTAATTTTTTCATTTTTTATAAATTATTTGTCAAATTTTCTTTTATTTATTAATATGATTTAGAAATAAACATCTTAGATGAAAATATATTAATTCAAAATGTTCTATTTTAAATTCTACTTTTATTCCTAAAAAAGTTTTTAAAAAATTAATTCAAATAAATACCAAAATTACAGAACAATTAATTTATTATATCCAAAAAAATGAAAATGTAAAAAATCCACAAAGAACAGTTTTTTTTTAAATATCCAAACTTAATAAAATATACAAATGAAGAATTAAAAAAATAAAAAATTATTCCTTAAATAAAAAATACAAATATGAAGATTTATCATATATTTTATAATAATATAGATTTTCCTCCATTTAAAGAAATATTTAAATTTAATGGAATTCTTTTTGAAAGTAATTATTATTTATCAAATTATCTATCTTCATTTTTTGAATTAGAAAAAGTTTATGAAATTTATGATTCATTAGGAATATATCAAGTTTATAGTAATATATTCAATTTTTAAATTTTATCGTAATTATAAAATGGTGATAAAAATTTCCAAAATATATTTTAAATTTCATCCTAAATATTATATTCTTCCTGAAGATAAAGAAATAATTTTGAAACAATTAAACAATAATAATAAAACAGAAGATAATTTATGGAGTTATAAACAATAAAAAAGGAAGTTTAAGAGTTGGAATTAAATTTATGAAAAAGCCAAATGATTTTTTAATCTATCTTTCTATAAGTAAACATACATCGAATCCTCATTTATTATATGATAAAAAATATCACAATATAATTCATAGATATGGATTTGATATTATGATTATGATAATTTAAGACCTTGGTTATTAGAAGTTAGCACTAAACCTAAAATGAAATGATATAATATAATAAATCAGCATTAAAAATTAAGAGTTGATTCAGATTGTTTGAATTTAATTTGTTTAATTCCTTTTAATCATTATAAAGAAGAACCTTTTGATAAAGAAATGAAATATAAAAATAAAGTGGATAAAGCAGTTCAACTTTCAATTTGTGAATTTGAAAGAGGTTGAGAAAGAATTTTCCCTGTTAAAAATACTTTAAATTTTTATAAATAATTTATTGAATATCATGATGAATATAATAGAGCTCTTTGGGAGTTAAATGAAAATGAAGCAATTAAATAAATAAATTCATAATATTAATATAAATAAAATAATTTAAATATATTTAAAGTTTTATTTATATAAAATACTTATTTAATCTACATATTCGACATATTTTTTTATTTTTTTTTTTAATTTTTAATTTAATTTTATTTTTTTCGAGATTTCTAGATATCGTATTTTTAGTCTTCTTCTTTTTCCTATTTAATTCTTTTTTTAATAAATATCTATTTATTATTAAATCATTTTTTGCTTCTTTTAAATCAATTAAAAATTGTAAATCATCATAATTATGAGGCGTTAATAATTCTGTTTTATTTTTTTTCCCTGAATAATGTTTAAAACCATTTAATGATAAACCTTTTTTATACAATGTTGAAAAAGTTTTATTTCTTTTTGAAGAAGATATATTTGTTGAGGGCCTAAATACTTTATTAGATTTTAGTTCTGAACGCAAAAACACAAAAGTTGGTTTCATAGTTGGATCAATGAATCCATCTTGAAACTCTGCTATTTTTTCTTGCTCTTTTAATTTTTCGAGTCTAAAAAATCTCTTTATTATTTTCAATTTTGGTTTTAACTCTTTCATTATATCTACTTTTGTTACCTTTGTTTTTTTGGATTTACAACGAGCTTTATTAATTTTATTTATAATTTGTTTATTCATTTTTTTGAAATTATATAATAATAATTATTTTATAATTAGTTATT
>JAEEGK010022453.1_pt1 | contig 13252 bp, 12 predicted proteins | sample 8958771 | NCBI WGS metagenome assembly JAEEGK01 (sample SAMN16246547, study PRJNA631951) | gut metagenome | biome: gut microbiome; feature: rumen; material: SC-attached | host: Bos | place: Iran: Karaj | collected 2018-10 | reverse complement strand
ATATATCGAATACTACAACAACGATCGGATAAAGTTGCGCCTAAAAGGAATGAGCCCGGTACAATACCGGACTCATAACGCTGTTTTATCCTAACTTTAAACTGTCCAACTTTTTGGGTTCAGTTCACTTGCAGGGTGCTTCCTTTATGGATTTGTGAGATTTCCTATGAAGTTTAGAGATTCACCTTGAAGGTCCTGTTGCCTACGCGCACGATGTATGCACCCTTCGCTCCAGAATAGACCTTCTGTTCAAAGCCGAGCCCGCGGGTAACGCGAACGACCTGGCCCATGTGGTTGTAGACCGTAATCGGCATGCCCTGAGCGCCACCGACCACGATGTAGTTGTCAGAGGACCTGTACACCGAGAAGTGCTGGTTCGTGAAGGCGATATCTTCGATAGCGTCCGTGCCCGAAGAAGACTGCGGGTTCCACGGTCCCCACGGATTTGTTACGGACGAGGAGGATGCCGGATTCGTAGCGCTGCTGGAAGATGCCGGCGGTTCGACACTGCTGGAAGATTCCGGAGTGGGGCCCGAGCCGCCTTCGCCCGCGATGACGATATCGCCTGCGTTCGGCACGGCGTCGAAGTACACGTAGCCGCCGTCAATCTTGGATTCAAGCTTGGCGCCCGCCTGCGTCACGTTGGCAGTGGAACCGCTGTACTTTACGCGCAGGGAGAGCGGGTAGTCGTAGTTAGAAATGTTGTCCTTGATGTTGTGGGTCAGCTTGACCGTGATGGTGCTACCGCTAGAGGAAGCCTGGGCCTTCGATGCCTTGCGTTCCTTGAGGTACATGGCGACATGGCCCATCGGGGCGACCCAGATGTCCTTATCGTTCTGCTGGGCCCACTTGAGGGCTCCGTCGATGGCGTTGATATCCGTCGGCGAGTAGTTGGCGTTGCCGTTGTTCTTGCCCTGGAAACCGTGTGTGAGGAATGCAGCCCAGCCGTTGCTCTGGATAACTTTCTGCATTCTGCCGGTAAAGTCGTTCGTGCTCTTGAGCTGGCCTTCGGCGCCGGTCATGGTGGCGGGAACCTGAGCCCAGTTGGAGGGACCGTCCTTGCCCATTTCATCGGCCATGCCCTTCCAGCTGCCGTTGCAGATACGGCCCACGATGTAGTTCTGGAGAACGGCGCTTTCGTTAGGCACGTTGCAGTTCGGGTAGGCGACCGTGATGACGCCGTATTTCTGCTTGATTTTGCCTTCGATGGCTGATTTTGAAGAAGCTTCTTCGCCGCTCATGTTATTGCCGTGGGTGTTGCTGTGGCTTGCAATTTCGTGCCCTTCGTCGGCCAGGCCCTGGAATCCGCTCCAGTTGGGGTTCCAGTTCACCACCACGTTGAAGGTAGCCTTGTAGCCATACTTCTTGAACATCGGACCAGCATCGGTCACGTGGCTCGGAGCACCGTCATCGAACGTGAACGAAGCAGCTCCCTTGCGGAAACCCGACCAGGTTGCGATTTCGACGTCCTGTGCGAACGCGGATCCCACCGCGAACAACCCAACCGCAGATGCGGCAAAGAGAACCTTTTTCATAAGATATACTCCATAATCATGATTTATACCATTAAATTATGTTTTTGTCGGGGTAATTGCTTATGCGGCAAAACGTTTCCGTTGTATAGGATAGCAACGCGAAAATGGCGAATTTTGAGCGAAATGGCCGTTTTTTGCGGGTGTTGTTAAAATTTTACAGGCGTAGCGGGTCGGTTTGCACCGGCTTTTCGGGCCGCGCCGGATTTCTATATTAGGGGCATGATTTTCGACGAGATTCTGAACGACGCCTACGAAAAACGTGAATACCCGGCACTTTCCGCTTTTTTTGCCGAATGGTCGGGTACGAGGCCATTTCGGGGTCTCCGTGTATTGGTGGCGACACCTGTATTTCGCAATACGCTGCTGGAATACCGGGCGCTTATCGCGGGCGGGGCGGATCTTGTCGTGGGTGTGGCAGGCGGGATGCCCTGCGACCCGGGAATCGTGGAAGTCTTGCGCGGGAACGGAATCCCTGTAATCGGGCTGCAAGAGGCACTCGAGATGGAGGCCCGTTGCGCGGAGTCGGGTGATTGCGCGTTCGACCTGATTCTGGATTGTGCGGGCCAGTTTTCGGCATGCCATCCGCGTTTCGGGTTCGTGGAACTCACGCGCAGCGGCGTGCAGTTTTACGAGAAGTGCGAACATCCAGTTTATGTGGCCGATAGCGGGATAGTGAAACGCATCGAGACTTGCCTCGGGACGGGTGAGGGTTACGTGCGGGCGCTCGCGCAACTCGGGTACGATTTCGAGTCCGGCGACAGTTTAAGTTCGGGTACTGAAGGCGCCGGCAAGAAGTTTATTGTCTTCGGGAGCGGAAAGGTGGGGCAGGGCATAGTGCTGCAACTGCTGCGCTCCGGTGCCGATGTCCATGTGGTAACGGACTGCTTGCGAGGCTCCTGCGCGTTCCTGGATGCAAACGGCGTTCCGGTCACGGACTGCAACGACCTCGATGCGGTCGCGTCGCTCGTGCGCGATGCCGACTTCGTGGTGACTGCTACGGGCGTGAAGGGCGCGCTTGACCGCCCGCAGGTCGTGGAAGCTTTGCTTGCCTCGGGTGCCGTGCTCGCCAACATGGGCGTTGAGGACGAATACGGGCCAGGCGTTCCGGCTAGTCGCGTGCTCGCCGAAAAGAAACCGCTGAACTTTATCCTCGAGGAACCGACGCACCTCAAGTACATCGATGCGTCGCTCGCATTGCATGCTGCGCTCGGCGAATTGCTATTGCAAGAAGGCGGCGCAGTTTATGATAAGGCCGCGGGCATCTCGGGCACGAAAAATGCGGGCCCGCAGGATCCGCCAAGCGAATTGGAACAGCGCATCCTCTCTATGACCATGCAAGATGGCCTCATCGGCGCAGAAATCGCCGAGATGATGGGCTGGTAGGCGGGGCGATGCTCAAGAAATTCGCGCTACTCGCAGTTCTTGCGGCACTGATTGGCTGTGCTATTTCTTACCGTAGTTACAAGGAAGGCAATATCCCTGTGTACAAACTCAGGGATAGGCAGGAGGTCCTGTGCTACTTGCAGACCGGTGATAGCATCCGCATTGTAAAGAGCGCGGACACGCTTTCGCTCTTGTCTGTTGTCGACGGAAGATGCTCCAAATGGGGTTGCAGCGATACGAAGCCCGCGTGCATGGGGTGGGTGCTGAATACGATGCTCGATTCCCTTGCCTATAAGCCGACAGGTAAGTCTCCGTCCGGGAGCATTTATTGATAAGGCTAATTCGGTGTCGCCCAGACGCCCAGGTAATTCGTCAGCGCGATGGCAAAGAAGATTATTCCCAATACGAAAGAGCAAATCACGTTGGCCCAGTACATCTTGGGGTGACTTGCCTTGTGGTAAACGCTGTCTCCGAGAACGTGGAAGCGCTTCTCGATGATTGCCGAAATGCCGAATAGCGATAGTGAGATTAGAGAAGTTATTCCGGCGAGCAGTTCGCCGGAGTCGCCGACCATATAGTAGTAGGCGATTCCTCCTCCGAAAAGAACTGCGCAAAATGTCTTGAATGCGAGCATTCCCCCGTGGGGCTTGCTCTGGTATTCGCGCTCAAGCCGCTCGTCAAGTTCCTTGAACGCCAATTCCTTCAGTTCGTCGATACGGAACTCGACAAGTTGCCTACGCTCGTCGCGCGGGTCTTCGGGGAGTTCCGCCAGTCGCCTGTACAAGTCGACAAGGCTTAACTGGTCGACTTCCTTTTCGTACGCTGAAAATTCTTCGTCAGAAAGTTCCATGGCGAGAAAGTAGTAAACTTACCCTCTCTCCTTCTCGAGCTTCACGAAGAACTTCTTTGTCTCGCGGGCGACAATGCCGCTAAGCAATACCAGTGCCACGAGGTTCGGGAAGGCCATGAGCCCGTTGAAGATGTCGGCGCTAGTCCACACCGCACTCACCGTGAGGTAGGGGCCGATGAACACCGCGGCCACGTACACCCAGCGGTAGGCGAGGATGGCGTTCTTCTTGCCGCGCCCGATGAGGTATTCCAGGCAACGCTCGGAGTAGTAAGCCCACCCGAGGATGGTGGTGAACGCGAAGAACACGAGTGCCACGGTAAGGACGTACGGGGCGATGCTTGCGCCGGCGGGCAGGTTCGTGAGCCCGCGGGTGAACGCCTCCATGGTGATGTTCACGCCCTGCAGGCCGAGTTCCGGAGTCCACGCGCCCGTGACCACGATGGCAAGGCCGGTCATGGAGCAGATGACGATCGTGTCGATGAACGTGCCCGTCATGCTTACGAGACCCTGGCGCACCGGTTCCTTTGTCTTGGCCGCTGCGGCTGCGATCGGGGCCGAGCCGAGGCCCGCCTCGTTACTGAAGATGCCGCGGGCGATACCCTTCTGCATCGCGATGAAGATGGTGCCTACCACGCCGCCTGTGACGGCGCTCGGGTTGAATGCCGCCTGGATGATGGTCTCAATGGCGCCCGAAAGCTTCGAGAAGTTGAAGCCCAGGATGAGCAGGCAGAAGAGAATGTAGAAGATGGCCATGAACGGCACGATGTAGAGCGAAACCTTCGCGATGCGCTTGAGCCCGCCGATGATGACGCAGGCGGTGAAGCCCGCACAGAGCAGGCCCGCGATGGCCGTGGAGTAAGAGACCGAGTTGCCGGCGAGGTTGATGAATTCGCCGGTGGGGATGACTGTCGCGACCGCCGAGGTAATGCCGTTCACCTGCGTGATGGTGCCGATGCCGAGCAGGCCCGCAAGCACGCCGAACACCGCGAACAGCACGGCGAGCCACTTGAAGTTGAGCCCGAAACGTTCCTTGATGCCCGTCTCGATGTAGTAGAAGGGGCCGCCCAATACCTTGCCGTCAGTATCGACCTTGCGGTACTTGACCGCGAGCAGGCCTTCGGAGTATTTTGTGGCCATGCCGAAAAAGGCGGCAACTTCCATCCAGAAGAGTGCACCCGGGCCGCCCGTGCCGATGGCGGTCGCGACACCCACGATGTTGCCGGTACCGACCGTGGCCGCAAGTGCCGTGCAGAGTGCGGCGAAGCTCGAGACTTCGCCCTCGCCATCCTTTTCGCTGCTCGTCATGTAGCGCAGCGCGTTGGCGAGGTTGGTCACCTGCAGCACGCCGAGTCGGCCAGTGAGCAAAATTCCCACGAACAGGATTACGGCAATGAGCGGGATACCCCACACGTAACCGTCGATGGTATCGAGAAATGCGTTTAAAGCTTCCATTTGGAACTCCCTATGTTAAACGGCCTGTACGCGGGTCGCGCGCCGTAACTCGTTGATGGACAAAAAGATAGGAAAATGGGGCTAGGCTGTCAGCGGGGGGGGGCACTTGCTAGGAATTGTTTTGCCGGAAATTGCGATTTTTTGGGTTAAAAACGGCAATTGTCACTCGCGGCTCGAGCCCTTGACCGCTTTCGCGCGCGAGTGTAGATTGGGGACATGACTATTCCTCTAAACCTGTACAAAACTACTACAAATGTTCAAAATTGTAGTCGTTCTCTTGATAATTTTTCAATGAAATACGGAATGTCTAAACATTTTCCGTATTTTGTTGAAATTTTGCCGTCAAAAAAGTATATTTACGGTATGGCGCAAAAGAATGTTCTATCCGACCAAAAACTTGTCTTTTCGAGTGACGAACTCCAAAAGCATGGCTTTTCGTATTACCAAATAACGAAAATGGTCGAACGGGGCAAACTTTTTCGGCTCAATAAATCGTATTACGAAAACGCGAACTTTGCCGGCGAGATGAACGATTTCTATTTCGTTCAGGCATTTGCACCCCAGGGGGTAGTGTGCCTTCTGAGCGCTGCCGTTTACTATGGTCTGACGACCTTCCGTCCCGATGCCATCGATGTCGCGGTTCCGCCAAAGACAAAGCTTTCCTCGCTGCCAGAATCGCAAAGGCTTTCTCTGCATTATTTCTCGGATAGGAGGCGTACCGCTGGCGTGCGCACGATCAGCGAAAACGAGAACACTTTCAAAATCTACGACATAGAAAAAACTGTTGTGGATATCATCTCTAACCGGAACAAGGCAGGGATCGAAGAAACCAAGGAAATCCTGACCAATTACCTTGCAAGGCAAGACCGGAACATAAATAAACTCTATCGCTACGCTGAAAAACTTTCGTGCCTGAAAATCCTGAAGACCTATCTGGAGGTTCTTGTATGAATGTCCAGTCAATAAAGGATAAACTGAAGAATGTCGCCAAGACGAATTTCAGACTGTATCAAGAACTGCTTACTGTCTATGGTTTGGAACGGGCCTTGTTCAGAATCGGAAAGTCAAAGTATAGAGAAAACTTCACGCTCAAAGGAGGCATTTTTCTTTATGCTCTCTACGGGAAGGACTACCCTCGTTCTACATCGGATATAGACCTTCGGGCTGACAAAATTAGCGGGACGTTGGAATCGCTTCTTTCGATTTTCGGTGAGATATTTTCAATTCCAGCGGATGACGGACTTGTATTTGATTTGGCGTCGCTCAAGGCTCGCGAAATAAAAAAGCAAGACGAATATCTAGGCACAAACATCAGTATCACAGCTTTACTTGGGAACACGCGACTCCCCGTGTCTATTGATATTGGATTTGGTGATGTAATCGTTCCTTCGAAAAAAGAAATGTCTTTCCCTGTATTGCTGGATATGGAATGTCCGCAAATTTACGGCTATTCCATTGAATCCGTGCTTGCAGAAAAATTCGAAGCGATTGTTTCGTTGGGCTATGCGAACAGTCGCTTCAAGGATTTCTACGACATTTATGTAATCTTGCAGAGTGAAAAGATTGATGTTGAATTGCTGCAAGAGGCCATTGTCCGGACATTCCAAAACCGAAAGACTGTGTTTGACGACGTAGTCGTTTTCGAAGATTCTTTCGCAACGGATGTAGAACGCGTTAAAAGATGGAATGCTTTCGTGAAGAAAAAAAATGCTATGGTGCAAGTGACCTTCGACAAGGTTGTTGAGCAAATCAAGGTGTATTTCAAGCCTATTGTGGATAGAGTGGGGTAATACGCAAAAAGAAATGGAATGAACTAAAGCAGAATGGCTTCTTGCTCCAGCATTTTACCCTGCCTTCGAATTTCTACCATCAGTTTTTCTAAATTTTCATCAGGATATCCATTTTCCTTGAAGCGATTCCACAAATTTTCAAACAGAGCGTCTTGATTACCCTTCTTTCTGAGTTCACTAGAACCATGCTCAATCAATTTTTTTTTCCAATCATTCATCCAGTACCATCGGGCATTTGGCGACGATTCTACAAGATTCGCGTAATTATTTATTCCAACAGCATCGTAATCGGGAAAAAGGATTACACTTGCAAACGAGCTCTTCGTCAACCACGCACGTAATCGAGCGGATAAATTTCCTGCATAGTAAAGAATAATTCCATTAAAATCTGATGGTATCCATCTTAAATCATCAAGTAACTGTTGGTTTTCGACCAGTATCAAAGAGCCATTGCATTCAAATCCATCAGAGTCATCCTTTATCGGCAATACAAAACAGCCAAGGGATTTTGTAATAAATGAAACATCTACACCATTAACAATTACGCCGTCACCTACAGCTTTGCAAAGAAAATAGGAAAAATCAAGCGTCGTTTGACCGGCTTTTGTATTGCTATTTTTTGCAAGATTTTGAACGCGGGCAGGAAGGTCATCTAAATCTTTTTTAGGAGCAAGATGAGCTATTTCCCATTCAAGAGTTTTCTCGTCAACAACCCTAAATACTTTTCCTTTACCGACTTTTTGGATAGAAATACATCCCTTTCTTTCGGCCCAAATTTCTAATTCTTTTCGCAAAGATTGTGCGATAGACGAGAAGGCCACTTCCTTTTCAGAATAGATTCTTGTCAAAATATCAACCCAGGCATCATTCCTCATTACGCACCTCAATTGGATCCAGCGTTATTCGCTGTTTGTCCGTCACAACATTTCTGTTGTTTCTCTTTTCAATACGGATACAATAACGAACTGTTGTTTGTGCTGTTGGAGAAGCAAAAAGCAACACAAAACCAAACTCACGAGCAGCCGCAATCAACTTTTTCTGGTTTTCTTCATCAATGCTTGCAGCCTCATCAAGATAGCATATTGATGTTGTCGCATTCTTTTTATCCGTCATCCAATGAAGCAACGCCAAGCCGAAAATAAGTTTCGCCATAAGAACGGTTCCATTAGAACCTATTGCATTTAAATCACTAAGATTCTGTTCTAATTCGCCTTCTTTCTGAACCTTGATAGATAAATCAAACAAGTTTTCTAGTCTAAGCTTATCATTGTTATCACAGAATCGGAACAATTTTTCTTTAGCTTTGTCAACTTCAGGATTTCCCGCATATCCTTCTTTCGCATCGGGGCTAAACAAGCCCATTGAATCGGCAGAATCAGTGCTATGTCTCGCTATTATTTTAACAGCATCAAGAATGTCTCGAGGATTTATCTCAATGGAAAGCTTTTTCAAGTCCGAAACACGTCTTTTCGTAATCAACACATTAAATTTGGCTAAATCATCTTCAAAAGTTTTGTATTGATTGACTAATTCGATGAGAATATTTCCCACTCGTGTAATAGCCACATGGAGATTGTGTTGTATGGCGGCCTCTTCTTTGGGCAATGTATGAGCATAATCAAGAATACGCTCCGTCATTTCATCTTCTTGTTCTATACCAATAAATTTGGTAAACCCTCTATGTTCAAGATCCCTTAAAATTCGATTCTTACTTGAAGATACAGAATCCAGTTCGTCACAGTCGTCAACCTGTTTTTTTAGCAATTCCGGAAGTTCTTCCATCACATTCCCATCGTAAACATACGGAAGATAAACCTGTTCAAGAACTTCTGTATAATTTTCAACATCTCGGCGTTTATTCCTCAACAAGGAAATTTCGCTATTTCTGTCATTTAAATCTTTTATCTTACCGATTATTTCGCGTTCTTTAGACTGACTTTTTCCTTTCTCTTCATCAAATTTTTCCAAATTGTTCAAATTCTCTTGAAGCGATTTAGATAGTTTTATTTTTTCACTATTTCGTTCTGCTTCCGACAATCGCAATTCGACAAACTCATTATAATCATTCAACTCCTTTTGTGCCGAATCTCGCTTTTCTATTAAAACACTCAATTCATTATTAACTTTCTCGCGTTCTTCAATAGCCCTACGACGTTCTTTATACTTCTTTAATTCATCTTTACTCAAGTTAATCTCTTCTTGTATTTCTTCAGGAGATTTTTCCTCATAATGTCCCATTGCTAGGATTTCACATCTATTTAACGTCAATCCATTTATTTCTAAAATATCCCCTTGGCTGTTGAGCCAAGTTTTGTACGATTCAATAAATGACCGAACATGACCTAGTTCGTCCACACTTAAAGAAAGGATTCTTTGATTGACAAGATTATAAAGAATGTCTTTTTCTTCAGAATTGAGTAGAGATTGCACCTGTCTTTTGAATAATTTTTCACCAGACTCAAGTTCCCTTAAACTCTGATTTATACCTTCATCCAATTCTTTTATACGCTTACTAATAAACCTAACATTATCTTGTCGTGTTGAATTTAACAACGTCTGTTTTGCAGCGACTTGGTTATTCAAAGAATCAAGATTTTGTCTTAACACATCCTCGTCAATATTGAGAACAAACCGAGATTTCAATGATTCATAACGATCATTTTTTGATTCGATTTCACCTAAATTACGATTAATATCTTCGTTATCTCTGATTATTTGATCATGCTTTTCTCCGTATTCCGCAATCCCGGCTTGTACACGAGCTAAATCTTTTTTCAAACGATCATCTTCGCTATTTTTATACTCTTCCCACCGACTCAAGCCCTCGTTTATCAAAGGACGCATCGTCCCAATTTTACCACGGAGTTCACGAATCCGATTATATCTTCGTTCCAAATCGTTTATTGAAGACATAGAATCTTTACAGGCCTTATACTGAGCCTTATCTTCTTCCACAGATTGGAAGGCTTCATTCCACTCTCGCTTGAAATCAAAACCTCTAGACGAGGCTTCTTTGGAATAATTAACAGCATTAATTTGAAGAAGAAATCTCTTGATGTCCGCAGAATCAAGCTTGTCAAGATGAAGAGTCTTTATTAGGACCTTTTGAAAAACATCTCTAAGCGAAACCGCTACAGAAAACAAGCGAATATCTAAATCCGACGATGCTAAATCAGTTTTACCATAAAGGTTATTAAAGAACTCTGTTGAACGAGGATACTTGTTAATTGAGATTCCTTTTTTCCGCATTTTTTCTTGCAAAAAGGCCTCTTCAATAATACTGCCATCTACATCTTTATAATCTTCTATATGAAGTGAACCTTCATAACTGAAATATTGATACTCGTTAGAAAAACCTTTGCCAACGCAACCGACAACGACAACGCCACTTTTTAATTGCATTTCAAGCAATATGTAAGAGCTAGGATATGGAAAATAAAATTTTAGCGAAGAATTCCTGTCATGGGCTCCAAAGTCCATCTGCTGCTTATCGCGAATAAGCAAAAATTGAAGAGCATTAATCAAGCTCGTCTTGCCAGAATTATTCGGACCAACAATAGAAACTGCATCGTCAAGAGGAATCTCGGCAATTTCGTAGTTGGCACTATTTATCAAAACCAACTTTCGTAAGCCATACTCATTTTTCATACATCATCCTCTTCAACAAAATCTTCAGAATCCTCGTTAGTATCATCAACAACTGCATTATCAGTTTCGTTATCAGACAAATCCTGATAAAGGTCTATAAATCGCCAGCAAGGCAACATCATCGTATAACAAGAATCATCTTTATTCATAAAGCCTAAGGTCTCTGCCTTATGAACCACCCTATTCCACGCCTCGTCAGAATCTAATTTTTCTTGAACGAGTAATTCTTTATTCTTCTCTCGCAATTCTGCAAAAAATACTGGGTCCAAAATCCAGCTTGTAAACCGAAGTAAATCAGCACCGTCAGCGTATTTTTTATCCAAAATCAGCAAGAAAAGCAAAGCAACCTGTTGAGCGGCCTTTTGATTAGCATCTTCATCAAAATTAAAATATGCGAAGCCCCTCGGATCAATTTCTAACTTTTTTCCTAAATGCTTAAAAAGAATCGCATAATCGTCTTTATGTTCACCTTGCAAAGCATTCCACCATTCAGCATCAGCAGAAGCATCAATATGGCGTCCAGCAGCAAGCTGACTAAAAATATCTTTGACATACTTCAAATTTTCGAGATCTTTTGATAAGCTCATACAGCATTCTCCAAAATATGCGGATAGTATGTAATTCTATAATTCTTTAAGTTCGTTGATTCGCGAGAATCTGATTGACACAATCTTTTCGACTCGCGCTGCAAAATCTGCTGGTAAACAGACAACAACGTTCTATCGCTTTGTTCGGGATAATTTTCCTTAAGCCATTCCATCAAAAGCACCCGTCTTTTGCACATTCTTAAGTTTTCGACAACATCATCTATTCGAAGCAGCATCAAATCGTCATTACTCGAAACCAACTCTTCTGGGAAACTAAATTTTGCCGGAGTGTATTGCAAAACTTTTGCCGAGAACTCCTTGACTGAAGGACTTAATGAAAAACGGACATCTCTTTGGCTTCCGCCTAATTTGAGAGTCTTTACATTTAGACTTTTCCTTAATCCCTTTTTCCGGACTTTTGCCAAAAGAGCAACTACAGAACAAGATATCCTATTATTCTTCGTTACTCTATTGCGTAAAGGAGCCAATTCATTTTGGAACAAAGCCAAATTTTCTCTGATTTGCGCTCGCAGCATGCGTATTTGACTTTGAGCACCTTTCATTGTTCTTGACCAAGAAGACAGCGAACCCGCCTGGATATTGCAAAGGTCCATACCCCTAGCCAACTGTTTTTCTATGGTCAAAGTTAAGTTGAGAAATCCAGTAGCATCATTGCCTAAGAACTGACGCATAGGCTCCACATATTGTTCAAAGCAATCAGAAACCTCCCCATAGCGAAGATTCAAAGGCGTATCGGGCGGCATAATCTTGGCTCGCTCAATTATGTTCTTGATAGCATTTCTGTCTGACTCCAAATGATTTTGAATTTCATCTATCAGATCAATAATCATCGAAGCTTTACTTTGGACAAGAGCCAAATCGCCTTTTTCAAGAGCCTTTTGAACCTCATCACTTAGTTTTCCGACACGCTCTGCCTCAACTTTAACTATTTCAGCAAGGCCGAGTTTTTGTTCCTTAACTAGGTTAAGGATATAGTCTTTCGTGTACTTTTGGATTATATACGCCCCATCTTGGTCAATAGGACGTAATATTCCGTTTTTGACCAACACTCTAAAGGCTCTCAGAGCATCTTCTTTATTCTGTTGAAAATAGGCAACGGCTTCATCAAAAATGGCTTGTTCATATAGAGCATTTGAAGACTTACTTTTTAGAGCAAGCCTTTCTATTAAGTCAAAATACTCATTCAGAGTTTGTACTATCGCCTTTGGAGAAGCCATTTTTAACCTAAATTTCCATTCTAGCTAAATATACTCACAATCAGATGTCATAAGATGACAAAGTAAAATTGTTCCCAAAAAATCGTCTAAAAATGTGCATTTTTTTGCTAAATTTCGTCATTTTCCCATCAAAAAAACGCCTGTTGGGAGAAATATATCCAAATTTTGTCTCGTTAGATAGATAAAAAACTCTTCTTTGGCATTTTTGTGTGTTTAGTGGTGCTGTTAGAATTTTTGGAAATGTGCCTTGGAGAAGGGGGGGGGGGCTTCCCCTATCCCTTCACCCTATACTTACCCTTGCCATGCCCCACAACGGGCTTGATGATTTCAAGAGAAAGCAGTTTTTTGATAAGAGAGGTCGCAGCAGTAGGCTTGCAGCCTGTCTGTTCCATCACCTTTGAAGCGCAAAAAAAATCTGCTTTTTTTTTCAGATTGTCATAATATGACATACGAGGAATGTATATTTGCATCGATAACACTTTACCCCGTCTTTTTTTTGCTTGTAGGCGGATTGGAGCAGAAAATGAATGAAGTAGAAAGCAAAATTCTTGTGTTGAGAGATCAGCGAGTTATCCTTGATTGCGATGTTGCAGATCTTTATGGAGTAAGCACCAAAGAAATTAATCAGGCTGTAAAGAATAATCCTGAGAAATTTCCTTCAGGGTATATTTTTCAAGTTAATGTTGCCGAGAAAAAGGAGGTGGTCAAAAATTTTGACCACCTTGCCAAGCTAAAATACAGTCCTGTTAATCCGACAGCCTTTACTGAA
>JAEEGK010022452.1_pt1 | contig 13252 bp, 15 predicted proteins | sample 8958771 | NCBI WGS metagenome assembly JAEEGK01 (sample SAMN16246547, study PRJNA631951) | gut metagenome | biome: gut microbiome; feature: rumen; material: SC-attached | host: Bos | place: Iran: Karaj | collected 2018-10 | reverse complement strand
ACCCGCGAAGTCGTGGAAGCCCAACTCAGAGAGCCAGCCGCCGCCCCAAGACCAGTGGCCTTCTATCGGGTAGATTATCAACGAGATGACCATCGAATACACGAAGTACATCGAGAATTTGGTACGTTCAGCCATCGCACCCGACACAATAGTCGCAGCGGTGGCACAGAATACCGTCTGGAAGATGAACGTTGCCTCGGCGGGTACGTTGGAATCGCTACCGATGAAGAAGAAGCCGTCCCAACCGATGAAACCGTTGCCGACGCCGTACATTATCGAGAATCCGGCGAGCCAGTACAGCACCGAGCCGCACATAAAGTCGCAGAAGTTCTTCATCAGGATGTTGGCGGTGTTTTTTGCACGGGTGAGTCCCGCCTCCACCAAGGCGAATCCCGGCTGCATCCAGAATACCAGCATCGCGCCAAGCAACACCCACAGGGTGTCCAATCCGTTCACAAAATCTTTTGCCTCCTCTACTACCGGAGGTATGTCTAATAATATGCCTGCCATAATATTTTTCGATTTGTTGATTTACGATTTTCGATTGCTCATTATGCATTATGCATTGAGCATTACTTCTTGTCCTTCAATACTGTGTCGCCGTGTTCTCCTGTGCGGATAGACCAGCAGTCGATGACGTCGCTGAGGAAGATGCGGCCGTCGCCGATATTGCCGGTGTGGGCGATTTTGAGGAGTACGTTGATTGTGTTCTCTACGATGATGTCGCGGCAGACAATTGTGATTGCCACACGCTCAATCATATCGGTGTTGTACACAACGCCACGATAGATACGCTCCTGACGCGACTGACCAATGCCGTGTACATCGTGATACTCAAACCAGTCGATGTCGGAGTTCAGCAAGGCTTCCTTCACCTCGTCAAACTTGGTCTTCCTGATAATTGCTTCGATCCTTTTCATTTTGTTACGAATTTTACTTATTGACTATACGTGCAATACGTATTTGACTATTTTTAACGATTACTTTACATTACTGATAAAAAAAATCAGAATGCAAAACTTACCGAGCCAACGAAGTACGCTTCTCCGTGCGTGCCCAGGCCGGTGGGGTTGCAGATGACTGCCGCCGACGGTGTCACGGTGCAGAAGTCTTTGAGATTGTAGGTCTTGGACATCTCAAACTTCAATTCGGCGAAGTTGAAGCCGTCTTTGCGAGTGTACATCAACGACTCCTCGTTTTCGATTGCCGCGCCTACTGTGAATCCCAAGTCCAATCCACATTCCAACGACGGTGCGTAGCAAATCTCGATGTAGGAAGAATGGCCTTGGCTGTCGTCGGCCTTGCGGTTTGCGCCTGCGAGCATCACGTTGTAGCCGATGGAGAGCGGCAAGTCGGTCTTTTCAGAGAAGTCGTAACCGACGCCGAGTTCGAGGTAGTGGTAGGTCTTGTAGGGACCGAAGTACTCAAACTTGTCTTGCGTCCAGCTGTAATCCGTGAGCATTACATACGCACCGCCCACCGAGTAACTTGCGTACCAATCGAGCTCCACATAGTCGTCCTTGCCGATTGCGGTGATTGCCGCAGCTCCTGCGCTGAATCCGCCTGCCGAGAAATCTGCGCCTCCCATAAAGGAAAGACCAGTGCAGTTGCCACCACGCCAAATGTCGTTGGTGGCAATTCCGAGGTTGTACGTCAACGGGCTGCCACCTTCGCCCTCTGCTTCTTGTGCCTTAGCACCGACTGCGACCATCATCATCGCAATCAAAACTCCAAAAATTTTCATATCCCTATTTTTTAGTTAGTAATTGTTTTACGATGCAAATGTAAGGGCGATTTTTTGGGCGCACAAACGTTTGTGCCGCCATTAAGCGTAAAACGTACATCAAACACGTGTAAAACGTACACGGTAATAAGGCAAAAACGTATGTTTGCAGGGGAAAGGGCAAAAAAGAGGGTTGAAAAATAATTTGTGGAGAAAGAATTATTTAGTATCTTTACCCGCGATAACAAACAAATATCAACAACACTATGTCCCCTGAATTTGTAAAGAACAACGGCGTAATAGCCGACCACAGTTATATAGAATGGCTCTCCGACGTCAAAAGGCGTTTCAAAAGCAGCCAAATCAAAGCGGCCGTCCGCGTCAACACCGAGATGCTTTCGTTTTATTGGAGCATCGGGCGAGACATTGTAGCCCTCAGTGCTGAAAGCAAATGGGGCAGCGGTTTTTTTAATCAATTGAGCCTCGATTTAAAAACGGCATTCCCCGACGAAACCGGCTTCTCTGTTACCAATTTAAAATATATGAAACGTTGGTATCTATTTTATTATAAAGAAGTTATAATTCGTCACCAAGTTGGTGACAAATTTCGTCAACGATTCGTTGACGATTTAACAACCGACGAAAAAGGCCAGCAAGTTGCTGACCTTTTTCAGACAGACCAAATTCGTCAGCAAGTTGCTGACGAATCAGAGATGCCTCAAATATTTGGTCTTGTACCGTGGAAACATCACGTACACATAATCACAAAATGCGAATCCGTTGACGAAGCAATGTTTTACATTGAGAAGACTGCCAACGAAGGTTGGAGTCGCAGTTATCTCGAAGACCAAGTAGCAAAAGGTCTCTACGCCGCCCAAGGCTCCGCCATCAACAATTTTGAACGCACGCTCCCCGCTCCGCAAAAGGATTTGGCTAAGGAATTGCTCAAAGACCCTTACAATTTCAGTTTCCTGACAATGAAGGAGAAATACGACGAACACGACCTTGAAGACGCCCTTGTTAATAACATCACACGTTTTCTACTCGAACTCGGTGCAGGTTTCGCCTTCGTTGGACGTCAGATGGAATTGCGTATGGACGAAGAAACTGCCTTCTTCCCCGATTTGATTTTCTATCACATACCGCAAAAACGCTATGTGATAATAGAATTGAAGGCGGTAAAATTTGTTCCCGAATTTGCTGGCAAACTCAATTTTTACGTTACCGCCGCAGACAAACTCCTTCGTGGCAAAGGCGACAATCCGTCGGTAGGCCTTGTTATCTGCAAAACAGCCAAGAAAACCATCGTCGAATGGTCGCTCCAAGACATTCAAAAACCATTGGGCGTGGCGACATACCAATTACAAGAAGTAGTTGACCGCACCGTAAAAGAAGTCGAAATGAGAAACAAAGGCAAGTAAACCTTAATTATCGCTGCTGCTGTTATTATTATTGAAATTGTCGTTGTTCCAACGCCAAGGATTTTGCGTGAAGTCGTCGTAATAGTCGTCATCTTTGCGGTCGTCCCTCTTCTTGGCAAACCTAAACAACAATGCAGCTATAAAGAAGAAACAAGCAAACACTATCACTTCAAAATACAGGCACACGCACCCCACAACAACTAAAATTGCAACTATTATGTTTCTAATTTTTGTATCCATAATCCTAATCCCGCTAATTGAACAATCTACTTAACGTTAGCCGCAATCCACTCTGCCATCTTCCGCAACGCCATTCCACGGTGCGAAATCCCATTTTTAGCCTCCGCCGACATCTCCGCCATCGTAACGTCAAATCCGTCGGGCTGAAAAATCGGGTCGTAGCCAAAACCGCCGTCGCCGTATCGTTCGGTGGTGATTACGCCGTTTACAAAACCCTCAAAATGATGCACCACGCCATCTATCACCAACACGACTTCGGTGTGAAACCTTGCACGGCGGTTGTCGTTGCCATCGAGTGCGGCGAGGAGTTTTGCCATATTGTCGGCGGGATTCTTTTGCGGGCCGGCATATCGCGCCGAATACACGCCAGGCGCACCGTCGAGCGCATCGACCTCCAATCCAGTATCGTCCGAAAAACAATTTCGGTGATACTTGTTCCACAAGTACAACGCCTTCTCCTCGGCATTCTCGTAGATGGTTTCGTGGGTTTCGGGAATGTCGTCGTGGCAATCAATGTCGGCAAGCGAGAGGATTTTGCAATTATCAATAATTTGCTGAGCCTCCACAAGTTTGCCCTTGTTATTTGTAGCAAAAATCAAATCCATAGTATAAAAGTTTATTTGCACAAATATACAAAGTTTTTTGAATGTCATCAATTTTTTTTGCAACGACAGAAATATTGTTTATTTTTGGAACGCAAAACAAAAGATTATTATGGAACTCACAATCGACCGCTGCCGCGAACGTTTCACCCGTTATCAATCGGCACTCAAACGTCTTAGCGAGGCAATATTGGAATACGAGGACTTTACTGCCGAATCCGACATAATCAAATCAATGATGCGCGATTCCATCATCAAGCGTTTTGAGTTTACCTTTGAACTTGCGTGGAAGGTAATGAAGGATTTTGCCGAGTACAATGGCTACGAGGGTATGGCAAACAGCCCCCGCAACGCCATCAGGCTTGCAATGCAGATGGGCATCATCTCCGATACGGCGTGGATGTCGATGTTGGAATCGAGAAACACGATGGCGCACGTCTATGACGAAGAAGAAGCGGACAGCATTGTCGAAGAATTGTCTAATTACCACAATTTGCTTGTTGCATTTGATGAAGAAATGACAAAAAAGTTATCCGAAATACAATGAAATACGGACTTGACGACAAATATTTTGACAAACTAATCGGCGTGTTTCCCAAGCACCCCGAAGTGGAGAGCGTTATACTCTACGGCTCACGTGCCAAGGGCAACTACAAGCCGTTTTCAGACATCGACATCACGCTCAAAGGTCCTGCGCTCACACGTCAACTTATGGGCAGGATTTTCACAGAAATCGATGACTTGTTGCTGCCGTACTTCTTGGATATTTCTATCTACGACAAACTGACAGACAAAGCCTTTATCGCCGCCATAGATAATACGGGTGTGGAGATATATAGGAAGTGAGCACCCATTGGCAAAATTATTTTTTGCGAAAAAGAAAAAATGCTTAATTTTGGAGGCAGAAAAAGATGGAAAATATGAAAAACAATACACTCATAAAATTACGGGACAATATTACCGGCACGTATTCCGACGAGGACATTATATGGCTTATCAAGGAATTAGACGATTATGAAACAGAAAAGTCGTTCCTAAAAGCTCACTCTCGCGAAGAACTCGTCAGCCGCGCAATGGAAGGACATCGTCAAATCCAAAACGGCGAATGTTACACCAACGAAGAGGCGATGGCTATATTGGGGTTGAAATACAAATTGGAAACGGCGTGACAGTAATATGGTCAAAACTCGCATTGAAACAAGTTTCAGAAACAGCAGACTACATCGAGACCCAATTCGGAGAGAAGAGTAGGCTCAAATTTTTGGAACAGGTGTTTTATGTAGCATCGTTATTGGAAAACAACCCTCTACTCGGCATAACTGAACCGATATTAGAAGACGCTCCATTACAATTCAGGAGCATAATTGCAGACCGTTACAACAGGCTAATATACCACATCTACCAAGACACCATAGAAATTGCCGACTTCTGGGATATGCGGCGCGATGCCAAGAACCTGAAAAAGCGGTTGGCACAATAACACTTTTATTTCCTCTTTTTCACCTTAATCTCAAACTCCTTCGTCACCTTGCAGCCAACGTTGTCGATGACGGTGGCGGTGTGCTTGCCGGGCTTGATGCCGTATGCCTTGGGCTTTTCCCAAATCTCGTCGCGGTCGGTGATTTGGTACTCATAGGGCGGCACACCGCCAAACGCCTTGATGCTGTAAGTGGCGTCGCCCGATTCAGGGGCGGAGGCGTCGGTGGTTTCGAGCGACATTTCGAGCACCTTGTCGGGCGCATTGACAATAGCCTCGCCGTCCATCGTGCAACCCTCAGAGTCGCTCACGTGCAAGGTGTAATGTCCGGCGGCAACATTTTCGCGCACAAGAGAAGTGCTGCCATCCTCCCAAGAATACTTGTAAGGCGGCTTGCCGTTGGTGATTTCTGCCGTCAATGCGCCCATATTGCGACCCTTGCACGGCGAATTTTTGGCGGAGATGTCGATGGCAATGCCTTCTTCGGGTTCAGAAACAATTACAGTCTCAATGACGGCACAACCATTGTCGTCCAGAAGTTTTATATTATAACTACCCGCTTTAAGATTTTCATTTACAGGCGGTTTGTTTTTATTATTGATACTAATACTATAAGGCGGAATACCACCCATAGCGTTGATGGTGATTGCGCCGTTGCTGCCGCCCTTGCAGGTGACGTCCGTCACATCGGCGGTAAATTTCAATATGCTTGCGGGCGCGGTGATGGTGTAAGTCTGCTTAGTGCCGCAACTATTGGCGTCAGTGATAGTTACATAATAATTGCCAGGCTTCAAACCAGAGACATCCTTGCTGTTTTCGCCGTTGGACCACTCAAAATTGTAACCCGGAGTGCCGCCCGACACATTCAACTCAATGCTGCCCGTAGTGCTGCCGGCGCATTTGACGTGATGCACATCAGCCGACACCTCGATGCGCGACGACGGCTGCTTGACCTCAGCCTTGCGGATAAGTTCGCAGCCCCACTTATCGACCACCTTCATCGTGTAAGTACCGGCGCGGACGTTCTCAACCACGCGCTCCACGGGATTGTCGTCCATCCAAAATTTGTAAGGCTCGTCGCCACCATTGACATCGAAGGTAATTGCACCCCGCGCCTGGTCGTAACATATCGAATGATCCACCTTTGGCACCATTGTGAGCGGTATTTTGGGTGCTAACACCTCCACAGAGTCCCACACGAAGCATCTATTGGCATCACGAACAATACAACCATACACGCCGCTGCCACGGTTGGTGAGTTCGGGGGCTTCGGTGTCGTCCGACCACACTATATAATAAGGAGTAGTGCCGCCGCTGACCACTGCGCGGAGGTTGGCGTCGTTTGCGCCGTAGCAATGGATGTCGTTGTAGTCGATGTGCATATCGAGACGGTTGTCTGGCTCGTTGATGGTGATTGACTTGGTGTCGGTGTTGCCCTTGCAGTCGGTGACGGTGACGGTGTAAGTACCTGCTGTGAGGCTGTCGAGTTTCTTGCCCTTGCCGCCGTTTGACCATTTGTAGGTGTAATCGGGAGTTCCACCGTTGACAACCACCGTGATGCTGCCAGTCTTGTCGCCCTTGCACTTGACGTCCTCCTTTTCAAGCGTAACTTCCATAGGCTGACGGTGCTGATAGCGCACAAACATTACATTGCCGTATGCATCAGCCTCCACCTCGACGACTGCAATGCCGCCCTTCTTGGCAAACCATCTGTAATACACCGACTTGGTGTAGCTGCCAAATTCGGGCGCGGGTCGCCAACCCATCAGGTGCGAGTTTTTGTAGGCGACAATTTTTTTATAAACGACATTCTTCTCGCGGATTGCCTTGTAGGTGTCAATTGGAGTTTTAATTGTCAATACTGTATCAAACACCGACACGTTGCTCATATCCAAGTCGATGCGCACAGAATCGGCAAACTGTTGCAATCCGTAACTCGACACAAATTTCTTGCTGATGGAATCGCTCGTGGTGCGCCCCTTGCCAATCGGGAATTTATAGACCACCAAATCTGTCGGGAACACAAGTACGACGGCGGCTTTGAGACCGAGGTAGTCATTAATTATACCCTGCATACGCACCTTTGAGGAGTCCATCGTGAGAAACTCCATATTTTTCTTGGTCTGGAAACGAACAAGCTCCGAGTTCGGGAACAGGTTTCCGTACCGGCTGCGGTTTTTATTATAATAGCGAACAGTATCGTAAGTATCTGGTTTCAAGTTGGATAAATCCCAATTCTTATTGTCGAGGTCGCCAAGTTTCAGCTCGCCCTTATTATACTTTTTGACGGCATAGATATAGCCGTCGCCCGCCCCCGCCATATCGGAGAAGTCGATTACAAAACTGGTGTCCACCTGCGCCGCCGCCGACATTGCCGCCGCCATTAGCATCGTTATAATCAAAAAAAGCCTTACAAACATATCTCGTGCCGTGAGAAAATTCAACAATTACAATGCGAAATAAGCAAAAAAAATGATAAAAACACCCATCCAGAGCCAAAAAATAAAAAAAACAGAAAAAAAATTTTAGTATTCCACAAAAAAGAATAATATTTGTACCGTATTCTGAATATAAATTATGAATTCATAACAATTAAAAAAATGCGCAGTATATTTATAGCAGCCGCAATTTTGGCAGCGACGATGGTTGCCAACCCGTCGGATGCTCAAAACAAGAAGGTGGACGCTGCCCTCACCTACTACAACAGCGGCGAGTACACCAAATGCCGGGATATGCTCATCAAGTATCTCCCGAAAGTGAAAGACCGACCCACAAAAGGTCAGGTGGCGTTTTATTTGGGCGAATGTAGCCGACATCTGAGCGACTCACGCAACGCAATGAAATATTACCGCCAGGCTGTCCAGGCGAAGTATTCCAACCCGTTGGCGACGCTCTACCTTGCCGACGCGCTCAAAATGCGCGGCAACTACGAGGACGCATCGGCTCAATACAGTGCCTACCACGACCTCGCGCCGCAAGACCCAAGGGGCGAACAAGGCGTTCAGGATTGCGAAAACGCTCTCAAATGGATGCAAAAACCCACGCGGCACATCGTATTCCCGGCGCGTTGGCTCAACGACAAGGAGGCGGACTTCGCATCGTGTTTCGCCACCGATACCACCACAATCTACTTCACGTCGGCGCGTGAATCCGCCACCGGCAACGACAAAAACGCCAATTCGGGTTCGTATTACACCGACATCTACTTCTCCGAGAAGGACAAGAAGGGCAAATGGTCTATCCCCGTGCCAATCCAAGGCGCGGTGAACACCCCGTTTGACGAAGGTTCGCCCTTCATCACCGCCGATGGCAACACGATGTACTATACTTCGTGCAAAAACCTCAAAAACCAACAGCTCGGCTGCCGCATCTTCGTCTCCAAGCTGGAAGACAATCTCTGGGGCAACCCCGAGGAGGTGGTTCTCTTTGCCGACAGCACGGTTTCGCTCGGACACCCGACCCTCTCTGCCGACGGCAAGACCATCTACTTCTCCTCCGACGCTCCGGGCGGACAAGGCGGCAGGGACATTTGGAAGGCAACACGCGAGGGCAATTCCAACAATTGGAGTACACCCGTCAACCTCGGCAAGGACGTCAACACCGCCGACGACGAAGTGTATCCCTTCATCGACAGCAAGGGCGTGCTCTACTTCTCGTCCAACGGACGCGGCGGTATGGGCGGACTCGACATCTTCCGCTACTTCACCAAGGACGGCAAGAGCTACACCGCAAACCTCACCTACCCTCTCAACTCCGCCGGCGACGACTTCGGATTCCACCTCAACGGCGACGGCAAGCGCGGATTCCTCTCGTCCAACCGCGAAGGTTCGCGTGGCGACGACTTGTACGGATTTTTCCTGCCGCCAATCGAAGTTACAATCGAAGGCATCTGTAAAAACGAAGAGACCGGCGTAGCCATCAACGACGCCGAAGTACAGATGACCGGCACCGACGGCACTCAGATGACCGGCAAGAGCAACGGCGCGGGCAAATTCACCTTCAAGCTCAGCGAAAACACCGACTATATGTTTGTGGCATCGCACAAGGGCTACCTCAAAGGCATCAGCAAGGAATCCACCAAAGGCCTCACCGAAAACACCACGCTCCACACCACAATCCTCTTGACGCCTCTCGTTCAGGTAGTTGAGCTCGAAAACATCGAGTACGACTTCAATAAGGCAAACCTCCGTGAAGAATCCAAACTCTCGCTTAACGTTTTGGTTGAGATACTGGAAGTTAATGACAATATTACCATCGAGTTGCGTGCCAATACAGACTTCCGTGGTTCCGACGAGGACAATATGAAACTCTCCGAGGAGCGCGCCAAGTCGGTAGTCGAATACCTGATTTCCAAAGGCATCAGCGCAGAACGCCTGTCGTCTCGCGGTATGGGCGAGAGCAACCCTGTAACGGTTTCCGCCAAGACCGCAGCCAAGTACCCGTTCCTCAAAGAAGGCGACGTACTCACCGAAAAGTTCATCAACGCCCTGCCCAACAATCAGGACAAGGAAATCTGCCATCAGCTCAACCGCCGCACAGAGTTTGCAATCATCCGCACCGACTTCAATGAAACCGGCATCCCCTTCGGCGAATAATTTTTGATTATGATAGACCAAAAATTCATCGACTTCATCAAGCAACACCACGTGCTGACCCTCGCCACAGCAGCGGGGAGTCAGCCGTATTGTTGCAACTGTTTCTACTCCTACGACGAGACACGCAACATATTCATCGTAAAGACCAACGAAAACACACGCCACACCCAGGAATTGCAACAAAACCCGAGTGTGGCATTGTCTATTGTATTGGAAACAGAAGAAATAGGCAAGATACAAGGCCTCCAAATCACCGGCAAGGCGGTATTCTACGACGGCGAGCAGCTCCGCGACGCCACCAAAAACTACATCAAAAGGTTCCCTTACGCGGTGCTGAAACCCGGAGAAACCATCGCCATAGAGCCAGATTATATGAAGCTGACAGACAACCGCTTTGGCTTCGGGAAAAAACTTATATGGGACAATGCAAAGAATTAATTGTTTTTTAGCAATAATTAACAAAAAAAACATTACCTTTGCGGCAAATTATTAACTGTAATAACTAAAAACGAAAAAACAGAAAACTAATACAATAAAACATTATGAAACTAATATCAAAAACAACGGCAGCAGCGATTTCGGCTTCTGCATTGCTCCTGTTGCAGGCTTGCGGCGGCAGCACAACGACTCAGACCACCGGTACAACCACCGACACACCCGCTCAGACCACCCAGGAAGAGCAGACCACGTTCTACCTCCTCCCCTCTCCCGAGGACATCTTCGCATTCTCGGCCGACAAGTTGAAATACTCGGCTGCACTCCTCAACCCCACGAGCAAGGCGGAGACATACGTTGACACCAAGATGCGCGAGCTCAACTTCGGCGTTTACGTGGCAGATATGGCATACGCCGCTGCATTCGGCGAATACACTGACGCCACCAAGTATTTGAAGACCATCAAGGAGACATCCACTCAGATCGGACTCGAATCCATCTTCACCAACGCGCTCACTTCACGCATCGACAAGGTAATCTCCAACAAGGACTCGCTCAAAGCCATTGCAAACGACACCTACTACGACATCAAGAAGGAACTCGAAAAGAACAACCGCAACTCCACAATCGCACAGATTTCGGCAGGCGGCTGGGTTGAGTGTATGTACATCATCACCAATTCCATCGAGCAATTCTCCGAGAACGACCCCAACATCCAGCACGTGGCAGACGAGAAGAACGTATTTTCGAGCCTTATGAAATACCTCAGCCAGCACACCGACAAGCCGGGCATTACCGCCACTATCCGTGACCTCAAACCCATCGAAGAGGCCTACGCACGTCTCCCCCTCGTGGACGCAGGTCCCGCAAAGGCTAAATCGTCGTCTGAGGACGCCATCGTAATCGGCAAGGACAAGAAAATCCAGATTACCGAGGACAACTTCAACCTCCTCAAAGCGCGCATCTCACAGGTTCGCCAGGCCCTCACAGACAACAAATAAGCCTAAATTTTCACATTTATTATAGGTTACGGCAAAATAAACCGCTATTTATTCCGTTTCCATAATATAACAAACGTAAAAAAGGTTTACACAATATGAAAACGATTAAGAACTTACTCCTCGGCCTTACAGTGGCGGCAATGATGCCCGCCGCCGCAGAAGCCCAAAACTGTGCCGACTTCTTCAACTCGCGCACACCGGCGCCGACGTACAGATACAACCAAGCATCCAAGAGCGCCACTTGCTATTCGGGCAGCAAATACAAATTTGTGCTCGAAGTAGCCGCCAATGTGGAGTACAGGGTGCAATTCTACGCATCTCCGGTATTCAACAACGAAGTGCAGGTGAAGATAGTAGAGGGCGAAGGCAACGTGCTTGTGGACCTCCCTGGCAGGGTGGACGACGAGCCCAAGAAAGGCACTACCTGTCTCCAAGACTATATGGATACAAAGACCAACAAAATGGTGCATCCGTACTTCGACTTCACGTCGCAGAACGCCACAAGGCTTACCTTTATGATCGACATCAAGGACCACATGGACTACACCGAAGAACCGGTATATGACGAATGGGGCACCCTGATCGAGATGAAGAAGAAAGCCGTAATCCCCGAAGGCGGTCCCGAGAAGGTGAAAGGCTGCTTCACAGTCTATATCATCGACAAGCCCGCCGAGGTTAGCTCATTCTAACCCACTTACAACGAACAACAACATTTCATTTCTACGCAACAAAAAGACGGACTACCCGGAAGATTGGGGGTCCGTTTTTTTGTGCATATATGGCAAAAAAACGCCGAAACCACGCGCACCACCCCACTACAAAAAAACAAAGGGGACGCGCATCACTGCGAATCCCCTTTCGATAGGTATTGATATAGTAAGTCAGCTTTTCCTGTTTCCTATTACTATAACACGAAAAGCCTCCCCTACCCTAATAAAAATCTGAAAAAAAATTATCATTTATTTGCAATCCGTTGTATTACAAGCAATAACATATCAAAAAAAAAAAACAAGGCTACTCCGCCTCATCCGTCTTATCTGCCTCAGAAATGTCATACGGAACAAGTGCATAACACTCCTTGGCTCTTTCAAACGTTGTATGAGGATCTTTACGAGTGATTTTGCTCCAGATAATAAACAGCAAAGGAGACAACATAACCACGCCTACGCCGGCAAGTATTAGCCAGGTCTCCGTAAAAAAGCCAACGACAAACGCGACACAGCCAAGGATATAAACTATAGTATGAGCAATTGACTGCACCTTAATCGAGGCGTTGCACGATTTGCACCTATAAAACTTATATTTACGGATTTTCTGCAAATATTTAGACTCAGATATTGTATCATAAATCGGGATAGATTCCACTACCTCCGAATCCTCGCATACTACCGAATCCTCCACACACTTTTGCTCACCGCACGTAGGACAGATAAATAAATCATACTTAATCTTCATAATTGATGAGTGTTTATAGTTAGTTCATTTAACATACAAACGCATAATATATGGGGAAATTGTGCATGGATGGGGAATACCCTCACCCCTACCTCTCCCGAAAAAAATATCTAAACTTATACCCCTTGTAATTGCTCACGCTCTCCTGCCTGTAAGTCAGCGAGATACCGCAACCGGGGCAGGCGTCGCCGAAACCGGAGAGAAAACAATGGCACGCGGGACAGGTGTATTGTTGAGTGATGCTGCACGAAGGGTCTGGCTCAATGGGCAGAGGGTCTTCGGGTTTGGGAAGGCAACTTCTAA
>JAEEGK010022444.1_pt1 | contig 13255 bp, 9 predicted proteins | sample 8958771 | NCBI WGS metagenome assembly JAEEGK01 (sample SAMN16246547, study PRJNA631951) | gut metagenome | biome: gut microbiome; feature: rumen; material: SC-attached | host: Bos | place: Iran: Karaj | collected 2018-10 | reverse complement strand
TATAAACTTCAATACGATCTATTTTGTCAATAGGAATATCATTAATCGAAAGGCTTCCATTTCCGTTATCGACAGGAACGCCATCGACAAGGACTTTCACGTTTTTGCCTTCCATGCCGCGGATATTAATTTTACTTTCACCGCCGAGACCGCCTGATTGACGAACTTTCACCCCACTCGAACGGTTCGTCGCTTCGGCAATCGTAGCACTGGATCCCTGCAATTCTTTCGTATCCAGAATCTTTACTGATTCTGCCTTCGTTTTCGTATCGACTGGAGCTGTTTCGGCTTCGCTTTCGTCTTCAACAGACAATCCTTCAAGAACGGTAACATCAGAAGGCTTTGCAGGTTCTTCGCTTACTGTCGCGGGTTCATCAAAAAACGTATCATCAAAGCTTGTAACTTCATCAGTCTGAGCAAACACGCAAGCAGAACACAACACAACAGAGAGCGCAATTTTCTTTTTCATTTTCGGAAAGCCCCAAATCCAACATGGACGAGTAAAAATAAATTAAGCAAACTACTTTATTCTACTCTAAACAGATTTAAAATAATCCAATTAGACAAGGGTAACTTTTTTATATAAAACAAGTATGGCGCACCGTTCGGCACGCCACACCCGCTTCTATTGTAGTCTGGGTTTTCGAAGATCTCTAAAGCACCCACAAAGCAATGTGATAAACAATAAACGCAAGGCCCAAAGAAATCGCAAAGTAGTAGCCCGCAATTGCAAGCATCCACTTGAGAGAATGCGTTTCGCGATATGTTGTACCCATCGCAAGAACACAAGGGATATTGAACATCGAGGCGAAAATGAACGCGAGCGCTTCAGGAATCGAGATTACAGCCCGCATCATTTCACCAAGATTTGCACCCGCTGCATTGCGGGCAATCAACGAGAATGCATCACTTGTACTCGAGAAAACAACACTCATCACACCAAGCGAAGCTTCCTTGCTGAAAATACCGCCAATATAGGAGATAAACAGTTGCCAACGCATGCCGAAAATTTGCGTAAACGGCTCAATTGCGTTTCCAATCGTGTAAAGAACGCTATGCTCCACATTTCCGTCTTTCGAATACGAAATAAGCCAAAAGATAAGGGACACAAACCAAATGACCAGAATCGCCTTCTTGAAAACAGCCCAGACATTGCGCACAACCGTTTTTAACAAAATCTTCCAATGCGGTTTGTGGTACGGCGGAAGTTCCATAATCATGCCAACGCGTTCATTTACAGGCATCAACTTGTTTCCGAAAAGCTTTGACGAGAGCCAGAACGAAGCAAAAATCATCGCGACATAAATCACGCCGAACAGCGGAGCCGCCGAGCCAAAGAAAACCGATGCGAGGAAAAGCACCACGGCAACTTTTGAACCGCACGGAATCGACCACAAGAGCACCATGGCAAATAAGCGCTGTCCACGAGTGTCAAGGACACGAGTTCCGCAGACAGCGCCCCCCGTACAAGCAAGCCCCGAGACCAAAGGCATAAACGCCTTGCCGTGCAAACCAAGCCGAGAAAGCCAAGAATCAAATACATACGAAGATCTTGCCAAGTAGCCCGTATCTTCCATCAGGCCAAACGTCACGAGAATCGCAAAGACAAAACCCATCATGGCGACAGTTACAGCAAGCCCGCCAATGATAACGCTATTGACAAACGACGCTACAGATGGCCACCAGCCGAGCGATTCGCACATCTTGACCACAAGCGGTTCTGCAACACTCTGTAGTCCAAAGCAACTCGCAATAATAGGAACCGCGATCATCATGCTCACCGCAAGCGTAATCACCAAGATAAAGAATGCAACAACTTTTCCCCAAATGCGGTGCGTCGCAATTCTATCAAAACGGGAAAGCGACACCGACTTTTCACAACTCGAAGAGGCGTCCCTGAGAATTTCAGAAACAAAGCGATACTTCGCCTCGCCCGTCAAAAGGCCGCCATCGGAACCCTCAGAATCCAAAATTTCCTTAATTTGGTTCCAATGCTCAGGAGTCACAGCAGTTTCGACTTCCGAACGCACAAGCGAATCATTTTCCAAAAGCTTCGATGCCACCCAGAATCTTTCGCGATTGTAACATTTCAAATTAGCAATCAAACTTTCAAGTTTTTCAAGATTCGCAACGCGTTCCGAACCGCCTTCACGTTCAACAATCAAACGAATTTTCTCAGACGAAATTTTCGAGGGAGAATCAATTGCTTTTTCAAGCTTTTTAAAAAATTCTGGATAGCCGCCCATATCCGACGCCGTAAAGCCGAGCACCGGAATATTCAACATTTTTTCAATCTTTTGAACATCAATCTTTTTGCCTTGCTGCTCGGCGACATCCATCATGTTCAACACAAGCATTACAGGGCTTTCGATACCTGCAAAATCGGCCAACATATAAAGGCTACGTTCCAGCTGCGAAGCGTCAACAATAACGCACACAAGATCTGCATAGCCATGCTCTATATACGTCCTTGTCACCACTTCTTCTGCGGAGTTCGCCGTAAGCCCGTAGCTACCCGGCAAATCGACAACGCGATACAGCTCTTCGCCATACGTGAAAAAGCCTTCCGCCCTTTCCACCGTTTTTCCCGGCCAGTTGCCGACATGCTGATGAGAGCCGGTCAATGCATTAAACAGGGTTGATTTACCGGAATTAGGCTGTCCCAGCAAAGCTATCGTTCTCATGCCATCTCCACATCAATCTGCATACACTCTTTGCGATTTATCGCAATCATCGTATCGTGCGAATACAAAAGAACCGGAGAACGGCCGTCATTTTGCAACACTAAAAACGGGCTGCTCGGCGGAAGACCCATTGACACAACACGTGAAATAAAGCGGGAATCTCCGTTAATCTTTTGAATCAGACCTTTCTGATTTTCTTTCATTTCAGACAAACACACTTTTACCAACTCCTTCTACCTAAAGCTGTAGCGAATCTTTGTCGCAAAACTTCTACCCGGCTTGCTTTCACCAAACTTGTCATACGCCCAACTATCAGCTAGATTATCGACTTCAAAGCTCCAACCCAATTTATTGTCCCAAATCGAATATTCAACGCCAATATCTTGCGTAAACGAAGATTCAATTTTACGGCTCTGGCGCGAACTGATTTTCCATCCATAGAAATATTCATCCGTATAATTTGCAGACCACCAAACTTTCAAAAAATCCTCCTTGCTGAACAAATCGCCAATATGGAACTCAACAAGGTAGTTCATAAAGAATCGCGGGATATTCGGCACAATGGCATCCTTAGGAACGCCCTGTCTTGCATTATATTTTATATTACGTAAGTCTTGGAATGTCCAGTTCGTTCCCAGCAAAATCCACTCATTTACATCCAACTTCACATCGCCTTCATACCCCCAACTGCGTATCGGGTTCATGTTAAAGTAAGGAATCGACATTTGCGATGAACTCATGTAATGGATTCGATTCTTATAGTACGAATAAAACACATCGCCATCAAAACGGAGTCTTGTCACAAGCGGCAATTCCTGCAAATCCACAGAAATTCCAAAGTTGAAATTATCCGCTTCTTCAGGCTTGAGGTTTATCGCTGCGCTCACGCGAAGGCCATCGCCAAAAAGTTCTTCAGGAGACGGTAAACGCACCGCATGTTGATACGAAACCTTAACAGAAAGCGGCTTTGCAATTTTGAACATCAAGTTTTCATCATAACTGAAATCCGTGTAGTCATTAGATTCCACCGCAGGTTCAATAAGAAGGCTTGTCGGCATATTCGAAATTTTTGCATTCAAGTAGTGGAATTTAAAGCCAGCAAGATTTTGGATTCGAGAATTCCAGAAACGATTTTCAAGCGAAATGCCAGTAGTCACAGAAAACATTTCACCAGGAAGCCCTGCCGTATTGAAACCCATCTTTTCCGAACCAAGATCATCTTCAGGATTTTCCTTATGATATCTGAAAAGCGTATTCAAATAAATAAACTGATCTTTTACATATTGATAATCAAGATTCAACAAATTATTAAAATCGTAAACTTCAACAGTACGAAGTTTCGGAAGCCCCATAGACGTAAGTTCGCCTACATTTTTCTTTGCGACATCGCAGCTAAACCAGTTGCGGCAATGGACACGGCTTGTATCGATTATTTTGTTTTCTGCAAAACCAAATGAAAAATAATCGCCGAAATTCAAATTTTTCGCAAAGAAATCCTTCTTGTCGAGTCCAAGCGAAACACCGAAATTGTAGCCTTCGGACGTAGTCTCCTTAATGCGATATTCAATTCCCTGAATTTCCTTATCAAACGCACCAAAACTAGCACCGAGCGAAATTTTATCAAACCAGGCATTCATCAAATTTGCAAAGGCCTGCACATTGTAAGAGGTATAATGGTCATGATCACGAACAACGCTCGTATCCTTGCCGGTAGAACTTTTCATGTACGGCGAGGTGAATTCATAATCGTTATCGGAATGGTTAAAATATCCCGATACGCCAATTTCAAGACTTGCAGCCCCCGCAATGCTATCAATCAAATGGCTTGCGGCAACAGAAGCCTTGTGCGTATTGAAGCTCGAAAAACTATACGATGCGTCAATTGAATTTGCAGGGCGTTTCTTGGTCACGATATTGATAGCGCCGCCAGCACCATCCGTTGCAAAACGCGCAGGAATGTAGCCCTTATAAACCTCGATATCCGCAATTTGGTCAATGGGAATATCGTCAAGCCCCAAATTTCCCTGCGTTTCGACAGGAACGCCGTTGACAAGCACCTTGATGTTCTTGCCTTCCATGCCACGAATATTGATTTTGCCTTCGCTACCCATTCCGCCAGACTTGCGGACTTTCACGCCAGACGCAGAATTGATGGCCTTGGAAACGCTCTTGCTCGTATTTTGCAATTCAGCGGCGTCAATCGTAGAGACCGTTTCTACCTGCTTTGCGATTGCAGCCTGCTCCGCTTCGGATTCCGTCTCGACAGAAAGCAAATCGAGTTTTGTGACCTCTTCAGAATTTGCGGAACCACCCGCAGCATTCACGTCAGAAATTTCATTATTTGTCGCATTACTTTCTGCGACCGGTTCGTCAAAATCTTCGAACGAAGTAACTTCGTCATCCTGCGCATAAGCAGAAATAGCGGCACAAGCCGCAAAAGCAATAGCAAACTTACGAATATTCATTTTCAATAAAACCCAGACTCAATTCTTTTCTAGCACTCGCCTTTAAGGAGATTCCCGGTCAAGCCGGGAATGACACCACACTATTGTCATGCCCGCCAATGAGCGGGCATCACCATTTCATCAAAGCCGATTCATTACTTCAGCGGTACAATCCACATCGGAATTTGTTCAGCCTTGGCAATTTTATTGGCTTTTTTCGTCTTCGGATCATAGCGGAAGTAAGCATTGCCATCCTTTTCCGTAGAAACCGCAAAGATTATCTTGCCATCATCTTCCACGTACTTACCGTAGCTAGCCCAGCTCGAAGTATAATCAATCGGCAAAGCCTTCATCTTCTTCTTGGCAAGGTCAATCTGCACCGGCTTGCAAGTAGGATTGTGGTAGCTTTCCGCATCAAGCCAACCCTTTTCCAGATCCTTCATCACGTTCAAGAAAGAGTAAACGTAACCTTCGCTCGGAACTGTTGACGGGGCGAGATATTTGAAAACACCTTTCTTGGTGATTCCGTCAATGGCAACTTCCTTGCTCACTAACCAAGCGTAATCCTTGTCAAACTTGGTTTCGCCCACTTTAATGCGGAGGTATCCGTCAACTTGGCCCGGAGCGTACCCCCAAGAAGCATTACTGTAGCAATAAATATAACCGTCAAGTACCGTAAACGACTGATTTTCCGAGTCATCTAAAGAACCTACCGCAGCGACGCGGTCATCCGTAGCAACGGCAATGACTTTGTCCTTCTTGACATCGATAATGGCAACTTCAGCTTGATTGCCCGTGCGGTATTCATCTTGGTTCTGGATGAGACCTACATAAAGGCGATTATCGACAATCACGCCAGTACCGGGGGTTACCACATAAGCATTCTTATTCTTGTACTTGGAAAGGTCAATAGCACCCGTTATCTTCATGGTTTTCGGATTGATGATGAGAAGGGAATCCATCAAGCCACCGACATATGCTTTTTCCTTATTCACAAAGTAGATATGGTCCGACCATTTTCCAGGAAGTGAAAGTTCAGCCACCTTTTTGCCGATTTTGTTGTTTTCAGCCAAGCTGTAGCGAGCGATGGAACCAACTTCCAAGTCAGAAATAAACAATGCATTATCATAAAAGACAACGCCCGCACGCGTACCGACTTCAATAAAGTCCTTGCCCAAATCATCCGTATGGTCCAAGGACATCGTGCCGATAAACATCGTTTCGCCCGTCGAAATAGACGTAGCAAATTCGCGCTTGTAGTCGTCATCATCCGATGCAGAAGACGAAGAATCGCTACCGCATGCAGCAAAGAGGCTTGCAGCAAGAGTAAGTGCAATCAGTTTTTTATTCATAAAAGTCTCCTAGTGTAATACACCTTTTAAGTTTTGCCCGCATTTTAGAAATCCAAAAAGCCCCTCTCAACTCCAAATAGACTCAAACCAATCCAAAAAGTTAGATATGACTAATATAACCTTTAAAAAAAGAACTCAATAAATTAAAATTGGTGGCGAAAAACAAACAGTAGGTAAATCATGAGTGTTTTCAACAGACTAAAGCCATATATGCAATCGAGGAAAATCTTATTCCCGTTTGCACTTTTATTTTCATCATTAAGTTCCATTGCAGGAATCATCCCCTTTATATATGTATGGTTCATCGTCCGCGAGCTATTCGCAGATGCAAGCAAAATTTCATACGATAATGTCAAGTATTACGCATTGCTCGCTGTCATTTTCTCGGCAGCAAGCGTATTACTCTATTTTGCGGCTCTCGTCTGTTCGCACCTGGTCGCCTTCCGCATCGAAGGCAACATCCGCAGAATCACCATGCAAAAACTGCTCAGACTTCCGCTTGGCTTTTTCGACAAGAATCCCACCGGACGCATTCGCAAAATCATTGACGACAACGCAGCCGTCACGCACACCTTCATGGCGCACGAACTCCCGGATTTGGCAGGAACCATCGTTGTTCCCATCGCCTCGCTTGTACTGATGTTCATTTTTGATTGGCGTCTTGGCATCGCATCACTCATCCCGATTGCTTACGCCATCATCACGCTCGGCTCCAAGATGAACAAGAGCAAGGGCTTTATGCAAAAGTATATGAAGTCGCTCGAAGACATGAATACCGAAGCTGTCGAATACGTGCGCGGAATCCCTGTTGTGAAAGTTTTCCAACAAACGATTTACTCGTTCAAGAACTTCTATAAAACAATTGACGATTACCATCAAATGGTCACGGCGTATTCCAGCAGCTGGAAATTCATCATGTGCTCCTACACGACGCTCATCAACGGAGTCGCATTGATTCTCGTTCCCACGTCCATCCTCATCATTACGCATTCCGGGAACATTTCCGCAGCCATTGTCGATTTGATGCTCTACGTCCTTGTGACTCCCGTTTTCTCGCAGTGCGTCATGCGCAGCATGTACTTGAGCCAAGCCGTAAACCAGGCAAAACTCGCCATCGACAGCATAGAATCCTTGACAAATTACCCTGTACTTTCTAAAGCGATCGACCCGCAAAACGTCAAGCAATTCGATGTCGAATTCAAGAACGTCAACTTCACCTACCCCGGCACAGAAACACAGGTACTCCACAATATTTCATTCAAAATAAATGAAGGAGAAACAGTCACACTCGTTGGCGCATCGGGCGGCGGCAAGAGCACCATAGCCAAGCTCGTTCCGAGATTCTTCGACGCCAACGAAGGTGAAATCTTAGTCGGCGGCACGCCCATCAAGAAAATATCCCAAGAAGTCCTCATGAAAAATACGTCCTTCGTTTTCCAGAATACTCGACTTTTCAAGAAGAGTATTTTGGAGAACGTCCGTTACGGAACTCCAGAAGCTTCTATCGAAAGCGTCAACAAAGCGCTCGACCTTGCTCAATGCCGCGAAATCATCGACCGCTTGCCCGAAGGCATCAACACAGTCATCGGGAGCAAAGGCACCTACCTCTCAGGAGGTGAACAACAGCGAATCGTCCTCGCACGCGCCATTCTCAAGAACGCCCCCATCGTCGTCCTTGACGAAGCCACCGCATTCGCAGACCCCGAAAACGAAAGCCTCATTCAGCAAGCATTGCAAACACTTTCCAAGGGTAAAACCGTATTGATGATTGCGCATAGACTCACAAGCATCGTGAATGCCAACCAGATTCTCGTCGTACAAGGCGGCGAAATTGTGGAACGCGGCACGCACCAGGAACTGGTCGAAAAGGGCGGTGTATTCGCCAAGATGTGGAAAGATTATCAGCAGTCTGTCAGCTGGACTATCGGCGGAAATATGAGCAGCAACAATGGAGGCAACAATGTTTAAGTGGATTAAGAATCGTTTTGCTCTTTCTGACGAAGGCACAAAAACATTTATCAAGGGCGTTTTTTGGACAACATGGCATTACCTTTCGCTCATGCTCCCGCTTTCGTTCGTATTCCTTTTCCTCAAGGAATATATGGCAAAGGTGGAAGATCCGTCTGCCGAGCCACACAATTTCTGGATTTACATTGTAATCGCAGTCGTCATCTATCTAGTGATGTATTTTCTATACGCACGTTCCTATAGCAGCACCTACGATTCCGTCTATTTGGAATGCAAAAAGCGCCGCATCACGCTCGCTGAAAAGTTGCGCAAGCTCCCGCTCGCCTTCTTCGGCAAAAAGGACCTTTCCGACTTGACATCGACCATCATGAACGACGTGAACGCCCTTGAAATGATTTTCGCGCACGCCGTTCCTGAAATTTTCGCAGTCGCCGCAATGCTCGTTATCTGCGCTGTCGCACTCATCATTTACAATCCGTTAATGGCGGCGGCTCTTTTATGGGTCGCCCCATTTGCCGGGTTGCTCATTTACCTGTCACGCAAATTACAATTCGGAAATTTCAATCACACCTACAATGCCGCCCGCGTAATCACCGAAGACATTCAGGAATGCCTTGAGAATATTCAAGAAATCAAGTCCTACTGCGAAGAAGAAAGCGTCTGCAAAGCACTGGATGAACACTCCAAATTTTACGAACACTCCCAGATTAAAGGCGAGTTCATGTCAGGAGTCATCTTGAATGGAGCCCAGATTTTCTTGAAACTCGGCCTTGCTTCCGTCCTCATTTTCGGTTCAATTCTCCTTGCACAAGACAAATTGAGCGTATTTGATTATCTCGTGTATATCGTCTGCGCATCGACAATTTACAGTCCCATTTATCTTGTATTAAACAACATGACAGAACTATTCTTCTTGGATGTTCGCCTCAAACGATTCAAGGAAATGGACAATATGGAAATCCAGCACGGCACAACAAAATTTGATCCGAGCAATTACGATATTGAATTCAAGGATGTCGATTTCTTCTACAACAGCGAAAAACAAGTCTTGAAGAAAGCATCGTTCACCGCAAAGCAAGGCGAAATCACCGCACTCGTTGGCCCGTCCGGCAGCGGAAAGACAACCGCAGCAAAGTTGGCCGCCCGCTTCTGGGACATTCAAGGCGGTACCATCACGCTTGGCGGCCAGGACATTTCAAGAATCGATCCCGAAACGCTCCTCAAGAATTTCTCCATCGTCTTCCAGGATGTCGTGCTGTTCAACACCTCCATCCGCGACAACATCCGTATCGGTAAACGCGACGCCACCGACGAAGAAATTCTGCAAGCCGCAAAACTCGCCAACTGCGATGAATTCGTCCAAAAGCTACCTCAAGGCTACGACACCGTCATCGGCGAAAACGGTGACACGCTCTCCGGCGGCGAACGTCAGCGTATCTCCATCGCCCGCGCCATCCTCAAGGACGCCCCCATCGTACTCCTCGACGAAGCCACCGCAAGCCTCGACGTCGAAAACGAATCCAAGATACAGCAAAGCATTTCGAAACTCGTGCAGAACAAGACCGTCATCATCATCGCCCACCGCATGCGCACCATCGCCAATGCCGACAAGGTGGTGGTCCTGCAAAACGGTCAAGTCGTCGAAACCGGCTCCCCCGCAGAACTTAAGGCAAAAGGCGGACTCTTCAGCAATATGCTCAAGCTGCAAGAAGTAAATTAAAACTCATTCTATATACCACCTAAAATTGCCTCGGATTTTTCCGAGGCAATTTTCTTTTTTTCGTCAAACAAATTGTCATTTCAACTTATCATTTCCCGCATTCCACATAAGCCAAATCAATTCGGCCTTTGAGAACGATGCTCATCTCAATCGTCCAACCATTCGCTTTCAAAAAAGACCTGTATTCATTTTCTGTCCATTCGTGCGCAAAACGAACCCCGACAATACTCAAAAACTTTTGCCACAGGTTTCTTTTACCGCCTTCGCGGAATATAAAGTTCGGAGCAATGAGCACGCCGTCATCTTTCAAGACGCGACGAATTTCAGCCAACGCCTTTTCTGGATTCGGGATAATATGGAGCGCATTCGCAATCACGACCACATCAAAGGATTTATCCTCAAAACGTAACGAAGTCGCGTCAGCCACTTCAAAGCACAGGTTCTCTGGATTCTTTGCCTTGCGAGCAGTCTCGATCATTTTCGGTGCAAAATCAGTTGCAATCACGGACTTCGCCAACGGTGCAATATGCCGCGCAATCATCCCCGGACCAGTCGCCAGTTCAAGCTCATAAAAATTCCGCCTCGCAACCGCGAGACCACTCCTTTTTTACTTTAAAAATAATTTTGATTTCTATAAATATACACTCGCATTCTCTCGACGACCACTCCATTCAGACGCTTTTTTCTGCCATAAAAAACGCACTTCCCTCATAGCGAGGAAAGTGCGCCAACCGATTAAAACAAAATCAACTACTAGAAGACCTGGGCTACAACAACAGCTTTACGCGCAATGGCATTATCGACAAACTCAAACATTGTGCGATAAGCATTATCACGGACATCCTTGCGAGAGAGGAACAAGTCATGCATTCCGTCCGTAATCGTTACGGTCGTGACGTCACCGCCCAACTTGGGAGCCCATTTTTCAATCAACTTCACGTCAAGCATGCAATCGCATCGCATATAGTCGTCATCCCACTTGACCTTATCAATGGTGCAACCGCTACGCATCACAAGGACAGGAGCCTTAATCTTCATCCCCGCATGGATCCACTTAATTCCCCTTTCTGTTGCTCGAAGATACCCAAAGTACTGTTGCGGCCATTCATCGCTCTTCAATTCGCGATTGAATTCCCATTCGCCCTTTTCACTCTTCAAAAGAGAGATGTTGTACTTCGGGGATTCCTGTTTAGGTGCAGCCATATCCGGGAAAAGCAGCGCAATATCCGAGAACACCGGGAAAGCCACATTGCGGACAAACCAACTGTTTTTATAATCTAGGAACGGGCTATTCAACACAAGAGCTGCAAAATCTTCGCTGTTGCGTTCATTCAAATAATTCGGCGTAATCAGCCCGCCCTGCGAATGCCCGAGAATGACAAACGGCAGCTTCGCCTCCGAACCATTCGACGCAATCTTCTTGCTGAGCGCTACAGCGGCATCCAATTCAGCATAGTATTCCTTGACGCTTCGCATATCGGAGCGTGGCTCGCCTTCACTATACGAACGGCCATTGTAATGCAAATCAATGGCAAAGAACGCATATCCCGCCGAATCCGATTTTTCCGCAAGTTCTTCCTGGAAGAAGTAATCATTGTAACCGTGTACGTACAAGATAATTCCACGCGGGTTCGGCTCATGCGTCACCGCTCGCGGCGAACTTCCAAACGGATACTCTATCAGTGTCGCATGAAAATCCTTGTCATACGGCTTTACGTCAATCGGATAAACCTGATAAGGTTCGCCAAGTTCCGGGTCCACCGCTTTCAAGGGCAGCGCTTTATCAATGACCGTCTGCAACGTAGCAGCCGAGAGCGGCTTACTGTACGCTTCGTCACGCTTCTTTTCCTTGCAGGCGGCAAGGCACGCATTTGCAGATGTTGTAAAAAGAAATACGGTCGAAACCGCAATAAGGATAGTCTTTGCTTTATTCATGCGAATACGATAAAAAATCGTACAAATTTTCACTACTCCAATTAGACCTTCAAAACTCCAGCAAGTTTTAAAAATTTTGCTATCGCGTCATTTTAATACTATCTTTTTCGCATGAATCAATCCTTTTTACCCATCGTCCAAGGTCTCACCATCCCGTTTTTAGGGACGGTTCTCGGCGCAGCCTGCGTATTCTTTATCCGCGGGCAAATGAAGCAGAACCTCAAACGCGGACTCTTGGCGTTTGCAGCAGGAGTTATGGTGGCGGCATCCGTCTGGAGCCTGCTCCTCCCGGCTATCGAGGCGAGCGAACATTTGGGTAAATTAGCATTCGCACCCGCCGCAGTGGGGTTCTGGGCCGGCATTTTATTCTTGTTTATTTTGGATAAAATCACGCCACATTTACATTTAGGAAGTCAAACACCAGAAGGTCCGAGAGCAAAGCTCAAACGCACAACGATGCTCACGCTCGCCGTGACGCTCCACAACTTGCCCGAAGGCATGGCCGTCGGCATCGTTTTCGCAGGTTGGCTTTCCGGGAATGTCGCCATCACGCTCTCGGCAGCATTCGCACTTTCCATCGGCATCGCCATCCAGAATTTTCCCGAAGGAGCCGTTGTTTCGCTCCCGCTGAAAGCCGAAGGTGCGTCTCGCAAAAAAGCATTCGCACTTGGTGCACTATCTGGGGCCGTTGAACCCGTCGGTGCGCTGATTACCTTAATCGCTGCCGAGATCCTTTCGCCGTTCATGCCTTACTTACTCTCATTTGCCGCAGGCGCAATGATTTACGTTGTCATTGAAGAAATGCTCCCCGAAGTAAGCGAAGGCGACCACTTTGACGCAGGCACAATTCTCTTCGCCGTCGGCTTCACGCTCATGATGGCGTTGGACAGCGCTCTGTAAAAAACGATACATTGTCAAGTTTTCGTAACCTTAAGAAAATTTATCTTGATTTCATCGTTAATTTTTATTACTTTATAATTAAGTAATTATCTATATAGGAAGGAGGATCAACATGTACAAAAAACCTATGGTACTTACCCATGCATTGACAATTCTATTAGCTGCATTTACAATTTCAGCTTGTTCTAGCGACAAATCTAGTGAGGTAAACGAAATCGGAAACGAAAATGCATTCACAAACAACGAAAAAAG
>JAEEGK010022440.1_pt1 | contig 13258 bp, 9 predicted proteins | sample 8958771 | NCBI WGS metagenome assembly JAEEGK01 (sample SAMN16246547, study PRJNA631951) | gut metagenome | biome: gut microbiome; feature: rumen; material: SC-attached | host: Bos | place: Iran: Karaj | collected 2018-10 | reverse complement strand
ATTCACACTTACACCACAGGCTCGCCCTCCAGTTCGGAAACGCTCAACTACGTTGTCCTCTATGACGAGACCAGGTATGCTCCTGTGTGGACGTACCACGTGATGAATTCCTACTACTGGCCGGACAACAGTGCAAGCCGGAATGACTCCTGGATGGATGATCCCGCAATCAACCTCACCCAGCAGGGAGGTTTGGATAATGCCAGCACTGTCGGCTACAGCCGTGGCCACCTGGTGGCTTCCGACTACCGTCAGACCAATGTGAAGCAGAACAAGCAGACCTTCTATCACAGCAACCAGGCTCCTCAGTGGCAGAATAGCTTTAATGGCGGTATGTGGTCTACGCTGGAAGGCCGGGTGAAGAAGATGACCCCGAGCGGAACGACCACTATGCTCTACGTGATTACCGGCGTTCTTTACGAAGGTACGGTGAGCAACAATCAGGTAACCAGTACAACTGTTCCCACCAAGAGCAGCGGAAGCTTGAGTGTCCCCATCCCCAGCCACTTCTACAAGTGCATCATGAAGTGTACGTTCAACAGCTCCGGCGATGTGACCAATGCCCAGGGTATCGCCTTCGTCTATACGAATGCTTCCCACTCCGGCGAAAACTACGTCTCTGGAGCAACCTCCATCGATGCCATCGAGGCTCGTGCCGGTTTCGACTTCTTCGCCAAGGTCCCTGCTGCCAAGCAGAACGCGGCCGAAGCCAACACCGACCACGGCTGGTTCACCGGCGTGTCCAACACCTCCTCGGTGAACGACAACAACTGGGGCACCCTCTAAGCGACTGACAAATGAAGAAACTTGCACTCATACTGGCAGCAGCCATTGCAGCTTTCTCCTGCAGCCGCGAAATGGAGGTAGAGATTCCCAATCAGGTCGGGAATGACAGGCGCATTACCGTGGATGCCCCGTACGGGCGCATGCCGCTGTACGTGAGGGGCGGAAGCATCGTCCCCATCGGCCCGGAAATGGAGTGGAGCGCGGAAAAACCCGCCGACGATATCCTCCTTGCGGTTTACGCCGGCGCCGACGCCCAGTTCATCCTGTACGAGGACGACGGCCTTACCTATGATTATGAGAAAGGCCGGTACTCCGCCATTCCCATCCGCTGGGTGGATTCCGAGCGCACCCTTCTCGTTGGCGCACGTGAGGGCTCCTATCCGGGAATGCCTCAGGAGCGTTCTTTCCGCGTAGTTGTAATCGACGCGGACAATCCCCAGCCCTGGAATCCTGATGCGGAGGGTGTACTCAAAGTCCAGTATTCCGGTAATCCATTCGAAGCAAAACTCTAAACCTATATGAAAAAAAGCGTAATAATTGCCACAGCGCTGGCCGTAGTTGCCTGCGGGCAGAACGTGGCCCCCGTTATTCCTGCCGATAAGGCCATAGAGGCCAAGGTGGAGAAGGTCCTGAAAGGAATGACCCTTCAGGAGAAGGCCGGACAGATTGTCCAGATCAACATCAGCATGCTGCTGGGGGAGGACGGAGAACTGGACCAGGCAAAGCTGGACAAGGTGATAGGGGAGTACAAGATTGGCTCCATCCTCAACGTCCAGGGAGACCGCGCGCATTCCCGCGAGGAGACTGCCGCCATGGTGCGCCGCATTCAGGAAAAGAGCATGGAGGCCATCGGCATACCTTGCCTGTATGGCCTTGACATGATTCACGGAGCAACCTATCTCACTGACGGTACGTTCTATCCGCAGGAAATCAACATTGCTGCTACTTTCAACAGGGAATATGCCCGTCAGATGGGCCGCACAATGGCCTATGAGACCCGCGCCGCTCAGGTTCCGTGGGTGTTCTCCCCGGTGATGGACCTGGGCCGCGACCCCCGCTGGCCCCGCCAGTGGGAAAGCTACGGCGAGGACCCTTTCCTCCAGGCGGAAATGGCCCGCGAGGAAACCCTGGCCATCCAGGGCGATGACCCCAACAATGTGGACCTTGAGCACTGCGCCGTGTCCATAAAGCACTTCATGGGCTATGGCGTTCCCGTGAGCGGCAAGGACCGCACTCCTGCAATCATTGCCCAGAACGACCTCCGCGAGAAGTTCTTCGCTCCCTTCCTGGAGTGCTTCCGAGCGGGCGCCCTTACCGCAATGGTGAATTCCGCCTCCATTAACGGCATCCCCACCCATGCCAATGAGAAGGTTCTTACCCAGTGGGTAAAGAAGGACCTTGGCTGGGACGGCATGTACGTCACTGACTGGGCCGATATCGACAACCTCTTTGTCCGCGACCACGTTGCCGCAGACAAGAAGGAGGCCGTAGCCCTTGGCATCAACGCCGGCATAGACATGATCATGGACCCGTACGATGTTAAGTGCTGCGACGCCCTCATCGAGTGCGTGAACGAGGGCCTTATCCCCATGTCCCGCATAGACGATGCCGTGCGCAGGATTCTCCACACCAAGGCCCGCCTTGGCCTGTTCGAGAACCCGGTCTGGGAGCATGAGTACCCGGAGTTCGGCTCGCTGCAGTATGTCTTTGAGTCCTACCAGGCCGCCCTTGAGTCCGAGGTTCTCCTCAAGAACGATGGTATCCTGCCCCTCAAGGGTACGGAAAAGATTCTGGTATGCGGCCCCAACGCCAACTCCATGCGTTCCCTTAACGGCGGCTGGAGCTACACCTGGCAGGGTTCCGCGGACGATTTTGCACAGGACTACGACACCATCTTCGAGGCCCTCTACGACCGTTTCCCCGGCAAGGTGAGCTGGGTCCCCGGCGTGGTTTACGACAACCGCTTCTACCAGTGGGAGAAAGACATCGCCATCAATATCCCCCAGGCCGTGATCGCCGCCAGGAAGGCCGATGTGGTTATCTGCTGCGTGGGAGAGAACTCATACTGCGAGACTCCCGGAAATACGGACGACCTAAATCTTAGCGCCAACCAGAAAGAACTTGTGAAGGCAGTGGCCGCCACAGGAAAGCCTGTTATTCTTGTCTTGAACGAGGGTCGTCCCCGTATAATTGACGATATTGAGCCGCTGGCAAAGGCCGTTGTGGACGTGATGCTGCCCTCCAACTGCGGCGGCGACGCCCTTGCAGCCCTCCTTTCCGGTGACGAGAACTTCTCCGGCCGCCTGCCCTTCACCTATCCCAAGCACACCGCAGCCCTCCACACCTATGACTATAAGGTAAGCGAGCACCGTGAGACCATGGCCGGCTCCTACAACTACGACGCCGTCATGGACGTCCAGTGGCCCTTCGGCCACGGCCTCAGCTACACCCAGTTCGCCTACAGTGACCTCACCGTCTCTGCAGACAGTTTCACGGCTGCCGACCTCCTCAAGATCTCCGTGAAGGTCACCAACACCGGTTCCCGTGCCGGCAAGGAGGCCGTGCTGCTTTACAGCTCCGACCTTGTGGCATCCCTTATCCCGGACGTGAAGCGCCTCCGCGGCTTTGAGAAGATTGCCCTGGAAGCCGGTGAGAGCAAGGTTGTGGAGTTTGAAGTGCCCGCCAAGGCCCTGGCCTTCGTGGGTGCCGACGGCCGCTGGCGCCTCGAGGAGGGAGACTTCCGCATTGCCTGCGGCGGTTTGGGCCAGATAGTCACTTGCACTCAGACAAAAGTGTGGGAAACCCCTAATATTTAGCCAATAATGTGAAAGGTTCGGTATTTTTGACCGAACCTTTCACATAAAACAGCATTACAAGGCGTATAATGTAAATGGTTCGGCATAAAAAACCGAACCTTTTACATTTATGACATGAGGTGCATGACTTCAAGGCACATACGGGAGTTGTGATACGGGCACTTCCAGAAGCCGGCGCGGGGCTGTGAGAGGTCCGGCGTGCCGTCCGGAAGGATGGCCCAGTGCCACTCGCCGTCTGGGCGCACAAGGTGCTTCTGGATGTATTCCCAGCAGGCTATGGCGCGGTCCAGGCCTGCTGCTTCTTTGTGGTACTTCCACAGCCATAGGTTACCCACGACGGTTTCTGCCTGAACCCACCACTGGCGGGAGTCGTCATATGTGCCGTCAAGGAGCTTCTCATAACGCATGGAGCCGTCCGGGAGCAGGCCTTCGTTGCCTGCGTGGGCCATCTTGATTGCCCAGGGACGGACGCGGTCCACCACGGCAGCGTCACCAAGGGCCATTGCGCACTCCAGGGCAAGCCATGAGGTTTCTATGTCGTGACCGTAGGAAACTCCGCCGGGCATCACGCTCCAGTCCCGTCTGAAATACAGCTGAAGGTGCCCGTCCGGGGCCATGACCTTGGTCCCGACTATGTCCAGAAGGCTCTCCACGGCCTTTTTGAGCTCTTTGTCCGGCCACACGGTATAAAGGTTGGCATATGCCTCCAGGATATGCAGATGGGAGTTCATGGTCTTGTCTGCATTGATGTCGTGGGCACTCAGGGACATGTCCTCCAGAGGGGAAAAGTCACGGGCCAGAGCCTCTGTGTAACCGCCGTTCTCATGGTCTGCAAAGTGTTTCTCCACCACATGGAAAAGGTCTGTGGCGGCCTTAAGCACATTGTTGTCCTTTGTGACTTTATACAGCTCAGACAGGCCGTAAATTGCAAAGCCCTGGGAATAGAGCTGCTTCTTGCTGTCAAGGGGCTCTCCGCAAGAAGACACGCTCCAGTACACTCCACCGTGCTCATGGTCGCAGAAATGCTCCAGGAACCAGTCCTTGGCATGTTCTGCAGCCTCCAGGTACTCCGGCTTGCCGAGCGCAGCATATGCTGCCGCAAAAGACCAGATTATGCGTGCATTAAGGATGACGCCGCGCGGAGCGTCCTTCAGAACGGTGCCGTCGGAAAGGACTTTTCCGTAGAACCCGCCCTGAGGGTCCTTGAGCGTGAGCCAGTAATTGAGGATACTGGTGAGTTCTTTACTTACTGCAAGTGCAATCATATATTTACGTTTATTGTTCCGGGGTCTCCTTCCACTATGAACTGCGCCTTGCCGTTGAAGGCGGGGAAGGTGAGAGATTGCCGGTCGGGACCGGCAATGACGGGACAGGCGGGGTCTCCGTTGCCGGAGCCAATGATGCGGCCGGAATCAATGGTCAGAGTCACGTCCTGGCGGGCATCGGGCACAAACCGGCCCTTCTTGTCCTGGAGTTCTACATTCACAATGGTTATGTCTCCCACTGTTTCGGTTGAGGCAACGGCTTTCACGGCCGGTCCGGTTGTCTGGATGGTTTCCGTGAGGACTTTCTTTCCCTTGATGTAGCCCGTGGCAACAACCTTACCGGGTTTATACTTTGCTTCCCACGAAAGATGGCCGTCGGCAGGCATCTTCTTGCGGCCCATGTTCTTGCCGTTTACGGACAGCTGGACCTCGTCACAGTTGCTGTAGGCCCAGATCTGGACGGTTTCTCCCTCATGGCCGGAAAGGTTCCAGTGGGGGAAGATGTGAAGGACTGGCTCCCGAGTCCATGCGGCCTTGAGGTAGAAGGCCTCGTCCTTTGGGAAGCCGCAGTAGTCCAGGATGCCGAACTCCGAGTCGTGGCTTGGATAGCTGAGGGGATTGGGCTCACCGCGGTAGTCAAAGCCTGTCCAGAAGAATACTCCGCCGGTCCAGGGATTGTCCCTGTAGTACTGCCAGCCGCGCTCTATCACGTTCTCCGGGCTTTCTGTCCTGTTTATTGAAGGCATTCGGCCGGGCTCGGGGAAGTACACCCCGCGGGTGCCGCAGCCGGTGGTTTCCTCGGAGCCGTAGGCAATCCACTCCGGATGCTGTGCGTGGCGGTTTTCCACATCGTTCTGGACGATGTAGTTGTATCCTTTTACATCGGCCTCCCTGAACATTGTACCGACGCCGGGATTGGCAAGGGTGGTCTCTCGGGTGGGGTCAAGAAGGTGCACATAGTCCTGCATCTGCCGGGCAACCCTGGCGCCGCGGACATCGTTCTCCAGCCCCCATTCTTCATTGCCGATGCTCCAGAGTACTACTGAGGGGTGCTGCCTGCCCCATCGGACCATATTCTCCAGGAGGCGCTTGTGCTCCGAGTTTATGCCCATGAGGCGGTTCTCGTCAATGACAAGGACTCCAAGGCGGTCGCAGATGTCAAGCAGAGCCGGGGTTGCGGGGTTGTGGGAGCAGCGGATGGCGTTGACGCCAAGTTTCTGGAGCCGCCTGATGCGCCATTCGATTAGTCCCTCCGGCATGGCAGAACCCACTCCTGCGTGGTCCTGGTGCAGGTTTACGCCTTTCAGCGTGATCTTGCGGCCGTTGAGGAGGAAGCCTTCGCCGGCGTTGAATTCCGCAGTGCGGATGCCAACGGGAGTGCGGTATGTGTCTTCGCCGACAGTGGTCTCCAGCGTGTACAGATACGGGTCTTCAATGTCCCAGAGGTGAGGCCCCACAAGCTTTAGCGCGGCCTCCGCCGTGGCGGTTTCGCCGGGGAGGAGGTCAAGGGCGTCAGATCCTTTGGCCACCTCCGTGCCATTGGCATCCAGCAGGCGGAAGCTTACTTTGGACTCTGCTTCGGAGCTGCTGTCGTTGGCGGTCTCTGCAAATACAAGCAGGGTGCCGTCGGCCCACCGGGTGTAGATGCCGCCCTGTACGGTATGGACACTGCCGGTCTCTACCAGCCATGCGCTGCGGTATATGCCGGCGCCCTCATAGAACCAGCCTTCCTCAAGGGAGGCGTCGGCACGGACGCAGAGGAGGTTGTCGGCATTATAATTAATGTAGGGGGTGATGTCGTAGGTCTGCACGGCATAGCCGCTGGGCTCCGTTCCCATGTAGTAGCCGTTGAACCAGACGGTGGCACTGCGGAAGATGCCGTCGAAGCGGATGGCGTAGTGGCGGTCCCGTTTTGCGCCGGACAGGTCCAGGCGCAACCTGTACCAGCCCACGCTGGTTTCCGGATACTTCCAGCCCACGGTCTTGTAGCCATGTGAATGGCTGGCCTCACGGGCGAAGGGGAGGGTCGTGGCCCAGTCGTGCGGGACGGTGACGTCCTGCCAGGTGCTGTCGTCAAACTTAAGGACGTAAGGGCCCTCGTTGTGGATTGAATTGGCCTTTGCGAGGTAGTTGAAGTAATCTGTTCCGCAGCCAAAGTCCTTTGCAGGGTCTGCCGCGTTGCCAAAGGCGAATTTCCACCCCTCATGGAGGGCAGTCTCCGTCTGAGCGCCTGCGGAAACAACTGTAAACAGCAGCGCTGCCAGAAGTATTATCGCTCTTTTCATTTATACAATTCTTTGAATCCTTTCCATAAGCAGTCTACGATGTCCCGGCTGGAGAAGGACTCTTCCGTGCGCTCAGCGGCAAGGCAGTCGCCGGCATAGCCGTGGATCCAGACGCCAAGCGCAGCGGCATCGTCCGGGGAGTATCCCCTTGCAAGAAGACCGCCGATGAGGCCGGTCAGGACATCCCCGCTGCCGCCTTTGGCCAGGGAAGGCCCGCCTGTCTGGTTCACAAGGCACCGTCCGTCCGGGGTGAAGACCCTGGTGCGGTAGCCCTTCATGACCAGCGTGCAGCCCGCGTAGGCACACAGTTCGCGTGCAAGTTCCACGCGGTTTTCTTCAGAGATATTTGGCAGAAGGCGCCGGAGCTCTCCCATGTGCGGGGTCAGGATGGACCCGGGAGGAACCAGGTCGGCCCAGTCAGGGACTACGGACAGGGTGGTAAGGGCATCGGCATCTATCACCATGGGAATCTTGTGGCTGGAGGCAGAAAGGAGAAGGTCCAGGAGGGCGTTCATGGTGCCCGGAGCCCTTCCAAGGCCGGGGCCGACGGCGATGACGGAGAACTTGTGGATGTTCTCCGGGAGGTTGCAGAAATGGTCCTCCGGGTCTTCGGAGAGCATGGCCGACGGATAATTGTTCACGGCCGACTGGAGGGCCCTCTCCGTAGAATGCAGGGTGACCAGACCGCATCCGGACTGGAGTGCCGCGCCGGTAGCCAGGACGGCCGCTCCGGGCATGCGGTCGCAGCCAGCAACTATGAGAAGATGGCCGTAGTGGCGTTTGTGGGTGTCTTTCTCGCGGCCAAGAAGCCGCTCCTGAAGGTATGTCTGGTCAATGGGTGTCATATTTCACAAATTTACGAAACTTTTCTTATATTTGTGAATAGATTAACACTTTGACACATGGCCAAATTTTCAGAGAAAATCGGGTATGCACTGGGTGACGCCGCGGCTGGCGGCATTACCTGGAAAGTGATGTCCATAGCATTCCCGCTGTTTTTCACCAACATCTTCGGCCTCACGGTGGCCGATACTGCAACCCTCATGCTGGTTGCCCGCCTTTTCGACGTTATTACGGACCCCATGATGGGCGCCATCGCAGACCGCACCCAGAGCAAGTGGGGGACATATCGTCCCTGGCTCATCTTCGGAGCCATTCCGCTGGGCATAATCTTCGCCCTTCTGCTCTACACGCCGGACTTCGGCCCCGTGGGAAAGCGCATCTGGGCATATTCAATGTACCTTCTCATGATGGTGGTGTACACTGCCGTGAACGTGCCTTACGGCTCGCTCCTTGGCGTTATGACATCGGACGACAATGAGAAGAACCAGTTCAGCGCATACCGTATGGTGGGCGCATACGCAATGGGCTTTGTGACGCTGCTGTCTTTCCCTTACCTTCAGAAACTCGTGGGCGGCACCGAGGCCCACCAGTATGCCGTCCTGGGAGCCATCCTGGGCGGTGTGGCAGCGCTTGGTACGCTGGCCTGCGGCCTTCTCACCAAAGAGCGCCTCAAACCCGTCCGCGCAGAGAAATTCTCCTTCAAGCCCTTTGCAGACCTTGTGAAGAACAAGCCCTGGATTTATCTTACACTGATTGGAATCTGCACCAACTTCTTCAACGGCTTCCGTTATGCCGTTGCCGGCTATATGCTCCAGTACTGCCTGCACGGTGATGTCACTGTGTCCGGTCTCATCATAAACTACACTGTGTTCATGACCTTCGGAGAAGTTACGTGCATGATATTCGGTGCCCTTTCACCGGCGTTCACCAAGTGGGTGGGCTCAAAGAAAAAGGCCTTCACCTGGGCGGCCGTCATCTGCGCAGTCACTTCCATCGGCTTTTTCTTCATCCCCATGGATCCTGCATGGATATGGGTAATGGTTGCCTGCGTCATCCTTACTTCCATAGGCATCGGCTTCTATTCACCGCTCCTGTGGTCCATGTATGCCGATGTTGCAGACTATGCCACTGAGAAAAACGGGACATCGTCCACCGGCCTCATCTTCTCCTCCGGCACCATGGCGCAGAAGTTTGGATCGGCCATTTCCGGCGCCCTTGTGGCAGTGTTCCTTGGCATTGCAGGCTTTGTTTCCGGAACCGATGCCGCCACAGGCCAGACGGTAGTTACCATAACCAACGAGCCCGCCGTCCGCACCATGATCTGGAGCCTGTTCTCCCTGTTCCCGGCGGCCATCGCCCTGCTGATCATCCTGCTTCTGAGGCTGTATCCTATCAAAAAATAAGCGCTTAAAATTTGGTGAATTAAAAGTCTTTTACTACCTTTGCAGTCCCTTTTGCAAAAAGTTAAAAAGATATATCATGAAAAGAACGTTCCAACCCTCTCAGCGCAAGCGTGTTAACAAGCACGGCTTCCGCGCCCGCATGGCATCTGCAAACGGCCGCCGCGTCCTCAGCGCCCGCCGTCGCCACGCCCGCAAGAAACTTACCGTCTCCGACGAGGACCGCTGGTAGTTTCCTGCCAACTTCAGAAAAGTAACGCTGTTCCATTGTGGGGCAGCGTTTTTTTTTGTGAACTTTTACCGAACCTTTCACGCTTAGGGGGCGATTAATTGCTAACTTGCCGGAAAAAGGAACTCGGTATGCTGTACGAAGACTCATTGCTGGCACTCTATTACCTTTTGGGTGTAAATCAGGAGCAATTGGAAGCTCCAGCTGTATTATACGGCAAAACAGTGGAAGAGCAGGAGACATCAGAACTCCTTGCCTTTGTTGAAATGGCCAAACGGGAGCTGGACCGCAGAGACACCCTGGCCCGCCAAACCGTGGGAAACGCGCAGATACGCATAACAAGCAACCTCCGCATATTCGTGGGCACCCAGGAAGTCCGCGTCCGTCCTATGGCAAAGTGCGTCCTGCTTTTGTTTCTCAAGCATCCGGAGGGCATAGTCCTCAAGGAGATAAATGACTATTACCATGAACTGCGTGCCTTTTACCGCCGCCTCTCGCGGAGCGGCAGTCCGGAAGCAATAGAGCAGAGCGTCCAGAATCTCATAGACATCTGCAACAACAACCTCAACATAAACATCTCCCGCGCCAACTCCGCTATGGCCGGCCTTGTATCCGAGCCGGGCCTCTATACCATCCAAGGCCCTTCCGGCCACCGCAAATCCATCCGCCTCTCCCGCAACCTGGTGGTTTGGGAATGATCTTGAACACTGGGGGCGGAAAAACTAGGGCTTTTCTATGTGAATGACAAGCTTACCCTCGTAGTACGGGTCCTGGAGCCAGGAGTCTACGGGCCAGGTGTGGACGGAGCCTCTGGCCAGTTTGTGGCGGGACATGACGGCGGAGATTTCTTCGCCAACGTCGCCGCCTTTGAGGTAGAGGATGCCTTTTTTGAACTTGCCTTTGACCCAGGGGTAGAAGTCCGTGAGGGAGGCTACGGCGCGGGAGACAACCCAGTCAAAGGACTGCGGAAGGCTTTCTGCACGGGCGTTTACAACCGTGACGTTCTCAAGCCCCAGGGCCTTGGCAACCGCCTCTGCCACAATGGTTTTTTTTCCGACGGAGTCGCAAAGGGTGAATTTTGCCTCAGGGAAAAGGATGGCCAAAGGAATGCCTGGGAAGCCTCCGCCGGTGCCAAGGTCAAGGACGGTACCGTGGGAAAACTCCTCCCACAGGCCTTCTTCCTGAAGATACTTGGCTATGGCAAGGGAGTGCAGCACATGGTGGCTGTACACGTTGTCTATGTCCTTGCGGGATATGACGTTAATCTTAGCGTTCCATTCCCGGTAGAGGCCGTCAAGGGCGGCAAAGCGCTGCTCCTGGAGGGGTGAGAGTTCAAAACTTTCCATCATACTTCCCCTCTTAACATCATTTCCGCAAGGTGCTGCTTGCCGCGGCGTATGCGGGTGCGCACGGTATTGAGCTCAAGGTCCAGCTCACGGGCAATTTCCTCGTACTCAAGCTCTTCTATCATGTATTTTATCATGACGTCCTTGTACAGGGACGGAAGCTCGTCTATGTACTGCATGAGGCGGGAGTGGACCTCGTCCTGGATGATTTCCTCTTCCGGGGTGGTCTCTGTGAGTTCGCTTTCGCCGTCGGCCCCTTCCGATGCCTTGAGGAGGAAGCCTTCCTTCTTCTCGTCCTCCCTCTTTATCTGGCCAAGGTGGTCCAGGGCGGTGCGGGTGGCTATGGTGAGGAGCCAGGGGCGGAACTCGCGGCTGGTGTCAAAGGTGCCAAGCGCCCCGAAGGCCTTCTGGAAGGTTTCCATGGTGACGTCGTCAATATCGGCCTTCCATTTGAAATAGCCGCTGACGCGTCCGCGGACGGCCTTTTCGTATATCTGGTATATTTCCCGGTATGCGGTCTGGTCGCCTTGGATGGCGCTCATGATCAGGTGAATGTCGGTTTCCATATCAGTGTGCTTCCAGCCAGTTTTTGCCCGATGAGCATTCCACCGTGAGGGGAACGTTCAGCTTGACTACGTTTTCCATTACGTCCACAACAATCTCTTTAAGCGCCTCTACCTCGGAAGGGACGGCGTCGAAAAGAAGCTCGTCGTGGATCTGAAGGACCATGCGGCTCTTGAGTCCTGCTTCCTTGAGGCGGGAGGCCACGCCTATCATGGCCAGCTTTATTATATCGGCCGATGTCCCCTGGATGGGGGCGTTGACGGCGTTTCTTTCCGCCAGGGCACGGACGGTGGCGTTGCGGGCGTTTATGTCCGGCAGGTACCGGCGCCTTCCGAACAGGGTCTCAACGTAGCCGTTCTTCCTGGCGAATTCCACGTTCCCGGCGATGAAATCCTTGATGGCGGGAAAGCTCTCGAAGTACCCGTCAATCAGGGCTTTGGCCTCTTTGCGTCCCAGCTGCAGCCTCTGCGCCAGCCCGAAGGACGATATCCCGTACATTATGCCGAAGTTGGCAGTCTTGGCCATGCCCCTCTGCTCGCGCGTGACCTCGCTCACGGGGATGCCGAAGATCTTGGCTGCCGTGGCGGCATGGACGTCCACCCCGTCCCGGAAAGCCTGCAGGAGATGGGCGTCGCCGCTGAGGTGGGCCATTATGCGAAGCTCTATCTGGGAGTAATCGGCACTGACGATGAGCCCGTCCGGCGTCCCCGGGATGAAGGCCTTTCGGATCTCCTTGCCCCTTTCCGTGCGGATGGGGATGTTCTGCAGGTTGGGGTTGGAGCTGGAAAGCCTTCCCGTTGCCGTAAGCGCCTGGTTGAAGGTGGTATGGACGCGGCCGTCGACCTCCGAAACGTAGGAGGGGAAGGGCTCGATGTACGTAGACAGCAGCTTTTTCACCGCCCGGAATTCCAGGATTTCATTCACGATGGGATGCCGGTCCGCAATCTCAAGGAGCGTGGCCTCGTCGGTGCTGTACTGCCCCCTGGAGCTCTTTTTGGCCTTGGGGTCCAGCTTGAGTTTGTCAAAAAGGAGGTCTCCCACCTGTTTTGGGGACGATATGTTAAGGCTATGGTCCCCGGCCATCTCCCGGATGTGGTCTTCCCGGATGGCTATCTCCCGGCGGAGGCCGTCGGCAAAGTCTCGGATCTGGCCAAGGTCTACCTTCACGCCGTCCCTTTCCATGGCGGCAAGCACCTTGGAGAGGGGTTCTTCCATCTTGTCGTAGAAGTCCGGAAGGTTTTCCCGGAGCTTACGTGAAAGCAGCACCATTGCAGCGGCTTCCTTAAGGCGGGCGGTGTTGTCCTCCTCGGGTTCATCGTCAAAAAGGGAACCGGTGACGGCGGTTTCCGGTGCGGCCTCAAGGTCTATCCCGAGGAGGGTCTTGCAGAGCTGGACGGGGTCGTGGCTGCGCTCGGGGTCCGTCACGTAATGCATGAGCTTAACGTCGTTCCACCGGCCCTTGAGCTCAATGCCGGCGTGATGCAGCTGGTTTGCCTGCTTCTTGAGGTCTGCTCCGCATTTTTCAATGGTATCGTCCTCCAGGAGGGCTTTGAGGGATTGCCGGTCGGTGCCGGCAATGACGGCGGAGTTTGGTCCGGGAATGACGGCGGCATTTTCTCCGTCGGAGATGACGATGCTTTTGATAGGGGCGAAGATGCCGTCGCCTTCCGAGATGGTCACAATGCCGATGGTTCCAGGTTTATTGGCGGCAATTTGCCACACGT
>JAEEGK010022439.1_pt1 | contig 13258 bp, 9 predicted proteins | sample 8958771 | NCBI WGS metagenome assembly JAEEGK01 (sample SAMN16246547, study PRJNA631951) | gut metagenome | biome: gut microbiome; feature: rumen; material: SC-attached | host: Bos | place: Iran: Karaj | collected 2018-10 | reverse complement strand
CCCGACGGGCTGGAGCATCCGGTGTCCGCCCCGGGGTGGCCATCAAATGATTAACCATCAATTTATTAGTTAATATGAAAAAAGTTTTTGTTATCCTCAGCGCACTCGTGCTTTGCGCGACCACAGCATCAGCCCAGAGCTGGCTCGACGATTTTCTCAAGGTAGCGACCGAGAAGGTCGGTGACGTCATTTCCGGCAAGGGTGCAGCCACAACTGCATTCGACATCAAGGGATCCTGGAAGTATCAGGGCATTGCCATCGGCGCAAGCTCCGACGACATCCTCTCCAGCCTTGCCACCTCAGCCGGCTCCGGCACCATCGAGAAGAAGTGCGACGATCTGCTCGCCAAGGCAGGCATCAAGCCCGGCGTGGCCACCCTCAACTTCAAGGAAGACGGCTCCTTCACCCTCAATGCCGGCAAAATCAACATCCCCGGCACCTGGACCAAGGAAGGCAGCAAGCTCACGATCAACTTCGCCAAGCTCTTCACCTTCAAGCTCGTAGGCACCATCAAGACCAATGCCACCGGCTGCGAGATCCTCTTTGACGCCGACAAGTTCGTTGGCTGGATCTCCAAGGTGCTGGAGGTCGTCAACAAGGTGGCCAACAATTCCACCCTCAGCTCCGTGCAGTCGATGCTCGCCAACGCCAAGGGTGTGAAGCTCGGCTTCAAGCTCGCCAAGTAATATCGCTTCAGCCTGCTTGAGGTGTCCCGTAAAAAAGGACACCTCAAGCAAAATAACGTAAAAATGAAGGAGGTGTCCTGGTTTTCGGGACACCTCCTTCGTTTTGGATATTCGCCAGATCCTTCGCTGGCGCTCAGGATGACAGGATTATTTCTTCACTTCTTTCTTGGCGATCCTGCGGGTGCTGTCGTACATGATAGGGGTACCGATCATGATGGAAGCGTAGGTACCGACGAGGATACCGAGGCACAGGGCGACGGAGAGACCGCGGATGCTTTCGCCGCCGAAGAAGGCTATTGCGAGCATAGGCAGCAAGGTGGATACGGAGGTGTTGACCGTACGGGTCAGGGTCTGGTTGAGAGACTTGTTGACCATGTCCTTGAAGTCGTCATTCGGGTGCAGGCCGAGATTCTCACGGATACGGTCGAAGATAACCACGTTATCGTTGATAGCGTATCCGATGATTGTCAGGATGGCCGCGATGAAGGTCTGGTCCACATCCAGGTTGAACGGCAGGATACCGCTGAAGAGCGAGAAGAAGCCGATCAGGATGATGGCTGTGTGCGCCAGGGACACCACGCCGCCGAGACCCCAGTTCCATCCCTTGAATCGCCATGCAATGTAGGCGAAGATGATGAGGAGGGCGAGGAGCACGGAGATGATTGCGGAACGCTTGATGTCGCTTGCAATGGAGGCGCCGACCTTGTCGGAAGAAATGATACCGTTGGGGTTCTCCAGGGTGGAGGTGAAATCGCTGAGCTGGATGTCTTCCTTGAAGAAGCCCTTCAGGGATTCGAACAGCATGCCTTCGATTTCGGTGTCCACGGATGAGGACTCGTCCTTGACCTTGTAGGAGGTCGTGATCTTCATCTGGGAGTCACCACCGAACTGCTTGACTTCCACGGAGGACTCGGGGTCTGCCGCGTTGAAGGTGGTGTTGACTGCAGCACGCACGGCCTCGGCGGTCACGGGCTGGTCGAAGCGGACCACATAGGTGCGGCCGCCGGTGAAGTCGACACCGTAGGTGAAGCCCTTGAATGCGATGGAACCGATTGCGATGAGGATCAGGGCGCCGGAGATGATGTAGGAGTACTTGCGGCCCTTGATGAAGTCGATGTGGGTGTTCTTCAGGAAGTTACGGGACCAGTTCCACTCGAAGCTCACGTTCTTGCCCTTGTTCACGCGGTCGTCGATGATGAGGCGGGTGATGAAGATGCTGGTGAGCACGGAGGTGATGATACCGATGATGAGGGTGGTGGCGAAGCCCTTGATGGGGCCGGAACCGAAGAAGAACAGCACGAGACCGGTGAGGAGGGTGGTCACCTGTCCGTCGATGATGGCGGAGTAGGCGTTGGCGTAACCGTCGTGGACGGCCTTGCCGAGACCCTTGCCTGCCTTGAGCTCTTCCTTGATACGCTCATATATAATAACGTTGGCGTCCACTGCCATACCCAGCGTCAACACGAGACCGGCGATACCCGGGAGGGTGAGCACGGCGCCGAAGGATGCGAGGGTACCGAAGAGGAGAAGCACGTTGGTGAGCAGTGCTATGTCAGCCACGAGACCAGCTCCCTTGTAGAAGATGATCATGTAGATGAGCACCAGGATGAACGCGATGATGAAGGAAATGAGACCGGAACGGATGGACTCTGCACCGAGGGAAGGACCCACGACCTGCTCCTGCACGATGGATGCGGGGGCGGGGAGCTTACCGGACTTGAGGACGTTGGTAAGGTCGGTCGCTTCCTCCATGGAAAAGTTGCCGCTGATTTCGGAAGAACCGCCGGTGATTTCACCGTTCACGGTAGGGTAGGAATACACGGTGCCGTCGAGCACGATGGCGATCTGCTTGCCGATGTTGTCCTTGGTCAGGCGGGCCCAGATGTTGGCGCCTTCAGCGTTCATGGTCATGGACACGGAAGGGCTGCCGCCGCGGCGGTCGTTGGTGGTCACGCGGGCGTCGGTGACTACGCCACCGTCGAGAGGGGCCTTGCCGTCACGGCTGGAGGACTTGATGGCGATGAGTTCGAAGATGTTGTCGGACTCCATCATCTCGGAGGGCTTCACGCTCCACATGGGGCGGAATTCGGCGGGGAAGAGGGCTGCAACCTCGGGCATGCGGAGGTACTTGCCCACGGCTGCGGTGTCGGCAGCGGCTGCGAAACCGATGCAGGCATTGCCGCGGTAGCCGGAGGGCTGGAGCACTGCGAAGAGGGGATTGGCCTTCTTGTAGGCGTCCAGATTGGCCTCGTCTTCGGCCTGGGCCTTGATTTCCTCGGCCACGAGGTCCTCACCCTCAGCGGGCTTTGCCTCGGGCTCGACAGCCTCTTCACTTGCAGCATACTCTGCCAGAAGGGCGTTGGCCTCCTGGAGGTAGGGAGTGATTTCGGAGGCGTCGAACGTGGTCCAGAACTCGAGGGATGCGGTGCCCTGGAGGAGCTTACGCACACGCTCAGGCTCCTTCACGCCAGGGAGTTCCACGAGGATGCGGCCGGTGTTGCCGATCTTCTGGATGGAAGGCTGGGTCACGCCGAAACGGTCGATACGGTTGCGGAGCACGTTGAATGAGTTGGCGATTGCGCTCTCGGCTTCTTCCTTGATCACGGAGACCACCTGTTCGTCGGTGGACTCGGGCTTGATGCGGTCGCGCATTTCATAGGTGCCGAACACCTGGGAAAGCCTCTGGCCGCCGGAAGTCTCCTTCCAGGCCTCGGCGAAAAGGGTTATGAAGTCGGAGGACGAACCGACGGAACGCTCCTTGGCAAGGGCGATAGCCTTCTGGAACTCGGGGCTCACGTTGTTGCCGGACAGGGCGCGCACGAGGTCCTCGAGCTGCACCTGCAGCATGACGTTCATACCACCCTTGAGGTCCAGACCGAGGTTGATCTCCTTGGCCTTTACTTCTTTGAATGTGTTGCCAAAATAAACTTTCTGGGAAGAAACAGAGTCTGTGAACCTCTTTTCTTCGTTCTTCTTGAGTGAATCAAGGAAATAAGCTTGATCCTCTGCAGCAATCTTCGCGAATGCGGGAGTCTGGCTGAACGCCTCGGCCTTTGCGGCGGCGGCCTTTTGTGCTTTCTTCTCCTGGAAGCTGGTCACAGCGGTGAAGGAAAGCTGCCAGAGGCAGGCAATTGCGAGCAGTATTGCTACAAGTCTGATTGCTCCTTTGCTTTGCATAACTATGGTTAATAATAATTAAAGTCCAAAAATAGTTTGCAAAGTTAGCATTTTTATTGGAACAAACTATAAAAAAGCCAAAAAATAGTCCTGCAGGCACATATTTTATATATACGCCCGCCCGCTTTCATCTCAAATCCCTCCTCCGTGAGCCATAACTCCTCGAATCTCAATAACATCCGCAAACCCGATTGCACCAAACAGAGCAATCGGGTTTTAACAACGTGCTGCTAATCAGCACGTTACCGCTCACGCTGCCGCCGGCAGCCTACACCCGCAGGAAAATCTTCTTTTTGTAGAGGAAATAAAGGAACAGCCACTCAAGCGCGAGGAAGCCGATATACCACACGATCTTAGCCCAGACAGGACCCATGAACGAGCACAGGCCGCCGATGAAGAAGTTGGTGGCGTACTTGAAGTCAATGATCCTCGGCGCCATGTAGATGGTGATGGAGTTCATGCCGATGACGGCCAGGGGAAAGCTCCATTTCTTCCAGCCCTTGACGTCAATAATCCAGTAGAACAGAGCGAATAACGCCAGCGAATACGCCGCCACCACAAGTACGAAAGTGCTGCTCCACAGCTTCTTGTTCAGCGGGAACCAGCGCGACCACACGAGGCCGACGACCAGCAGCACGGCGGCCGCCGTGACCATCCACAGCACCTTCTTGTTCTCGCTCGCGCCTTTCCTGCGCACCCACTCACCGGTGAACATACCCAGCATCGCCGTGACGATTGCGGGCAGCGTGCTCAGCAGGCCTTCGGGATCGAAGACGCCGCCGTCACCCTTATACAGGTGCCCCGGGAAGAGGCAGCGGTCCACGTAACCCACCAGGTTGCCTTCGAAGGAGAAGGGACCGGCGCCCTGAGGAGCGTCCGGAGCCGGCACGAAACGCAGCAGGAGCCAGTAGCCCACCAGTATGACCACGGCGATGACCGCACGCACGGAGGGCTTGAAGTTGATGAACAGCAGCGCTGCGAACATCCACGCCAGGCCGATGCGGGCAAGCACGCTCCAGATGCGCATGTCGCTCCAGTGGAACTTCAGCAGGCCGTTGCACAGCAGGCCGAAGAAGAACAGGATGAGCCCGCGGCGTATGATTTTCCAGTAGATCTGCCAGCGCGACCTGCCCTTTTCCTGCATCTTGGCATAGGAGAACGGGAACGAAATGCCAGCGATGAACAGGAACAGCGGGAATATGGTGTCGTGGTGCCTCAGGCCGTGCCAGGCCACGTGGCCCATCTGCACGCTCAGCCAGCTCTGCTCGCCCCCTGGGAACAGCTTGCAAATCCACCCCAGCAGCGTGGCGAAGCCGATGATGAACAACATGTCGAAGCCCCTCAGCGCATCGAGGCTGGCGAGGCGTCCGCCGGCCTCTTTATTCTTTTTTGTATCCATAATTACCCACTAAGTTAGCATTTTTTATTGTTATTTCGAATTTAATCACTACTATTGTTCACTTAAACTTTCGCACTATGAAAAGCCGTAAAGTCATTCGTGGGATTTTAAACCATTGTTATCAAAGAACCGTCCTCGGTTTCGTGTTGTTTTACAACATATTCGACTGCCTGGTCTACTTCACGCTGTTCTGCACAATCATCAAAAAGTTCGACATCAAAGCGGTGGCGCTTACCCTTATGCCGGACCATATCCACAACAGTTCGGTCGCCGGAAGAAGAAAGGATCTGTCGTCATTCATCCAGGCAGTTACCTGCCGCTTTGCGTTTTTGAATAATATAGAATGCAACAGGACAACGCCGTTGTTCAGGCATCGTTTCGGAAGTGTCCCAAAAATAGGGGACAAAGCGGCAAGAACCAATATCATTTATCTGGGCAACAACCCCGTGGAACGCCGGATATGCGAAAGGGCTGAACAATACAGGTGGAATTTCCTGGCTTATGCCGAATCGGACCATCCTTTTTCTGAGCCTCTGGTGCTTCGTGACGCTTCCTGGGAGATGAGAAAGGCCCTGAAGCAGGTTAAAATTGAGCACGACAACAACCGTCATCTGAACTACGGTTTTTTGAAGCGGATTTATAGCAAGCTGGACACAAAGGAACGGGCCCAGATGACGGATTATATCATCTCACTGTATAACGTCATAGACTACAGTTACGCTATTTCACTCTTCGGATCTTACGAAAACATGCTCCACGCCATGCACTGCAGCACTGGATCGGAGCATGATCTTAATGAGATATTCACCGGAAAATCAGATGTTTACTACTCCCGCATCAGCCAGTACCTGAAGCAGCGGCTGAACCTGAAGGATATTCACCAGATATTTCAGCTGAGCGAACCGCAACGGGAAGAGTTGTTCTTTGAGGTGCTGAAAAACATGGCCGTCCCTGGGGAGCAATTGGCGAAGTACCTGAGGATACGGATTGGGCGTGAGTAGTAACGCGCTGATTAGCAGCACGTTGTTAAAACCCGATTGCGCGGTTTGGTGCAATCGGGTTTATGCATGTTGCTGTAGTTCAGCTGGTTATGTCTCACGCTGGCGGTTTGGGGCGCAGTGACGGGCGTCTGTGGCAGCACCAGTAGAGCCCGAAGGGGCCTCTAAAGCTCACGCCAGGGCCGCTACAGGTTGCGGAGGAGGTTGTTGAGGTTGACGCGCTTGTCGATGAGGGCGCGGAGCTCCGTGATGGGTACGCGCTCCTGGCTCATGGTGTCGCGCTCGCGCACGGTCACGCAGCCGTCCTCGAGGGACTGATGGTCCACGGTGATGCAGTACGGCGTGCCGATGGCGTCCTGGCGGCGGTAGCGCTTGCCGATGGAGTCCTTCTCCTCATACTGGCAGTTGAAGTCGAACTTCAGTTCGTCCATCACCTTCTGTGCGAGTTCGGGCAGGCCGTCCTTCTTGACGAGCGGCAGCACCGCGGCCTTGACGGGCGCGAGGGGAGCGGGGATGCTCAGCACCACGCGGGTCTCGCCGTTGTCCAGCTTCTCCTCCTTGTAGGAGTGGCTGAGCACTGCGAGCACCATACGGTCCACGCCGATCGAGGTCTCCACCACGTAGGGAGTGTAGGCGGCGCCTTCCTCCGGGTCGAAGTACTCGATCTTGCGGCCGGAGTACTGCTGGTGCCTTCCGAGGTCCCAGTTGGTGCGGCTGTGGATGCCTTCCAGCTCCTTGAATCCGAAGGGGAACTGGAACTCGATGTCGGTGGCGGCGTTGGCGTAGTGGGCCAGCTTTTCGTGGTCGTGGAAACGGTAGTTCTCCGCTCCCATGCCGATGTTGACGTGCCACTTCATGCGCTGCTCCTTCCACTTCTTGAACCACTCGAGCTCGGTGCCGGGCTTGATGAAGAACTGCATCTCCATCTGCTCGAACTCCCTCATGCGGAAGATGAACTGACGGGCCACAATCTCGTTGCGGAAGGCCTTGCCGATCTGGGCGATGCCGAAAGGTATCTTCATGCGGCCGGTCTTCTGGACGTTGAGGTAGTTCACGAAGATGCCCTGGGCGGTCTCGGGACGCAGGTAGATGGTGTTGGCGCCTTCAGCCGTGGAGCCCATCGAGGTCTGGAACATCAGGTTGAACTGACGCACGTCGGTCCAGTTGCAGGTGCCGCTGATGGGGCAGACAATATTGTTGTCTATGATGATCTGGCGGTACTCGGCAAGGTCGTTGGCGTCTTCCGCCTTCTTGTAGCGGCCGTGGACCTCGTCGTACTTGGCCTGCTCGCGCAGCACGTTGGGGTTGGTGGCGCGGAACTGTGCCTCGTCGAAGGCCTCGCCGAAGCGCTTGCGGCCCTTTTCCACTTCCTTGTTGATCTTTTCCTCTATCTTCCCGAGGAAATCCTCGATCAGCACGTCGGCGCGGTACCTCTTCTTGGAGTCCTTGTTGTCGATCAGCGGGTCGTTGAAGGCGCCCACGTGGCCGGAGGCCTCCCAGATGCGGGGGTGCATGAAAATGCAGGAATCAATGCCCACGATGTTCTCGTTGAGGCGGGTCATTGCGTTCCACCAATACTGCTTTATGTTGTTTTTCAGCTCGACGCCCATCTGGCCATAGTCATAGACAGCGGCCAGGCCGTCGTAGATCTCGCTTGAAGGGAAAATAAAACCGTACTCTTTGCAGTGTGCTACAAGCACTTTGAAAAGTTCATCCTGTGTCATATGTTGTATCTGTTTGAATCTTTAAGCAGGCCGGTGACCTCGGTGCGGAGGCCGGTGGCGTCGCGGAGCTGCTCCATGGTCAGGTGCATGCGGAAGCGCCAGTGGTGGGCGGGGTCGGCCGGCTGGTTGATACGTTCATTCTCATAGTCGGGGCGGCGCAGGCGGCCGTCGAGGGCCACCCAGTCCTGCAGCGGGAAAATGGCGAGCATGGGCTGGCTGGACAGATGGTCCCACAGCACGCGGCGCACCTCCCAGGGCTCCATGTCGCGGCCGTTCTCCTCTGCGAACTGCATGCGCAGCGTGGCCATGTCGTGGGAACTGGTGGCGCACACGGCAAGAGCCGGCCAGGGGCGTCCCTTGTCCATGCTGGTCATTTCCAGGGACAGGATGCTCTCGTGCTCCATCACTCCGGGCACGCAGTCGGGCACCATCCCGAGGTCTTCACCGCAGGCGAGCATGCCGGTGGCATCCAGCAGTTCGGGGAGCTTGCGCTCGGCGTTGCGGCGCCAAAGTTCATCGTTGCGGTGGTAGAAAAAGTCGTTGTAGATGGCCCCGAAGCTCTCCTGCTGCCACTGGGGCAGGCCGGCGGATTCGGGGAGGATGCGCGGCTGCACGCACCCTTCGTTGCGGGGATCAGGCAGGAACAGGCCCTCGAGGGGGAGTCCCATGGCCTCGATTTCCTCGCGGCGGTAGGGGATGGCGGGGTTGAAGTGGCCCATGGAGCCGCTGCTGTATTCCTTGGGTATCTCCCAGATGCGGAAGAATCCCAGGATGTGGTCGATGCGGAAGGCGTCGAAGTATTCGCTCATCTTGCGGAGGCGCGATTTCCACCAGGCATAGCCGTCCTTGGCCATTTCGTCCCAGTTGTAGGTGGGGAAACCCCAGTTCTGGCCCTCGGCGCTGAAGAAATCCGGCGGGGCGCCGGCGCTCGAGTCGAGGTTGAAGAGCTGCGGGTGGAAATATGCGTCGGCACTGTCGGAACTCACCCCGATGGGGAGGTCGCCCTTGAAGTGCACGCCCTTGCTGCGGGCGTAGGCGGCCTCTTCGGCGAACTGGCGGTCCAGATGCCACTGGATCCAGCGCCAGTAGTCGGGCTCGTTGGAGTCGCGCCTGGCGCAGAACTCGGCGTACTCGTCGAGCCAGTAGGCGTTGGCCTTGCAGAAGCGGCGGAATGCAGCGCTCCCGCAGTCCTTTGCGCCGTGGTCCTGCCACGCCTTGCGCACGCGGGACATCTTCTCCTTGAACACCCTCGGATAGTCCAGCTCCGGCAGCGCGTTCAGTTCCTTCTGCACGCGGCGGAAAGCGGCGTCTGCATTCACTCCGATCTCCTGCAGGCGCAGGTAGAGGGGATGGAGGGCGAATGAGGATATGGGGCTGTAGGGATAGGAGTCTTTCCACTCGCCGCGGCGGGTAGTGTCACCCACGGGCAGCAGCTGGATGATGCACTGGCCTGTGGCCGCGGCCCAGTCCACGAGCGGGCGCAGGTCGCGGAAGTCGCCGATGCCGAAGTCGCCCTCGCCGCGAAGCGAGAACACGGGCACGGCGGTGCCGGCTCCCCGGAAGCCCGGGCGGTCGAAGATTCCGGCCGTGTGCCTGCGCACGAACGGGCAGCCTTCGAACGGGCAGTCGTGCCAGTGGTCTTCGATCACGGGCACGGCTGCGGCGCTGTGGTGCTCCCATTCGCTGCGGGCTATCACGCCGTCGCGCATCACTATGTAGTAGTAGTCTTTGAGTGCGGCTGCAGACACGTTGATGGTGGCGGTCCAGACGGCGCCGTCGTGCCATTCCATAGGGTGTTTCTTATCCTGCAGCACCACGCAGAGGCTCTCGCCCCACTGCGTTTGGTAGTGTATTGAAAATGTGGTTTTCACTATAGTTTGTAGTAGCTTCCCAGAATTGCGGCGAACCAGCTGGGGGGCAGGATGGCCTTGAGAATCACGCTCAGGCGCTGCTCCAGCGTGGAAATGATGTAGTTATAACGGGGGTTGCGGGCCTTCACTATCCGGCTGATCTTGGAGGCGAGGAACTCGGGCTTGAGCCCGGAGGTCTCGTCGTGCTCGATGCTGGCAAGGGACTTGGCGTAGGTCTTGTAGACCTCGTATGCCCTGGGATCGGAGACGCTCTTGCGCTTTGCGGTGAAGTTGGTGGCGAAGTCGCCCGGCTCTATCACGACCACCTTGATGCCGAAGGCTTTCGTCTCCAGGCGCAGGGCCTCGCAATAGCCCTCGATGGCGAACTTGCTGGCGGAATACAGGCCCTGGAAGGGGAGTCCCATCAGGCCGCCTATCGAGCTGAAGCAGATGATTTTACCTCCGCCCTGCCCACGCATCGCGGGCACCACCCAGTGCAGGAAGCGCACCATGCCCATCCAGTTCACGTCCATCTGGCGCTGTGCGTCTTCCAGGGAGGTGAATTCCAGCGGGCCGCCTATGCCCATGCCGGCGTTGTTGATGAACACGTCGATGCGTCCTTCCGCATCCAGCACCTGCTTCACTGCCGCCTCGCAGTCCTGCTCGTTCTGGGCGTCCGCCTTTATATAGCGGACCCCGGGGATGAATTCCGTGGCGTTGCGGTGGGTGCCGTAGACGGTGTGGCCGTCGGCGTGCAGGCGCTCTGCCATTGCGCGGCCGAAGCCGGAGGTGATGCCGGTGATCAGGATTATCATAAGACTTCGAGTTCCTTGAAGATTTTGGTCAGTTTTTCGACGGCCTCGTCGACCTGTTCGATGCTGTGAGTGGCCATCAGCGCGAAGCGGATAAGCACGTCCTTCTCGGGCACGGCGGGGGCGATGACCGGGGTGATGAACACGCCGGCTTCGTAGGCCAGCTTGACTATGGTCATGGCCTTGAAGGTGTCGCGCACGAAGAGCGGGATGATGGGGGACTGGGTGTGGCCGATGTCGAATCCGTTGTCCTTGAATGCCTTATGGGCGTGCTCGGTGAGCTTCCAGAGGTGCTCGATGCGCTCGGGCTCCTCCTGCATGATGTCGAGGGCCTTGCTGGCAGCCGCCACGGCGGCGGGCGTCATGGAGGCGCTGAAGATGAGGGAGCGGGAGTTGTGCTTGAGATATTCGATGACGGTGCGGTCGCCGGCGATGAATCCGCCAAGGGATCCGAAACTCTTCGAGAATGTGCCCATTATGAGGTCCACTTTGTCGGTGAGGCCAAAGTGGCTGGCGGTGCCGGAACCGTTCTTGCCGAAGACTCCGAGGCCGTGGGCGTCGTCTATCATCAGCGAGGCGTTGTATTTTTCGCAGAGTTCGACCAGCTGCGGCACGGGAGCGAGGTCGCCTTCCATGGAGTACACGCCGTCCACGACGATGAGTTTGTTGGCGTGCCTCGGAGTGAGCCAGAGCTTCTTCTCGAGGTCGGCCATGTCGTTGTGGCGGAACTTGCGTACTTCGCTGAAACTCAGGCGGCTGCCGTCGATGATGCAGGCGTGGTCGAGAGCGTCGAGGAAGATGAATCCGCCCCTGAATCCCAGACAGCCCACGACTCCGAGGTTGACCTGGAAGCCGGTGCTGTAGGTGACGGCCTCGTCTTTGCCCACGAAGCGGGCGAGCTTCTCTTCGAGCTCCTCGTGGATGTCGAGGGTGCCGTTGAGGAAACGGCTGCCGGAGCAGCTGGTGCCGTATTTCTGGATAGCCGCGCAGGCGGCTTCCTTGAGCCGGGGATCATCGGAAAGTCCGAGGTAGGAATTGGAGCCGAACATCAGCACCTTGGAGCCGTCGGCCATTGTGACCAGCGGATCCTGACCGGAAGAAATAGGACGATAGTAGGGATAGATGCCCTTTGCCTTGACCTCTTCGGCCAATGTGTATTTCTCGCAGGTCTTGTTTAATAATTTTTCCATTTCAGGTATCAGTACTTTAACTTGCAAATATAGGTATTTTTTGGCAATGTGAAATCTGTTCTCTATTTTTGCATTTAATGAACAACGCCCAGATTATCGACCTTATCAAGCGGGAGGTCGTGCCCGCAATGGGTTGCACGGAGCCGGCCGCCGTCGCCCTGTGCACCGCTTATGCCACCGAAGCGCTCGGTGCCGAACCTTCGGCAATTGATGTGAAGCTCAGCGCCAACATCCTGAAAAACGCCATGGGTGTGGGCATTCCCGGCACCGGGATGACCGGCCTGCCCATCGCGGTGGCCCTCGGAGCCCTGGTGGGGAAGAGCTCGTATCAGCTTGAAGTGCTGAAAGATAGCACACCTGCTGCCGTGGCACGGGCGAAGGCCTGGCTTGCCGCCGGCGGGCTCAGGATAGGCCTGACCACGGAGAGCGCCGAGGTGCTCTACATCGACGTGCGCTGCTCCTCCGAGGGCGGGTGCGAATCCAGGGCCATCATCGCCAGGGACCACACGCGCCTGGTCTTCCTGGAGGGGCCCGCGTGCCAGGGGCTGGACGAGCGCGCTTCGCTCGGGGCGCCGGCGGATGCCGACGGGCGCGAAGAGGAACTCACGCTGCGCCGCGTCTGGGAATTCGCCACCACGGCCCCGCTCGAGGACATAGAATTCATCAACGAGTCCCGCCGTCTCAACGAAGCGGCCGCCGAAGAGGCGCTGAAGGGCAACTACGGCCACGAACTCGGCAAAACGCTTTCCCGCCCGCTCGGGAAGGGCATTTTCGGAGACACTATTTTCAGCCACATAATCAGCGCAACGTCAAGCGCTTGCGACGCCCGTATGGCCGGGGCGATGATCCCGGTGATGAGCAATTCCGGAAGCGGCAACCAGGGCATCGCGGCCACGCTACCGGTGGTGGTGTTCGCGCGTGAGAACCACAACACGGAGGAGGAGCTGACGCGCGCCCTCGTGCTCAGCCACCTGACCGCCATCTACATCAAGCAGAGTCTCGGCCGCCTGAGCGCCCTGTGCGGCTGCGTGGTGGCGTCGACCGGCAGCAGCTGCGGCCTCACCTTCTTGATGGGCGGCGGCTACGAGCAGGTGGCCGCGAGCGTGAAGAACATGATTGCCAACCTTGCCGGCATGGTCTGCGACGGCGCCAAGCCCAGTTGCGCCCTGAAGGTGAGCAGCGGAGTGTCCACGGCGGTGCTCAGCGCCATGCTGGCCGTCCAGAACCACTCGGTGAGCTGCGTGGAGGGCCTGATAGAGGACGACGTGGACCGTTGCATCCACAACCTCACCCGCCTCGGCTCCCTCGGTATGCGTGAGACCGACAAGATGGTTCTCGACATAATGACCCATAAGCAATAATATGAAAGCGACAGCAACATTCATTCTGGCCCTTTTCGCTGCCGTTGCGGCCTTGGCCCAG
>JAEEGK010022436.1_pt1 | contig 13259 bp, 13 predicted proteins | sample 8958771 | NCBI WGS metagenome assembly JAEEGK01 (sample SAMN16246547, study PRJNA631951) | gut metagenome | biome: gut microbiome; feature: rumen; material: SC-attached | host: Bos | place: Iran: Karaj | collected 2018-10 | reverse complement strand
ATTCTTGGAATTCAAATATTGATAATGAATTAGATGAAATAAATTTTAATGGGTATTTACAAGTATTTGATTTAACAATAAATGATACTGAAGAAGAAGCTTATGGTAAACTTATTAAAAATTATGAATCTATAAAAAAAGAATGTAGTTTTGAAAAAATAAATTGGTATTCAAACAATGGAATGTACAATGACAATACAATAAATGATGTTGAACTTGCCTATTATAAGGGAAACTTTCTAAGTTTTTATAAATACAATCTTTCTCAAGAGCAACTACAAAATATTTGTAATATGCTAAATATTGAATGTGATATATCAAAACTAAATGACTCAGAATTCTACAAAGTTAAATCTGATAAGTGGCGCATTTACTTTAGTCATCATCACAATGGCATATATGAATATTATATAACAGATTCAAGCATTTATTTTTAAATTTGCGGGTTGGCAAAAAGGTTTTGGAGGTAAGGATACAATAGATGCCAAAATTAAAATTTTAACAGTTACATGCATTTTGATAAGTATTACTGGATGTAAGAAAAAGTCCAATTCGACAATATCTAATATTGATGTTTCTGAAAATAGGTTAAATGGAATTGACAATTCGATAACATTAAATGATACTCCAAATCCTCAACGTATAGAATTTGATGAACTATACAATGGCGATATTGAATTGACTATACTCGATGTTTATAACGGATTCTTGTACAGTGATACATGTATTAATTCAATTATGCAATATATGAAAATTAATTAAGTCTGAGATATGAATTACGAGAACGACTGCCTTGACACGGTAACAGGCAATTACAAGACAAAACAAAGTTACAGCTATGATAATCTTTATCAGCTTATAAAGGTTAGCGGTGAAACTACATATAACCCATACAAATCTAGCGCGCCGGAGTTCAAGTCAAATTACAGCCAGCTGTTTGACTTTGACTCTGACGGCCTGGGCAACATGACAAGCAAAGTTTCAACGGAAGCCGTGACGCCGCAAAAGGCGATCGGCGACAATTTGAATTATGGCTTCAACTATGTCTATGACGAAAAGTTCGCCCATCGCCTGATAAGCGCTGGCGACCGCCATTACCAATATGACGCCAACGGAAACATCATTTGCGAACAGGACGGAGCCTTTGAAAGCGGCGGCGACGATGACTCATACCACAAAATCACGCAAGAAACGGAGGATGTGTATTCCACTGACTACGGCTGGGGCTTGTTCAAAGAGGACGGCGCGAGCGGCTTGCATAAAAAGGCGCGTTACCGCAGGACTTACACATGGAACGAGAGGAACCAGCTTGTTTCCAGCGTGGACTCAAACTACAACACCGGCTATGTCTACGGACAGGACGGCCAAAGAAGCAACAAATACACGCAGTCGTCAGAAACGCTCTACTTCAACAAGATGTGGACGCATCATACCGACAGCGGAAACAGCGTTTATGGCGGGCAGACCGCTAAAAACATCTATCTTGGCGAGACAAGAATTGTAACGAAGCTTAACAGCGGCAGCGACCCCACCTACCACGAGGAGCTCTACAAGCAGTATTTCTACCATTCCGACCATTTAGGCTCGGCTAGCTTAATCTCAGACTATAAAGGCGACGAGTACCAGCGCATAGAATACACGCCGTACGGCGAAACTTGGGTGGAAAAGACGCAAAACACGGGTCTGGAATATCTTCCTTACAAGTTCACCGCCAAAGAACTAGACGAAGAGACCGGATTGTATTACTATGGAGCGAGGTACTTGGACCCCAAGTACAGCATGTGGATCTCCACCGATCCTGCCCTTGGAGATTATATCCCAAAAGCGCCAATCAACGAGGAGGCAAAGAAACATAACCAGAATCTGCCCGGCATGGGAGGCGTATTTAATCACATCAATGGGGATTTGTATGCCTACGCGGGGAATAATCCGGTACGCTATATAGACCCCGATGGAAATGAAAGCATTCCATTTGAATGCAAATTAAAAATGCGAAATTATCTACAATCTAGCATTACTCTTTCCAAAATGGCTTATTGGATAAACTCAAATCCTAGCTTTGCAAATCACATAAAGGAGAATACAACACTTGTTATTAATCGCGGTAAAAATGATAATGGCCGAAATGGTGAGTATTACCAATCAAAACTGAATGTCAATTATGAAACTAAAACACTTTATTCATGTAATATTCAGTCAACAGCAGATAATGTTGAATTTGTAAAAGCGGGAAAGGGAAAAACTTTGCCAGCTGGAGATTATACAGCTACAAGACTAAATAGAACGCCAAGCTTTTTAAATGCAATATCAATTGTGGACGGTTATCTGATTCACCCTAATGCCTTTACAGGCCTTAATTCAAATAATGAGTGGGATTCTCCCTGTAGTGGAGGGTGTCAAATACCAAAGCTTACAGATTTTAATGAACTCATAGACACATTGAGCATGTTGGGGTTTAGGGGTGGATATGATTCAACAGGGAAAACATGGGCAAAAGGAGATTCATTGCCATTGAAGATAAATGATTTTGAATGAACAATATATTATGAAAAACTGTCAATAATTGCGTGGAGGCCCTACGATGAAGAAATATGCCATATGTCTTTTATTTTTATATTTTAGTGTAGCATTTTGCGAAATCACCAAGCAATCATATTCAGGTATGCTTAAACTTGTGACTTTTAAGGGGCACAGCATTGAATTTTACGATGCCCTTAAAAAAAAATCAGGGGAAGCAGATGATTTATGGAATCGTTCATTTGAATATAATTTCGTGACAAAAGGAAAACTTGATTATTTAGTCTTAAATGGTTATAAGGAGCCGCTTCTTGCGTTAAAATCTGACGAACTGTTGATATTGTTTAACAATGCCGAAATGCTTTTTATGGGCGTAAACAAACCTCTAAATGAAGAGTTTATTGATTTTGTGCCAAAACTCGCCACAAAATGTTCGACAGAATTAAAAGAAGGCGAAAAGAGATACGCGTCGGAAAATTTATGCAATTTGAATCTTTGCGAACCATGGGCAGAAGGAGAAAAAGGATACGGAGTTGGGGAAAAAATATTTACAAGCATCAATGGCAATGGCTTGTTAATTTTTTCAGGATATGTTTCATATTCTAATCCAAAGCTGTATTCAGATAACCCCAGGCCAAAAAGAATAAAGGTTTTGCTAAAAGAAAAGAACAGGGAATATATTTTTGAATTAAAAGATACGCCAAATCCGCAACGTTTAGAATTTGAAGAATTGTACAATGGCGAAATAGAAATCACCCTTCTAGACATATACAAAGGAGCTCGATATAAAGATACTTGCATTAATTCAATAATGTATTATATAAGAGTTGAAAGTTTTTGAACTACCCCCACATATAGCGTTTTTTGCCGCCACAAAAATCACGTCGTTATCTCCCATCAATAGGCATTGTTCAGACCAAGGCCTCTTATGCTCCTCCTTTTATGTAATTCTACACCCAAAAGCGGGATTTTTCCATAGGGCGTAAGGACTATTTTTAATAATTATTTGGGAAAAAAGGCATAAAAAAAGCCCGCGATAAAGCGGACTTTTGGGCCATGTAAGATTTGAACTTACGACCAAAGGATTATGAGTCCTCTGCTCTAACCGCTGAGCTAATGGCCCTTGAAGATTTTGCTATTTTACCTCAAAAAAATACTTTTGGTCAATATAGCGTATATTTCGTATTTAATAAGCAAAACGGTTAAATGCATTTCTCCCCAAAACAATATATTTTTCCTTAAGTTTTAGGTCGAAATTTGAGAGTTAATAAAAGATTGCAAAAAAAACCTTTTGGGGTTGACTTTTTTTTTTTTTTTTTACCTATATATATTAGATATAAAGGGAGTTTATTTAAGATGGTCGATTCGACTCTTTGCCTTTTATATCTGTCAGTTGTCTCATTTTATGACATCCGCGAAGGGCGGATTCCAAATATTCTCACTCTCGCATTTTTCGCCGCGACGCTTTTGGCCGACATTATCACCGTGCCGTCAAGGATTCCAAAAAATTTGCTTTGCGCAAGTTTCTTTTTCAGCGTCCTTTATTTTGTCGCCGGCCTGACAAATGGCCTTGGCATGGGCGACGCAAAAATGGCAGCTGCATTGGGGTATGGCGCGGGATTTTTCAAAACTTCTCTTTCTCTCATTTTGGCGTGCAGTGCGGGGGCAATGTTCTTTATCGCGACGAAAGCCGCAAAAAGGGTTGTAAAGAAAATTCCATTCGCGCCATTCGTGACTGTTGGATACGCGATGTCCGAACTGTTCTGCAGGAGAATTCTATGAAAAAATTCTCCGCCATAACACCCTTAATATTTTTTACTCTCCTCAATGCCATGCCGCTTTGTTCCCAAGAAAGCGACAAGTCTATTTACATGGATTTCAGAAACCAAAAAATTTCCGACATCATTTATTCCGTCGCCGAGGCATGCGGCGAATCTGTCATAATGGACGAGACTGTTAACGGAAGCGCCACATTCCGCTTTGAGGACAAGGACTTTGAAAGCGCCATCGCCCGCTTTGCCAAGCACTGCCAACTGTATATTGAAAAGAACGACGGTGTTTACACAGTAACTAAAGTAAAGATGAATTCAAACAGCGACGGCAAGCTTTCCATAAACACCGAAAACGTCCAAGTGGAATCTTTCATAAACACGCTGTCGCGCTACACGAATAGGACAATTATTTACGACAACCTTCCTAACGCTACGGTGACAATCCGCGTGAGCGACGCGAGCCTTGAAGACGTTCTGAACCTTGCCATCGTAAAGCTGCCGGGATTCGGATTGGAGCGGATAGCGGACGGCTTTTACATAACGAAAAGCGCGGGCTCTCCAAACAAGAGAAATATGGACATATTCACCATGTCGGAGGCAGGCGGAAATTTTTCGTGCAACATCCAGAAAGCGTCTTTCGCGAATGTGCTGGAAACCCTGTTCAAAAAAGGCGGCAGAGAATACTCGCTTCTTTCGAAGCCAAACATAACTCTGGAGAATATGGTATACACGGACAAGGGCTTCGACGAGCTCCTCTCTTTGATACTACGCCAATGCAACTCAGACTTTTCTGTAGAAGGCGGAATTTATTATATTTATGAAATCCAAAAGAAGGATGTCGTCAAGAATTTCAAGGAAACTAAAATCATCAAGATAAAGAACATAAGCGTGGAAAGCCTTGTCGCCATCCTTCCCAACGAGCTTAACGCCCAAGGCTTTGCAAAGCAGGACAAAAGCTCAAATTCGCTCATACTCACCGGAAGCCCATCGGAAATCAATCCGATAGAAGAATTCATCAAGAAAATTGACGTTCCGCTTGACGACAGAAAATACAAGAGTTTTTATTTTGAGAACGCAAGCGCAAAGGAAGCGGTCGCGCTCATTCCAAAGGAACTGCTTTTGTCAGAGGTTGTGATGCTTCCTTCTGACAACGGCTTCGCCACGCAAGTGACAAATGAAAGCGAGGCGAAACTCTCAGAATTCATAAGCCTTTTGGACAGCAAAAGACAAAATAAGGCGGTCAGGCTGAAATACATAAAGAGCGACGAGCTGATCAAGTCGCTTCCCGCTACGACGGGCAAAGACAACATTACGGAAACGAGCGAGCCGACGCTGATTTTCTTTACCGGGACGGAAAAACAGTTTGAGGATTTTTCAAGAAGCCTTGCCGAAATTGACCGTCCAAAGAGGCAAATAAAATACCAGCTGCTTGTAATCCAAAGGCAGAAGACGGAAGGATTGAATTGGGGAACGTCGCTCACTGTCGGAAAAAGCTCGGAAAATTCAGGCTATTCATGGAGCGGGACTGTGTCCAACATCTTCAACATAAACTTTGACATAATATCAAAGTTCGGAGTCCAGTTCGCCGGAAGCCTAAACGCGGAGCTTTCGCAAGGAAGGTCGCGGGTTCTTGCCGACACGACGCTCAACGGCATAAGCGGAGAGTCTTTGAGCTTTTCAAACACGAACACAACCAGATACAGGGACATAATAGTGGACACAAAGGGAAGCTTGTTCACAAGCACGACAAGGGAAATTTCAAGCGGTCTCATTCTTTCGGTCAACGGCTGGGCTAGCGGCGACGGAATGGTGACGGTAAAAGTCGACGCCCAAGTGTCAAAACAAGGAAACTCCGACTCGACGCCGTCAAACAACGGAGGAACGGACACAACGCCCCCGCCGTCCACTACGGAAAAAAAGGTCAGCGCCAACGTAAGGACAAAAAGCGGAGAGCCCGTCGTGATAGGCGGCCTTTTCCAACAAGAGGAGGAGGTTTCAGAAAAGCGCGTCCCTGGACTCGGCAAGATTCCGCTTTTGGGCTGGCTCTTCAAAAAGAGAGTCGTGTCCATGGTCGAAACAGAATTTGTAATATACCTTGTTCCTTTTGTCGAAAGGTCCGAAGCGGAAGCTCTTGGCGAAGAGGCGAACCTTTTGCGGCTCAAAAAGAAGTACGGGGAGGCCGCGCCATGAAAAAGTTCAACTTAATAGGCTTCTCAAATTACAAGGAAATCAAAGGGCAATACACAAAGAAATTTATCAAGGGCTCCCGATGCGTGAAGATAAGCGAGTCCGAAAGCGAAGTCGTCGCGGCCGTGGCGCGTAGCCGCTCTGACAGCGTCAAAGTGCTCAAGCAGGCGCATGCCCCTAAGGAAGTCAAGTCAATACTGGTAGACGACACGGATTTCGCGGAGTTTATAGGAAATTTTGTGGACAGCGCGGGAGATCGAAACGCCAGAAAAAACGAGCCGGACGGAGAGTTCCGGCTGGAAGACATCAACGGCGACGCGCCCGCAGTGAACATAATAAACGCTACATGCCTTGAAGCTATAAGGCTTGGCGCGAGCGACATACACATACAAGGAACAAAGAATTTTATCAATGTCCGCCTTAGGATTGACGGCTCTCTTCGGACAGTCCGCCAATTTGACAAGGGCATTTTTGACACCTTAGCAAGCCGGGTGAAAATTATGTCCGGTCTCAACGTGATGGAAAACAGGCTTTGCCAGGACGGGAGAATGAGCGTGCAAGCGGGCGGCAAAAAATTTGACTTCCGCGTTTCAATCGTTCCGTCAGTCACGGGGCAAAATATAGTCCTGCGACTTTTCAACAGCGAAGGCGAGGAGCTGAGCCTTGACGAGCTGGGCTTTTCAAAAGAAAACCTAAAGAAGCTCAAGTCGGCCTTGAAGAGCCCGTACGGAATGATACTTGCGACCGGCCCTACTGGAAGCGGAAAGACCACCACGCTCCACGCTATGTTAAGGGAGATGGACGCGGAACGCCTTAAGATTGTGACGATAGAAGATCCTGTTGAAAAGATAATCGACGGCGTTGAGCAAATACAGGTCAATGAGGAAATAGGACTTACGTTCGAAAGCGTTTTGCGGCGCGTATTGAGGCATGACCCCGACGTGATAATGGTTGGAGAAATCCGCGACAAGGAGACCGCCGCGCTTGCGGTCAGGGCCGCTCTGACAGGGCATTTGATACTTTCCACGGTCCACACCAACGACAGCGTCTCAGCAATTCCAAGGCTAAAGAACCTTGGAATCGAACCATATCTTATTGCCGGCACATTGAGGGCGGTCCTTGCGCAAAGGCTTGTCCGAAAACTTTGCCCAGCGTGCAAGGGAAAAGGCTGCGCCGCTTGCGGCCATTCAGGATTTCGCGGGAGAACCGCCGTCAGCGAAGCCTTTGTTTTGGACGAAAGCTGCCGCTCAATGATAGAGGAAGGAAAGCCTGACTCCGAACTTAGAAAATACATCGCGAACCGCGGCTTCAAGACAATGAGGGAAGACGCCGCCTTAAAAGCAAGGGAAAACGTGTCCACAAAAGACGAAATGGCGCGGGAGGGGCTTTTATGAAGACCGACATTCTTCTTTTCACCCAGACTATGGGGGCGCTTCTTTCATCTTTTTTGCCGCTGCAAAGCGCTCTGTCCGTATGTAAGGAAATTTTTGCTGGAAAAGCGGATAAAAAGCTGGCGGCTGAAATTCTCAAGGACGTAAGCGAAGGGAAAAGGCTTTCGGACGCGCTCGTGCGGCTTAAAACGTTCCCTCAGCTTTACATTGCCCTTGTTTCCATAGGAGAGGAAAGCGGAAGCCTCGCGCAAACGTTCGGACATCTTGCCGAGTACCTAAAGGACAAAAGAAGCATGCGCAGAAAAATTGCCATGGCGCTTTTATATCCCATACTCGTTCTTGCGACTGCGGCCGCAGTTTCCGTCGTTTTGGCGGTTTTTGTAATGCCGCGTCTGGAGGGAATTTTTGAGGCCTTCTCCGGTTCGGCGGAGAGTGTCGGCGTACGGGCGGATGGAATAAAGCTTAAACTATTCTTATCCGCAGTTATTGTCCTTGTCCTTTCTCTGATTATCGCCCTATGCGCCGCGGCCCATAAGGCAAGCAAAAAAGCGGCGTACATTATGGACAGCGCGCTTTTAAGAATTCCCTTGCTAAAAGATTTTGCCATGACGATGCAGATGCATGATTTTTCTTTCGCCATGAAACTTATGACGCAAAGCCGCTTTCCCATTGAGCGGAGCCTTGCATATGCTAAGGATGTTTTAGGCAACGCCCGCGTAAAGAAGGCCGTGGAATCTGTGTGTCAAAGCGTCGCCTCCGGCAAAGGCATCAGCGAATCTTTTGAATGTGAAAAAGTTTTTCCAAAATATCTTACGGTTTGGATAAAAATCGCAGAAGAGAACGGACAAACAGAAGAGGCCTTCAACCAAATATGCGATTATTACCAGAACGAGAGCGAAAGCATTTTGACCGGCATAACGCAAGCCGCGGAACCGGTGTTCATTCTAATTACCGGGGCAATAATCATAGCGATGGTCGCGCAGTTTGTCATCCCGGCATTCAATCTTTTGGGGGCATTATGAAAAGCGCAAGAATAAAGACACTTGAAGTCATTAGAAGCGAAGACGGATGGACCTTTATGGAAACATTGATCGTCATCGCGATAATTCTCATTCTTACTGCTACAGTAGGCTTTGTCGCCATAAACAGCCTTGAAAAATCAAGAGTCGCCGCCGCCAAGATACAGATAGAAAGCCTGGCGACAGCGCTTGAGGCGTATTACATTGACTGCGGAAACTACCCAACCGCTGAACAAGGGCTGGTCGCGCTGCGAAAAAAGCCCGAAACTTTTCCAAGCTCCGACGGCTGGGGAGGCCCTTACCTTTACAAGGACGCACCAAAAGACCCTTGGAACCATGAATATGAGTACACCAATCCCGCCCCTGACGGCTCGCCATACGGCATCCGAAGTTTCGGCGCGGACGGCGTTGAAGGCGGCGAAGGAAAGAACGCCGACATAAAAAACTGGGAGTAAAAAAGTGCTTAAGGAAATTTTCGCTCTGACAGCTTTTTTGTTCATCCTTTCAGCCGTAGTCGCCGGCACGGCCGCAGTCCAAAAAACGGCGGACAGACAGACGGCAAGAGCGGAGCGAATTATGGAGACCGCGAATGAGATTGACTGAGACATTGGTTGCCATAACGATTTTTCTCATCTCTTCCGCGGTTTTCGCCGCAAGCCTCGTCAATGTGGGGCGCTGCGTCGCAAAATCAGAGAGCGCGTCAAGAAGCGCCGTGTTGACGCTCAAGACAGACGCTCTTTTAAGAAAAGAAATAAAAGGGCTTGGAATGCCCTATTGGAAAAACTTTGACGCGGAGTTTAAGGCTGCGGAAGAAGAAATAGAGCTTTTCTGCGCTCGGAACAACATAGAGCTTGTTTCTGTGTTCCCCGTTTATGACAAGAAACATAGGGCGGAAGGAATAAAAGTTGAGTGGAGGCTTTTTGGCAAAAGCCACGAAAGCCTGGAGTTTATAAAACAGAGGATTGTCGATGATGGATTCTGACAAAGGTTTTTCCACCCCGTTAGCGTTAGCGGCTATTTTTTCTCTTTGTGCCACGACTCTGTCATTCTGCATGCTTGCAGCCGCGAACGAAAAAATAATGGACTCTTATAAAAAAACGTTTTCCGAAAGAAAGAAGGTTGACGCAATCGTTTATGACATGGAAGAAAAAATCCAGCCATTGAAAGACTCTCCGTCAGACGCGGACGAACGCGAGGTTTCTTTCTTGCTTGAAGCCGCTTGCGACTATAGCCTCACAGTAATGGACGCTTCCACAGGCATAAACAAAAAATTCGCGGCGGAAACGTTTTTGAAAAACAAGTCTATAAACGACTACATAACGGAAACCGGCGACGAAGCCTTTGTTGAATACGGCTGGATGAATCCCAAGCTTTCAGACAAGACCGCACTGGAACAGGCCGCGAAGGATTTTGAAAGCGGAACGTTCCCGCTGGCGAACTCATATCCGCCACTGAACGCCCATTTCATGAACGAAAGTTTCTTAAGGGCCGTCCTTGGGTTTTGCGGCGCCAAGGAACCGGAAAAGAAGGCTCGCCTTTTAAAAGAAAAACTCTTGCCTGAAACGGGATCTAAGGAAATGGCCGAGCTTTTGGGCGTAGGTACAAGCGACCCAATCCTTGACCTCATCGGCACAAAGACTGTTTTTTGGAAAGTTGGCTTCGAAACGGAAAGGTCAAAGGTCTCAGCGGTCTTCGCCGCCGTTCCAGAAAAGGAAAGCCAGAAAAAGATTGAAAAATATATTCTAGTAAAAAAAGAAATCACATCAAAAGGAGGCGCGATATGACAGAACGGACAAAGCCCCGAGATTGCCCAAAATTTTCCGTCCTCCTAAAATCCCACACCCGGCGAAAGCGCCTCCTTGAAGCGAAGCGTGAGCTTGAAGGCCTTTACCCATTTGAAGTGGACGAGAAGAACATCCTCATATTGAAGACGGACAAAAAAGGCTTGTATGAAATATACATTTCAAAAGAAACCGTCAAGAACGAATTGAACGCAAAAAAGCTTTGTCTTGCGGCCATTGCATGCGTTTTGGCCATGGCGGCGTTGATTTTTGCGACGCGCCACGCCGCAATGAAAAACGCGGAATCAATAAAGGCGCGAAAAGAGCTTGAAAGGCAAAGACAGGAAGAAACCAGGCTCTTGAAGGAAAAAGAGCAAAAGCTTGCGAGCCTTGAAGAAGAATACGACGAGAGAAAATCTTCTGAATATGAAAAAATGTACCCATGCATAGAGCGCCTTTATTCAGCGATGCCTGAAAAAACGACCATAGAGAGCATGTCGCTCGAAAAAAACTCTTTTACTGTTGAAGCCACTACAAAAGACGCCGCGGCCGTTCTCGCCAACTTTGAAAAAAACGGAGCCTTCGCATATGTAAAAATGAGCCGGACGACAGTAAAAGACGGAGTTGAGACGGTCGCGTACAACGGCGAATTTTCAAGGTCTTGGAAACGAGCTTGCGAAACGCTTTCAATTGACGAAAGAATAGAGTTTTATGAAACGGAGCTTTCAAAAATAAAGGCTAGGTCGGAAAAGATGCGGGAAGCGGCGCTTTCCGACTACATAAAAACGGTCAGGGCCGCCATGCATAAAAACGGCTGCGGCGAACGGAACATACAGCTTAGGGGCAACAGCGACAGCGCGGAAATTGAATTTTTTATAGTTTCAGACAGCAGGGGCGTTCTGAATTTTATAAAGGAAATTCAGGAAGGAGAAGAATGCCTTGTTGACATAAAGCGCCTTTCCATTAGAAACAGCGAAAACAGAAACGGAGTGCAGACGACAATTTGCTTTGCCACGGGAATAGCATTGAAACAAAGTGACATGCGCCTTTCCGAGCCTGACGATAAAAGCGTTGAGCCTTCGGAAATGGACAGAATTTTCCGCAAAGCTCCGGCTCCAAAACCAGTCGCAAACAATTTGACCTCAACTCCAAAAAACGCGGGCGTCAAAAAGACGGAAAAGAAATCTGTTCCAAGACAGCTCAAAAAGCTTTCTTTCATTGGGCTTACGAAGATAAAAGGAAGGGATTTTGTAATGGCAAAAGACGACGATATGGGCGTCATCTACAAGCTTGCCGTCACGGAAACTGAAACAAGCGGAGATTTCTGCGTTCAATCCAGCGGAGGCTACATGGCCGAAATTCGCGGCGAGCGTTATGAGGTGAGAAGATGAAAAGACGGACGGCGTTTTATAAAAGCCTCGCGGCATCAATTGCTTTTTGCCTTTTTTCGTGCGCCAGCGCGCCGGAAAAGAAAATTGACTCGATATACGTTATGGCTTATGACTATGACAACAACGAAGTCATGAACGCCGCGATTTTTTTGGACGGCGAGGAAATCGGAAAAACAGACATATACGGCAGGCTTATTTTTCCTAGCGAAAAGGAAAAGGAGGCTTTAGTCCGCGCGGAAAAGCCGGGATATGAAACAGTGGAGACAAAGACAATGCTAAAGCCCGGCGTTCTCTTATATTTCAAGATGGGGAGCGGTCTTTATTACGCAGAACGCGCCGAAAGGCTTTTTGACGAAGGAAAAATTCAAGACGCCCTAAAGTCTATAGAAAAAGCCCTTTTGATCGATGACAGAAAGGACTGGCTCTTTTTGAAGGAAGTTATTTTAAGGAGAGAAAAAGGCGATGAATAAAAAAACGTTGGGCTTCGCCGCGGCCGCAGTTCTTTTGGCGGTTTCAAACGCATTCATGACGGCGCATGTGCTACTCCTAAAAAAAGAGGTTTCCTCTCTCGAAAAAAGCCTTGAAGAATTCAAGGAGAAAATCGAAGAAGAAATAATCAATCTTGCGGCAAGAGAAGAAGAGAACAAAGCCGAAATAAAGGATGACTTGGCTGCCTTAGGCCGAAAGTCAGAAGCGCAGTTCTCAAATACAGTGGGAATGAGCAGAACATACGAAGCAATCCTTGAGGAGCAGAAAAAGAAAACGGTCGACACTGCTGAAAAGGACGAGGCCTATTTAGCGGCTAAGAAAGAGGCCGTTTCATTATACAAGAAAGGAGCGTTCTATCCCGCCTGCGAGGAATTCAAGAAACTGTCCGAGGAACGCGAGGACGACATGGAGTGCCGACTTTTTCTGGCAAAAAGCATGTTCTATATGAACCGAGCCGACAGCTCCAATTACGCGACAATATTGGAAAACATAAAGGCGCTCAAGCAGAACGCTGCGGCGGACGGAGAATGCCTTGACATTGAGAAATCAATCCTTGCCGAACAGGAGGGAATTCATGAATAAAACAGCCGTTTTTCTTATTTTGATTTGCGCCATCCCTCTGGCCTCGTTCGCGTCCGAGATAAAGGTGGCGCCGTTCGCGGTTTATGACTCGGACGGAAACAAAGCCGCGCCGCCGGGCAATCCTTCTAAA
>JAEEGK010022434.1_pt1 | contig 13260 bp, 8 predicted proteins | sample 8958771 | NCBI WGS metagenome assembly JAEEGK01 (sample SAMN16246547, study PRJNA631951) | gut metagenome | biome: gut microbiome; feature: rumen; material: SC-attached | host: Bos | place: Iran: Karaj | collected 2018-10 | reverse complement strand
TCCCCAATAATATATTTAAATAAATTAAAATTATTTTAATTAAAATATTATATATTATTTTATTTATTTAAATATATAATTTGAAAACAATATTTTTATTTATTTAATTAAAGAATAAAATAAAGAATTGTGACAAAAATAAATTTTTTTATATAAAAAAAATAAATAATGAAAAACAATTGTAAACAAATATGGATAATATTTATATTTTTGGTAAATAATTCAATTCAATCTTGTCCAGAAGAACAAATTGAAGGAAAGACAAAATGTTTTTCAATTTCTGAATTATTATATTCACAATATATATCACCTGAAGAATTATCTTTAGTATATAATAATTATAAAAATAAGGTGAATTATTTTAAAAATTTTGGATTTCAAATATTATATTCAACCCAAGTTTCATCAACTTTTTCAACATCTACAAATAATATCACACAGGTAAATATTCAAAATTCTTGTTTATCAAATATCACTAATGAATTTTATATTATGAAATTTGACTTTTTTCTTAACTCATATATGAATTTATTAAATTACTCCTTATACGATATAAATGGAAATAAAATAAATTATATAAATTGTAAATTAAAACTATTTTCTATATTTCATAAAATTAATCTTTCAAAAATTGATTTAAATATTTCAATGATAGTACAATTTAAAGAATTGAAAGGAATAGATATATTTAATATTAATGATAAGTTTTTTTATGATGTTTGTTTTAAATTTACAAGTAATGCAGGGACTGATATTCCAATAAGCACAAGAGTTAAATATATTTATCAAAATGTCTCTTTTTGTAATTATTCAGATGGAATTTATCTTTCATTTGAATATGAAAATCAAGAATTATATATTGAATGTGGTTATGGTATTTATGATAGAACATTTACTAAACCATATTTATATGAATTAGATAAAAATTTAACTTCTATAACAAAATATTCAAATATGAAAGTTTTGGGTTGTTATGATTTAGTATTCGATATAACTTTCAAAAATTTTTTTACTAATATAGGTTCTTTTTTAATTTTTTATATATTTCTATTAGAAATTTCATTAGTTATTTTATATATTTATTTTGGAACAAAACCACTCTATGATAAAATAAAACTTTTTTTTAAAGAAGAAGGAATTAATATTTCAGAAATGGATAAATGTAATAAAACAAATGTAGAATTAATATATTTAAATGAGGATAAAACATTAACAGAAAAAAAAATTAATAATATCCAAATTTATGAAAATCATTCTAATATTGAAATAACATCAAATAATATTAATTATGAATATAATGATAGACAAAATAAAAAATTATTCCACGCTGATTATGAAGAAATAAATGATTTTTCATTTTCAGATGCTTTAAAATATGATAAAAGAACATTTAAAGAGTATTTTTGGGATAAATTAAAAATTGACCAAAATTTCATATTTACATTTATTAATCAAGATGATTATAATTTATTAGTATGTAAATTAATATTATTTTTTTTTAGATTTCCTATGATAATAAATTTTAATGCATTTTTTTATTCTGATAATACAATGGAAACTTATTATGAAACAAGTGGTGCTTTTAATTTAATTTTATCATTAAGAAGAAGTATAGTTTCTTCAATTGTAACTGGAATTATAATTGTAATTTTTAAATGTTTTGTTTTTTCAAATAGTGGAATTAGGAATGTAAGAAATTCAAAAACTTATACAGAAGCATATAAATCAATGAAATGTTATCTTCGTTATTTTAAAATTAGATTTATTTTTATTCTTGTAATTATGTTTTGTTTTATATTGTTTTTTTGGTATTATGTAAGAGCATTTTGTGCTGCTTATGAAAATACACAATGGAGATTATTTGGTGATATATTATTTTCTCTTATTATTACTCATTCAGTTCCTTTTGTTTTAGCATTATTATGTGGTATATTTAGGATTTATAGTTTGAAAAAACAAATAAAATGTATGTATATTTTTAGTAAAATAATACAAATTTTTTAAAGATTTTATTTTATTTATTTTAAAATTATAAATTTGATTAAATTGGAAATCGAAATATTTTTTATTTAAAAAATTTAAAAAAAAAATAAAATTTCAAAAATAATTAAATGAATGAAGCAGAAACTTCTTTTAATTATTTCGAATTAAATGAAATAAAAAGCAAATATGGAGAATTAGAAAAAGATATAAGAAGATTAAGAATAGAAAATACAAAAAAAGAAAAAGAAATACAAAAATTAAGAGAAGATCTTCAAAATTATAGAAAATCATCAAATGATTCATCAACAAATTATCCATGGTCAGATGAATTTGTAGAAAGATGGAAAAAATTAGTCGAAAATACAATAATGGATAGTTTTGATAATATTTTTTATAAAAATATTTTGTTAGTAAGAGTTATTAATATTACTGTAAGAATTGTTTATGATATGGCTGATGAAAAAATAAAAGAAAAAATAAAAGAAATTTTAATATGTTTTGGTTGTGAAAAAAATAATAGTGATGATGACATAAAAATTTTTTTTCATAAATTTAAATCAATTATATTTCAGGATTATTTTAAAACAATAATTAAAGTTAATGATGAATTACTTAATACAATCTTATTAAATATAAAATTAGAAATAAATAAATTAAAAGAAAAATTTTTTACAGATGAAGAAATAATTGAAATTGAAAAAGATTTAGATTCAAAAAATATTATTCCATTTATAAAAGAATTATTTACTTTATCATTATATATGATAATTCATGATCCTCAATTAACAATTTCTACTTCTTTAGATTTAAGATATTGTTATTTTTCAAAAAAACAAATTATATTAGATGGTTTTGGAAAAGAAGATTCTGTTTGTTTAATTATTTTAACACCACCATTAATAAAATATTCTTATTTTAAAAAATTACTTCCTATTGCTTTTATATGTGATAATCCTTCAGAAAATATAATAAAAGAATGTCAAGATAAAAGATTAAATGAAATAAAAAATGAACAATCAAAATCATTTTGTAGTAAATTCAATGAAGCTAATTTTTTCCATAATAATATTGAAAATAAAATATCAATTACAAATATAAATTCACCAAATGGTAAAAAAGAAATGAATTGTAATATTCAAAATTATCAATCATTAAATACAAATACAGCATCTACAATTAGTACTACAACATATACTTCAAATAGAAATAATAATATAATTGAAAGAATTATAGATAAAGATATAATAAAAGTTAGTGAAGATAATTATTATAAAACACCAATTGAAATGAGTAATAAGAAAAAAGAATATATTAGAAGTAAATCATCTTCAAAACAAAATCCATATTTAATTAAAAACCAAGAAAAAATAATGTTAAGACAAATGGAAAAGTCAAAAAGAAATAACACAATAAATGAAAATGATTTAAAAATTAATATATTTAATAAAAATAATTTAAATAATTTAGTATTCCAGGCATCAAATAAAAAAAAAGAAAATTATTCATTTAATATAACAAGTAAAATATCAATAAATAATAATCAAAAAAAAGATAAAAGTATAGTAATATTACACGAAGAGCAAAAGCAATTAGATAATTCTTTAAAAAAAATCAAAGAAAATTATCTTTTAAGTAAATCAAAACAGTCATTAAATAAAATAGATAAATCTAGAAATAATTCAACATATGATATAGAAAATGAAAATCATTCAAAAGAAAAAATAGAAACTTATCCTATAAAATTAGTGACTGAAGTTCCCTTAAATCAAAATAAAACTCCAATGTTAAAAAATAGAACAAATTCAATAAATTCATTTGGTGATTCAAGTCAAAATAATATATCACCTATTAACACTATTATAGCAGATCATAGTAAAAAAATAAATAGTATTAATGCAATCATATGTAATAATCAAAAAAAAGTAAAAACTACAATAAGAAAAATTAATAATAATTCAAATGTTAATATTTATACAAATAATACAATTTCAAATTTAAATAATTTACATCTTAGAAAAACGGCTTCTACGAATATTGAACCTTCACATATGATTTATGCACAAAATAATTATTCAAATACAAGTAATAATAATAATAGTAATTCAAATATTATAAATATAAATCATAAAAATAGTCATTCTCATATTGATAAAAAAAATAAAAATATTAGTTATAAAAATTTTGATAGTAGTTCTTATAGAAATAGTACAAGAGATATAATAAGAAATAATAGTCATTCAAATGATAATAATTCTCATAATATGAGTTCTAATTCTATTTGTTCAAATAATTCAAATATAAATAAAAATAAAGGAATGAAAAATAATTTTTCTAATAATTTTTTAGTAAGTAAAAATAATAATATTAGAAAATTAGATTGTAAAAGTAATATAATAATAAATAATAATCAAAATAAAAATATTTTAAGGAAAAATTCAAAAAAAGGATATGATTATTATAATACACAACCAATTAAAACAGATTTTAATTTAGTATCAGAAGGTATTAAATTACAAGAAAATTCAACAATATCAAGTAATAGAATGTCAAATACAAATTCAATAAAAAATTCTTATTTTATAACAAATGATATTAAATCAATGGGTAAAATTTTTAAAAATGATGTTAAAAAGAGAAGTAAAGCTTTATTAGGAAAAAAAATGGATATTCAAATGAATTATGAATATAATCAATATCAAAATACGAGAATTAATTCTCCTCCTGTAAAAAATAAAAATAAGTTTAATAATAATATAAATCATAAAATTAATAATTTAAATTGTGGAAATAAAGACTTTGGTTTAAATAAAAAAAATAATTCTGGTTCAATAAATCATTTTGATAGACAAAAAAATAAAAAATGAAAAGTTTTTATGCAAATAATTTATTATTTTTTTTTTCTTATTATAATTTTTTAATCTTTAGTTATATTTATTTAATTTTAAATTAATTAATTTAAAAAAATTTAAAAAAATGTTTTTAAAAGAAGGAAATATTCCAATTAAGTATTTTCAAAAAAATAATATTAAACAAGACTCACTTAAAGATAATTTATTAAATATAAGAAATGATTATAAACTTAAAATAAGACAAGAAAAAATATTTTCAAAGATAATGAATGATAGGACGGAAATAAAAAAACAAAATTTAAAAAATAATAAAAGTCAAATTAATAAAATAATTCAAGATAAATTTAATTCATTAATAAATGAAAATGAAAAAATTGAATTTCTTTCATTTCTTTTTACAAATGATATTCAAAATTTTAAAAGAAAATTTATTTATAATATTGAATTAAATTCTCTTTTATCAAGTAGTTCATTACTTTATTTAATTGAATCAGATGATAATAATTTATATTATATTGGACAAAAAAAAGAAAATTTTGAATTTTTAATTAATGAATTTCAAAAATCATTGTCAAAACAAATATTACAAAATTTTATTTTAATATTGGGGAATTTATTAATTTATAATAAAAAATATTTCCAATTTTTAACTTTACATCTCAACATTCCTATTATTCTAGATTCAATTATTGAAAATGATATTTATTCTTTTAATTTTTTATTATTTGGATTTTTGTATAATATGAATATTGAAAATATGATAATATATTCTAAATATTTTCAAATTTCAGTTGATTTAATAGGAACTCAAAATGAAATAAATGATTTTGATATTTATGATAATTTATATAAATTTTCAAATTGTGAAAAATTATCTAATAATTTTGTAATCAATTATGAAAAAATTTTTGATTTTAATAAATTATCAAACAACCATTTTTTTAAAATTATAATGGCAATTAGTGGAAATTTAATTTTAGCAAAAAATCAAGATTTTATAGATATATTTTTTACAAAAGGTTTATTACATTATATAATCCAAATACTTCATAATATTCAAAATAGTCAAAGTTATCAAATTGAAGTTTCTTTCCAAATTTTAGTTAATATAACATGTGAAACATATTCATTTATGAAATTAATTGATATTGATTTTTATATGAATATTATTGTTAATGCTATTAAATATGATATTAATGTAAAAATTCAAAATAATAAAAGTATAGTAAATTCTATTAATGTGTTATATAATTTATTATCTACAAATAATAAATTTATATCTGTTTTCTATAAGTTAAATTTTCATATCTTAATTTTGAAATTATTTCACAATCATCTTGACAAAGAAGTTTTATCTACATCTTTAGATATTATTGATATGTTCATTGAAAATACAAAAAATAAGTTTACATCAATTATCAAAATTGAATTTGAATCAAATAAAATATATGATATTTTACAAGATAAAAAAAATTATTTTCAAAAAGATATTCAATTAATTAATAAAATAAATCATATAATAAATAAATATTGGAGTAATTGGTGTAATGACTCTGATTGTGTATTTGATAATGATTTGATTTCAAATATATTTTCTAATTCAAATAAATAAATCAAATATAAATATATAATATTTTCTATTTATATAAATTTTTCAATTATATTTTTTTCAAATTAATAATTAAATTAAACAATTAAAAAAAATAAAATTCCTTTTAAAAAATTAAAACTTTAAATAAAAAAAAGTAAATAATATTAAAAAATCAATCTCTTAATTATTTTTTTTATCATTATTCATAATAGGTACATAATTATTTCTTAAAGTTGGGAAACGCTCAAATAATTCTTGTTCAATTTCTTGACTAGTTTTAATTCTTTGAGTTTTATTAAGTGAAGTAATTTGTGAATTTCTTAAATAATACATTTCAGTTTGTTTAACACTAATACTAAAAATAACCCAAATAGACCAAATAATTTCTAGAATATTAAAAAGAATAATAGAAACAATAATAACCCAATCAGTAGGAAACATTCTACGTAATTCAGAAATAATGAAAAATGCTTGTAGTAAACAAGAAAAAATAAAAGATGTCAAAATAAAAATAAAAATATGATAAATCTAAAAAAATAAAAATAAATTAAAAAATAATATTTTACTGATTCTCTTAAATTTCCAGTATAACCAAAATAAATTCTTGCTAATTCTTGAATAAACCAAATAATAAGAACAACTGTTCCAGTTTTTGCTGCTTTAACATCATAAATATATATTCTATAAACATGAGATGATAATTGTAAAGTAAAAGCTAAAAAAACATAATAAAAATTAAAATATAATAATTGTTGAAGAAATAAACTCGAATTAATTTCTGTTTCTATTATTCTTGATTTAAATAAATTTGAATTATCCATATTTTCTAATTCTTCTTGAGTTCTTTTTCTTTCGTTTTCTAAATCATCAAATGTTGAATTTAAGTCATTGTTTCTATTTTGCATATTATTAAATGAGTTATCTTGAATATCCATTTTTTAATTTTTTTTCTTTTTTTTTTTAAGTTTAAAAAATAAAATAAAAATTTATAATAATTTTTTAATTAAAAACAAATATAATAATTATTTGAAAACTTTAAATCACTAAAAAAAATATAATAAAAAGAATATCAAAACTATTTTTACATTTAAAAATTCACTTTTTGATTTTAATAAATTATAATTTCCTTGATCAACATAATAATGTTGAATACTAATATCTCCTTCTTTTAAAGGAGTACTTCCCAAAATATTAGGATAATAATCTAAATTGTTTTTAATTTCTTCAGAACGCTTATCAAAAAAATCTCCAGTTTCAGTTATTGATTCATTTAATTCTCCATTTTTACAATAACCATAAAAAAAAGAAACAGGAATATTTTGTTGTTTATTTAAATTATTATTTTCAATATTTGATTGTTGAAGTAAACTAAAACTTAATAAAGAACTTGGTTTAATTGCAATTGAACCTAATAAAAAATGTTTATTAATCCATTCAAAACATGTATCAATATTATAATTCTCTTTTTGACATTCTTTTGGTAAAAAATTTGAAACTGGATTTGAATTTATATAATCATATAAACCACTTTTTTTACATTTGTAATCTAATTCAATTCCACATTTTTCTGTTATTATATCACGACATGCTTCTTTATCATTATAACCTCCTGATGTAAATACACCAAAACAACTTTGGATTGTTTGATAATAATATTTTTCTAATTCTTCACCATTATATGAAAAAGAAAATACTTTTTTATTATTTTGTATTGCTTCTGCATAAATATATTCTTTTGATTTATATCTAATTCCTTCTATTATTTCATCAGAAAATTCATATAATGTTTCAGTTTTTTTATCGAATGTATAATTGTCAGATTTTTGTTGAGAAAGATAATATTGTTTACAAAATAATTGTCCAATTTCATTATGTTTACAAGACAATATAATTGTTTCATCTTCAACATCATTTTTTAAATTGTTAAAAATTGTATTATTATTGGGCTTGATATAATCTTCTAATATTGCAGAATTTAAATCTTTAAAAGGTCTTTTCTTCTCTTTATTTAATAATAAATTTTGTAAATAATATAATATTGCAGGTTCCTCATCTTTATTTATTTCACTTTTATTGAAATCTTCTTTTAAAGTATTAAAAATTGTATTTATTTTTTCATAAAAACCAAAAGGATATGGAAAAGTTTTATTTTCTCTACTTGTGTTACCAAATCCAAATCCAAAATTTAATAAATAACCATTAGAAGTTCTTTGATCACTTCTAATTAAACTAATATTATTAATACCAATTTGCCTTTTACCATATTTATAAACTATATTAGGTTCATCAATAATTAAAGATGAATTACCTGCATTTTCATTTATTTTTGAAAAATCTAAACAACCATCCATTTGAGTTATTGAAATCTCAGAATCCATAACATAATTTAATAATATTTGATTAAAATTTTCTTTACATAATGCATATTGTTTAAAAGATTTAATAATTGATTCTTTATCTATATTATTATCATTTGGAAAATTAACAGAAACAATTTCTTCTTCATCATTATAACAAAAATTTTTATTTTTTAGAACACCATTTTCGTAATCTGAACTATTAGCTTTAATATGTGATGATTTTAATGTAAAAAAATACTTTCTTCTCTTCACTAAAATACTTTGTAAATCATGAATAAATTTTGCAGTACATTTATTTGATTTTTCTTGAGCTTTTAAAATAATATTTATATTTTCATAAACTCTATTTGTCATTTCTGTATTAAATTGACTTTTATAACCAAATTTTTGTGTAACTAATTTTAAACATCCTAAACCAATACTTAATAATTTTTCATAATTTTCAACGTATTTAGAAATAGATTCAATTTCTTTTTGGTAAATATCTATTTTTTCATACTTGTCATTATTTAAAATATCATAATATTGTTTAAAAGTTTCAAAATTAAATAAATATTCCGTTTCTGTACTACTTTGAGTTAATAATAATCTTTGTTCTGGGAAAGGAAGATATCCTATTAATTTTCTTAATTTTTCAATTCTTAATCTTTTATCTTTTGAAAATGTTGAAATTGTTGAAATTAATTCGGGAAATTCATTTGGTAATGCATAATAATCGTCGAATGAATCATCTTCAATTGATACTCTTGTTTTTTTTAAGTTTGAATTTTGAAATAATGTGATAGTTATATATATAATTATTATCGATAATTTAATTGACTTCATTTATAATTTTATATTTTAATTTTTCACTATTTCTTTTTTTAAAAATAAAAATAACTTTTGACAATTGAAATATAATTATTAAATTATTTGTTTATACAATTAAATGATAAAAATTTAATTTTTATCAGATTTTTTTGCATTTTATTTCAAGAAATGAAAAGAATTTAATTGATTACTTACTTTAAATAATTAAATAGGTAATTTATTTTTGATAATAAAAACAATAAAAATGAATAATGAAAACTTACTTAGGATTATAATAGAATTTATTCCATTAAAAGATGTAATAAATTTATCCTTAGTAAATAGAAATTTAAACATCTTACTTAATAATGAAACAAATCATTTTGTAAATAATTTATGGAAAGAACAATGTGATAACGATTTTTATAATAATGGAATGAGAGATAAATTAATAAATAAAGATTGTTTTTTAGATGAACATGAACATTTGTTTAATTGGAAAGAGTTATATAAAAGAATATTATTTAATAAAACTAAATTTAAAAATGAAAAAATTACTAATGAAATTTATAAAATAATTAAAATGCATACTTATTTACCAAAAATAAGAAAAAAAGTAAAATATATAGAAAATGATTTTTTTTCAAAACATCAATTTTTTTTTTTAGATTATAAAAATGTTAATTTTCAAAAAACAAATTTAAACAATAATAAAATTATTGAATATTACAAACAATATATATCAATTTTTGAAAATATTTTTTCATATCAAAATTTAAATAATTATGAAATTTCAAATATTCAAAATAATGAAATTCAATTTATTATTTGGTTATATCAAACAATTAGTTTATATTGTATACTCAATTATGAATACATTAATTCAATTGATAAGGATAAAAAAATATTTATAAATGAATATTTAGAAAGATATAATGATTTTGTGGATATTGCTTTATTATTAGAAGAAAGATTTGGAAATTTAAATAATAAATTAAATTTCATTTACAATATTATTTTAAAAAAAGAAAGAAATTTTTCAATATATACAATGATTTTTAATATTTGGTATAATCAAGTATATTTAAAGTTAATAAAATATATAAATAATTCAGTAACTTGGATTTTTGATGAATATTTAAAAAATACATTTAAAAATGAAAATATAAATTCAACGAATATTACATCTTTTCAAAATAATAATGATGATTTAAAAGATAATTCTTATTTAATTAATGAAATAGGAAGTGGCATTTTGGATTTTTCTATTGATAGTAAAAATGTAATGTTTATTAATCATACAAACCTAAAAGTAAATTCTTTATATGAAGAATATGAAAATATCCTTTTATATATAATAGAAAATTTTTTGAAAAATGAAATATTAATCGAAAATGATTGGGAAGACAATCTTTTAGAATGGTTTAATCATTTTTTCTTTTTAGAAGAAAAAAATGAATTATTTTCTGAAGAAAAAAGTATTAATTTAATTGCAAGAACTAAATATTTGTTATTTAATAAAATCATTGATTTTATTAATCCATTTATAAAAGCAAAATTAGATAAAATTTTTATAAATTATATTAATAAATTAAATTTTACAGATTTAAAAGATTGTCATATATTTGAAGATAATTTGGATTTAAGTGATATAGTTAAAAAAAAAATTGAAAACGAAGAAAAAAACATTAAAAAATATTTATATGAATTATCTTCAAAAAAATTAAAAAATATAAACGATATAGATAAAATAATTAATAATTTTAAACTTAAAAATGGTAAATCAATTTTTGATTTTATTATTAAATTATCTATAAAATATTATCAAACTTTAGAGCAAATGGAATCATTAAATAATAAAATAACAGAAAAAACATCAGATTCTAAAAAATGCTCAAAATTAGGGTAATTATATATGTTTTTTATATTAAATGTGTAATACTTTTTATTATTAGAAATCATTTAATTGACATGAAATTTATTTAATATTAGATTCATGCATAAATAAGTAAAAATTATTTGTTATTATTATTATACATGTATATATAATACCTTAAGCCAAAGAAAAATAGAGCTCTTTGCATAACCTTTATATTAATATTTTTATTCAATTATAAATAAGTATTTTAATTTGAAAATATTTTATAATTTATAATAATAATGTAAATGCCTTTATATATTAAATATAAAAAATAAATGGGATGTTGTTTTGATAAACCAGATTTAACAGTAAAATATAATTTAATTGTAGGCTTTTTCTTTTAATATAAATAGAAATAAAAATCAAATTGATGAAAAATTTAACAGTGAAATTTGTGAAAGACTTCCTACTATTGAAAAAGAACCTATAAAAAACATTCCTAAAAGTAGAAATTCAATAATAATAATTTCTTCTCAAAGTACTTCATTTAATGATATTGTTTATAAATATATTAAAAAAACAAGTTCCAATGATAAAAATAAAACAATTCCAAGAAATATTTCAATTCCAAAAATAGATATTCAAAATATAAAAAAAAAATATAATCATTTTCATATTAAAAATATTGTTGTTCCAAATAAAAAAAGATTTTCAGAAATGTTTAAATCAATATTTGAAGAATTAAATACAAAATATGAAAAAAATTCTTTATCAAGTAGATTCCATCATTATAATATAAATCATTTTTTTATTGATAAAAATTATAATACAGAAGATAATGAGTTTTCAGATTTAAAATTAATTTCAAAAAGTTCAAATTTTAAAAGATGTTCAAGGTTTTCAAAAAAAGAAAGTTGTTATTAATTTTTTTTGAATTGTAAATAAAATAAAACTTATTAAAATAATTATAATTTAAAATCAATTTATATCAAATGAGTTTTATTTAATTAATAAAATTCAATTGGATTTTTAGGAAAAAGAGTGATTTATTATTATTATTTATAAATGTTTTCAATATTTGAGTCTATATTGAAAGTTATTATAAATATAATAAAAACAATTTCAAAATTTTTTATCCTAAAATTCAACTTTTTTCATTTTAGTTATAACAACAAAAAATAAATATTATCAATGCTTCAAAAGAATTGAAAAATAAAATAAATTGTTATATATAAAAAAATAAAAATAATAAATTTTTTTTTATAATTTTTTTTAAACAAAAAAAACAATTATAATAACATAAAAAATATATTTCAATTATTTAAAATTCTTAATTAATATTTTATTATCTAATTTTAATCATTATATTATATTAAAAAAATAAAAAATATAATTTGATAATATTTTAAATATTAAATACTTATTTTTATTTCTGTTCAAATAAATTAAGAATATCAGAATCACCAGGACCTAAAATACTTAAAATAGCAACTGTATGATATTTCACTTGCACTATCTAAATCAATATTATTTCCAGTATAATGATAAATATAAGTATTAGATAAAACAGAGTAATAATTAACTTCTCTTTAATAATTGATGGTGTATTATGAGCAACAAAAATTGCTTTTAAAACTCCTTTTCTTAAAGCTTTTAAAGTTTATTTATAACCTAAAACTGCTTTTCCACTTTTCATTACTAATGCTAATTTTGAATTTACACTTTCTGTTTGTTGTTTTTTTCTCATTTTTAAATAAAAAAAAATTATAAATTTAATTAATTTAATTTTTTAAAAATTTTTTTATTGTTATTTCCCCTTTTTTTAAT
>JAEEGK010022431.1_pt1 | contig 13262 bp, 8 predicted proteins | sample 8958771 | NCBI WGS metagenome assembly JAEEGK01 (sample SAMN16246547, study PRJNA631951) | gut metagenome | biome: gut microbiome; feature: rumen; material: SC-attached | host: Bos | place: Iran: Karaj | collected 2018-10 | reverse complement strand
AGAAGTCACTCCGTTAGGGATGACCAAATCACCTTGTAGGTTTCCACAATATTCAAATGCATTTCCACCAATTTGTACCAATGATTCACTCAAGGTTAATCCTGTGAAGCCCTCGCAAAAAGAGAAGGCAGCAAATCCGATGGAAGTCACAGTGTTTGGAATAACCAATTGGCCTGTCAACCCATGACAATTATGGAAGGCATGGTCGGCAATGGCTGTTACTGTGTAAGTAAGTCCATCTCCTCCAGGCATCTCATCGTTCGTCACTGTCTCAGGGATGGTGAGGTTTCCGGTAGGCGGATTTAGTCCATAAGGTTCACTGCCGCCATAAAGAGAACTCAAACTCACATAATGAAGTGAGGAATTCGTTATTTTGTAATACAACTTGAGACCTGAAGGACAGGTTTTGTAGAAATCGTAGGCGATCGGACGTCCCCAATCATCGTTCTGGTCTTCATCAGAATAGATGTTAGCATTCATTGTCCCGATTATGCTCAGCATCAGGACCAGAAGGGTCATTCTTGTAACCCTTTTCCATTGTAATGATTTTACTTGCATGTTATTTTGTTTAAGTTAATTATTTAATTTTCAGTGATTTAAAATTGTTTACCTTTCTTCTTTGCTTTAAAAGGAACAGACCGCAAAAATAATAATTTTTCTCATTGTGCAGTAAGAAGTTAGAAACTTTTTTTTGCAGCGTTGTTTTTAATGACTTTGTATCTGCTCAGTCGTTCCCGATTTCCTTTAACATCGGGACGAATTTGAACCCTCCAAAGGCCTTTTTTTCCAATGTGCCATCCTCCAATTTGGTGATGCGCATCATGGTCTGTCCCTCGTTTTCGGAATCGTCTAACGGAATGACCATGAGGCCTCCGGTCTTCAGTTGTTCAACGAGGTTTTCAGGGATGTTGGGGGCTCCGGCGGTGATGATGATGCGGTCGAAAGGGGCGTAGGTGGGCAAGCCATCGAAACCGTCACCCAAAAAAGTCTTGACGCGGAAAGGCAACTGGTCCAAAATCTCCTTTGTCTTGAAAAAAAGGTTGCGTTGCCGCTCGATGGTGAACACCTTGGCACCCATGGCGGCCAACACACAGGCTTGATAACCTGACCCCGTCCCGATTTCGAGTACCTTCATGCCTTTTTCAACTTGCAGCAATTGAGTCTGAAAGGCTACGGTGTGGGGCTGCGAGATGGTCTGGCCCGAACCGATGGGGAAGGCCTTGTCCTGATAGGCTAACTCAACAAAAGAGGAGTCGAGGAAGATATGGCGTGGCACTTCGTTGATGGCTGAAAGCACGGCCTCGTCGGTGATGCCTTTGGTGCGCAACAGGTCAACGAGTTGCTTGCGCAGGCCTTTGTGGCGGTAGTTGTCTTCTACATTGATGTTCATAAGTGGTTGTCGGCCCTTCGACAAGCTCAGGGACCTCAGCTTTTTTCATTTTGCGGCGCGAAATTACGGCAAACCGAACGATAAATGTGCTATTTTTGCCGAAATTTTTTGATTATGCTGGAAATTGGCGTTTTAGGCGCAGGACATTTAGGAAAGATTCATATCAACTGCATCAAGCAGATTGAACAATACGATTTGGTCGGGTTTTATGATCCTGATGATGCAACGGCACGGCAGGTGGAGGAAGAGATGCAAGTGAAGTGCTTCGACTCCATCGAGGCCTTGATTGAGGCGGTGGATGTGGTGGACATTGTCACGCCGACGATTCGCCATTTCGAATGTGCCTCCAAGGCCTTGCAAAAGCGTAGGCATGTCTTTATCGAGAAGCCCATTGTGGCGACACCCGACGAGGCCAATGCCTTGAAACGACTTGCCGACGAGGCTGGGGTGAAGGTGCAGGTGGGGCATGTGGAGCGGTTCAATCCGGCTTTCATTGCTGCGGAGCCTTTCATCACTGAACCTTTGTTCGTTGAGGCGCACCGTCTTGCCTTGTTCAACCCGCGTGGCACCGATGTGCCTGTCGTTTTGGACCTTATGATTCACGACCTTGACATTCTGTTGACCATCGTCCATTCGCCCGTCACGCATGTCAGTGCCAACGGTGTCAGCATCGTCAGCACCACATCCGACATCGCCAATGTCCGCCTTGAGTTCGAGAATGGTGCCGTGGCCAATCTCACGGCTTCGCGCCTCTCATTGAAGAACATGCGCAAGACCCGCATCTTCCAGAGGGATGCCTATATCACCGTCGATTTCCTCGATAAGGTGGCCGAAATCACGCGCATCAAGGATGAAATTGATGACAGTAACCCGCTTTCGGCGACCATCACCTTAGGCGATGGTACGGAGAAACAAATCACTTTTGAGCGTCCTGAAATCCATCCCATTAATGCCATCAAGACGGAGTTGGAGAGTTTTTATGGTGCCATCGTTCACAACACTACGCCTGCGGTCACGATTGAGGACGGCATCAACGTGCTGAAATTGGCCTATCGTATCCTTGATGCCGTCAATGCCTCCATCGCCAAAGTGAATGCGAAACATTAAAATAATCCGCTCCATGCAACAATAATAAACCCTCTGTTTCGTTATCCTACAAAGTTTCGTTTTATGAAAAGAATTTCTACCGTTTTTATTTTGCTGGCTCTTGCTTTTTTGTCGCTGGAAGTGGCCTCGTGCAAGAAATTTGAGGGCTCGCAGACCATACCCTCCCTTATCCATATTGATTCGATTTCGGTAAGTGGTGATTATTTTGTGTATGGCGCTACCACCCACAAAATCACGGATGCTTGGGTGTATGTCGACGACCAGCTCGTAGGCGTTTATGAGCTTCCGACAACCTTCCCTGTGCTGAAGAAGGGACCGCATAAGGTAAGTATCTATGGAGGCATCAAGGTGGATGGACGGTCGACGGCGCGAAATACCTATCCGTTTTACAAGCCTCTGGTCTATGAAGGATTGAATTTGGTGGAAGACAGCATCATAAACCTGCAGCCGGTGCTCAACTATTATCCCATTGGCGAGGGTGTCGATTTCGCATGGAAGGAGGATTTTGAGAATGCCAACACCTTGATAAAGGATACCGGAAGCGATACGAGTGCCGTTCGCGTAACAGGCCCTGAGGCTTGGCATTCGGTCAACTCGTTCTGGTCGGGAAAGGTGGAACTGCCGCCCGATTCCTTGGATTTCACTTTGGTCAATGCCGATGAACTGACGTTTTATAAATCCATTTCAAATGGCGTGTATTGCATGTTGGAGATGGACTACAATTGCAACGACACCTTTTTCGTCGGCGTGCAGTATTACAAGCAATACCAACTTGTGAAATGGCCTTTGGTGAAGGTGACGCCTACCGACAAGGAACACGACAAACCGCAAAAATGGAATAAGATCTACATCAACATCGGGCCAATCATCAACGAAAACTACACCGCTTCCTATTTTAAGGTTTACTTCACTTCCGACTTGACCACGGAATATGATTTGTATTATCACCCGATTAACGAGCCTCGTTATTACTATTTCGACAATCTGAAATTGCTCTATCGTCCGTTATGAACAAGAAAAAGCTGACATCCCTGTATTTCTTTGCGGATTGGATTGCCTCCATTCTGGCTTGGACGTTGTTCTATTTTTTCAGAAAAGCCCACGAAGACCTATATATTAATTATTGGGACAGGATCACCTATTCATTGGAAACACCCAGTTTTTGGTTGGGGGTCATCTTCATCCCCATTTGCTGGCTTATTCTCCATGCCGTGACGGGTGCCTACGAAAAGGTATACCAGAAATCGAGGTTGAAGGAACTCGGGCAGACGTTTTTCATCACCCTGTTAGGTGTGGTCGTGCTTTTCTTTGTAGTTATTTTGGACGACGAAGTGGTTTCCTACAAATCTTATTATCAGTCGTTTATTGCGCTGTTTACGTTTCAGTTCGTGATGACCTACATTCCGCGTGTCATCATCACTACTTCGGTGATTTCGCGGATTCGGAGCAAGAAAATCGGGTTCAACACGCTGATTGTGGGCAGCAACGACAACGCCTGCGCCATCTACAAGGAAATCGAGAACGAGGTGAAACCTTCGGGGCGGCGACTGATAGGTTTCCTCAATGTGTACGACAAAAAGGAGTACAAATTGGGCGAGTTTTTGCCGCGCTTGGGCTCATATCGCGAGATTGAGAAGATTGTGAAAGACAACAACGTGGAAGAGGTCATCATCGCCATCGAGCGTTCGGAAGTGGAGACGATGAAGGTCTTGCTTTCGGTGGTCGACATGAAGGACGTCAACGTGAAAATCATCCCGGCCATGCAGGACTTGGTGTTTGGAACAGTGAAACAGTCGGCCATCTGGCAGGCGCCTTTGGTGCAGGTCACGCCGGAGTTGATGCCGGTCTGGCAGCGTGTGGTCAAACGTTTGTTCGACATTTTTGCTTCCATGTTTGCCTTGATTGTCTTGTCGCCGGTGTTTCTCATCTGCGCCATCATAGTGAAGACGACCTCGAAAGGCCCAATTTTCTATGTCCAGGAGCGCATCGGAAAGGACGGCAAACCCTTCAATATGGCCAAGTTCCGCAGCATGAGGGTGGACGCCGAGGCGAGCGGTACGCCTATGCTTTCGAGCGACGACGACCCACGCATCACCCCGTTTGGCAAGTTCATGCGCAAGGTGCGTTTGGACGAGATTCCGCAGTTCTGGACCGTGCTGAAAGGCGATATGTCCTTGGTGGGTTACCGTCCTGAGCGTCAGTATTTCATCGACAAAATCATGGAAACTGCGCCTTATTACCGCTTGCTGCTGAAGGTGAAGCCTGGCATCACCAGCTGGGGCGAGGTGAAATACGGCTATGCCGAGAACGTCGAGGAGATGATTGCACGACTGAAATACGATGTGCTCTACATCGAGAATGTCAATCTTGCCTTGGATATCAAGATTCTGATTTACACGGTTTTGATTGTTATTCAAGGGCGTGGCAAGTAAATTTGAGTTTTCTCGACCTCAAACTCATCGACCGCAGCGGCAACGTCATCCAAACGGCAACGGCCCACAACCTCGGCGGACACACGGTACACGGCACCGGTTATTTCACCGACGAGAACGGCGCAGCCCACCTCTATCTCTTTGCCGTGGAAGGCTTTACGGCCCACGTTTTCGACTATAATATCGAGGCCGACAGCATGGACCCCAACTACATCTTCGACTTCTCTGTCACCCCTGGCTGGGGGTATGCCTGTTCTGCCGGCGGTGCATTCATCGGCGAATGCGATGGTGTGCCTTGTTTCTTCGGCGATGTGGACAGAAGCCCCAACCTCATCGGTATCTATGCCTTGGGCGATTACACCCCCGTTGGTCCCACGCCTCCTGATGGTGACATCTTCTTCGACTTCAACGACGGCATCATGCAGTGGACCACCATCGATGCCGACGGCGACGGATATTGCTGGGACATGCGCCAGAACTGGGGCAACACCGAGAATCCCTACAGCGTGACTTCGGCCTCGTTTGACAGCTACTCAAGCACTATCCTCTATCCCAAAAACTATTTAGTGACTCCGTACAAGTTAGATTGTGAAGAGATTACCTTCATCGCTTGTGCCCAAGACGCGACCAATCCTGCCGAGCACTTTGGCGTGGCCGTTTCGACGACAGGCAACACCAACGCGGACGACTTCACCATCGTGTGGGAAACCGACATGACCGCCAAAGCCGCAGGCAGTTGGCATTATTATGATGTCGACCTCAGGGACTACCAAGGGCAGGACATCTATGTGGCCATCGTCCACTTCAACTGCTCCAACCAGTTCATGCTGAACATCGACGACATCACGCTTTACAGAACCTACAACGACGTGGCCGAGAACAACACCACAGGCGTTTCGGTCTATCCCAATCCCGCAAGCAGCCTCGTGACCGTGGAAAGCACACAGACAATTGACGCCTACGAGGTGTACGACATCACCGGAGCCTTGTTGCGTCGCGCTGCCGTGGGCCAGAAAACTTTCGCTTTAGACCTCGAAGCCCTGCCCGTTGGCACTTATCTCCTGAAGCTGACTTCGGAAGGCATGGTGCAGACCCGCCGCTTCGTGAAGCAGTAAGACTTACAATTGAAAAAGCAATATGTCTGAATTGGATATAGCATTGGAATTGGCAAAGCTGCACTCTATAAGGGGTGTAGAATTTGTTCGTCAGTTAAAAATGTTGACCAATCTCAGCATATTTAAACCTGTTGAGAACGAAAAGGATATTTTCGCCGCAGAAGCAAGCCATCGTGACGATTGGCCATTCCTTCTTGATGGGGCCAGAAAAGCCGTCGCTCATGGTAACAAAGTTTATATCCTACCCAACCCCAAAGGAACCAAAACCGCCGACTATATCTTTGAGAACAAGGGTGTCTATAAATTGTTTGATTTGAAAACAATAACAGGCAAAGTCTCGCTTGGGAACAGGTTAGTGGAATCTGTTGATCAAACCAATCGAGTGCTTGTGAATGTCTGCATCACTTATAACCCGCGACTGATGGCCAGTCAAATCAAGAACTATTTCGATGCTAATCCTTTGGCCGTGGAAGTATTGATTTATAAAGGTAAGAAGGCTATTTCCGTAACGCGGCGTTTCACGGAGAACCCTCTTTATATGTTTCTGTTCAGGCAAAAATACATGCAATAAAAAAGCCGTCCTTTCGGATGGCTCTTTTAAAAATCGGGGCAGGGTCGATAAGGGCTTACCCCCACTCGGAAAGTACCGGATTAGTCATTTATGACACCGCAAAAATACAACCTTTTTCCCATTCCGCAAGCTTTTCGGCAAAAAAATTGTCTTTTTGTCCCTGACAACCAATTTTTTCCCTACTTTTGCGGGTTCTTTTTTCGGGCGGGTGGGCTCGTCCCGAAGGGACGACACCTGCTTAACCCTCGACAAGCGCAGCGCAGTCGGAGGGGAACACGAACAGACAACAAAATAAAACAACTAATACAATGAAAATCAAAAGTCTACTCAAACACAACCTCATGCGGGCGGCCATGACGCTCGCGCTCATCTTGACCTGCGCAACGGCGTGGGCACAGACCAAACAATCCGTCACCTACATCGACGAGAACGGACAGACACAGACCGTCGATGCTACACTACTGACAGCCTCCACGTATAGCACTAATATGAGTGGATGGTATGTTGCCAGCGGAACTTTCACAAACTACAATCGTTTGGCAGTAAATTATGATTATGCCACACTGAATCTGATATTGGCAGACGATTGTCATCTGACCATGACCAAGGGTTTGCAAGTGCCCAGTCATGCTACCCTTAACATCTACTCACAGTCGAAAGGTAGCAGCATGGGAAAGCTGACAATTACAACTCCTGATACTAGAAATGCCGGCATAGGCGGAAGCAATAAAATGACTCAAAGTATTCCGTCTGGTAATATCAACATTTACGGCGGCGACCTTAACATAACCGGCGGCTCTAGTGGGGCTGGCATTGGTGGAGGTCTTCAAGCAGCTGCACAAGGCGCAATCTTGATAACCAACGGTGCAAAAGTAGTTGCTACGGGCGGCTCTGGTGGGGCTGGTATAGGCGGTGGTTACCAAGCCTCCTTCAGTTCCATCACTATTACTGGCAATGCCACTGTTACAGCAAGCGCCACGAATGGAGGAGAGGCTATAGGTCGTGGTCAAGGTGCCTCTCAAAGCGGTACACTCAGTATCACGAACTCGACGGTGAATAACGTTCACTACGACGCTGACGGTTTTCAAGACGGGTCGACGCACACCGTGACGTTTAATTCGCAGGGTGGTACGGCCGTTGCAGCGCAGACTGTCGGGCTGAAATACGGACAGACCATCGTCAAAGCAAATGAACCGACAGTACCGACTCGCACGTACTATGTTTTCGGTGGCTGGTACAAGGAAAGTAACTGTACCAATGCATGGGACTTCGACAACGACGCTGTGACTGAAGACATCACGCTCTACGCCAAGTGGACTCCCGACCCCGACCACTTCTCCGTCAGCAACGACGGCAATACCTACACCATCCACACCGCCACCGGCTGGGGTCTGTTTTGCGACGCCTTGCAGGACAACGACACCTACAACCGCTTCAGCGGCGATACCGTCAAGCTCGCCAACAACATCACCGTCACCCGCATGGCTGGCAGCAACCAACGCGACTTCTGCGGCACCTTCGACGGTCAGGGCCACACGCTGACCGTCGCCTACGGCAGCGCCGAAAGCCCCATCACCGACCCCAAGGCTGCGCCCTTCGTCAACGTCGAGAGCGGCTGCATCATCGAGAACCTGCACGTCGCGGGCGACATCTACACATCGGGCAAGAACGCCGCCGGCATCGCCGGAACCCAGTTCGGCGCAGTCACCATCCGCAACTGCCGCGTCAGCACCGCCATCCACAGCTACACCATCGGCGACGGCACCCACGGCGGCCTCGTCGGCAATAACGGCAACGGCAACGGCTCTGCGCTCAACATCGAGGGTTGCGTGTTCGACGGCAAACTGCTCACCGAGGGCGCGACGGCCACCATCAAGTGCGGAGGCTTCGTCGGCTGGCGCCATAAAGAAGTCACCATCAGCAACAGCCTCTTCGCTCCGACGGAAGTCACCATTGGCACCACCAGCAGCGCCACCTTCGCCCGCAACGGTGCCACCATCACCAACTGCTACTACACCACCGACTTCAATGATGGAGAACACTTCACCGCCCAAGGCAAGCAGGCCCGCAGCATCACGGCGGAGGACGATTATGTCACCGTGGAGAATGCCGAAGCGGCCACTACATACAGCACCAGCGGCATCACCAGTTACGGCACGGGCATCCTCTACGACAACGTTCTTTATGCGGGCAACGGCGACGTGGTGAGACTCACCCTCAGCAACAGCATCGGCGGCGACGTTCCCGAAGGCTACCAGTATGCCTACTCCACTAACGCCGGCACCCTCGAAGGCTCGACGCTCACCATGCCCGACGCCAACGTCATCGTCAGCGTCAGCACCGCCCTCCGTAGCACCGGCCAGCCCGTCAGCATCACATACAACTACTACGGCGGGTATAACCGCACCCACGACGCCATCGCCCTCGACGGCACAGAGAGCAGCCTCGGCGAGTCCGGACAGGAGACGTGGTACTTCGTCGGCACCGACATCAGCCACAGCGGCACTATTACATGCTCCGGCAACGTAAACATCATCCTCGCCGACGGCAAGACCATGACCATCACGAGCAGCGATGGCCATGGCATCGACGTAAACAACTTCCTGACCATCTACGGCCAGGAACTCGGCACTGGCACACTCAACGCCATCATCAACAACAGCATCGGCATCTATTCCTATACGGGCAACATCACCATCAGGGGCGGCCAAGTGACGGCCACGATGAGTGGTTCCTTCGGCGACGGCATTAATACCCGATACGGCTCTGTTACCATCTACGGCGGCCAAGTGACGGCCACTGGAAATACTACTCCGGGTAATTCGGGCATCTGTGCTTTTACTGGCTCTGTTACCATCAACGGCGGCCAAGTGACGGCCACGGGAAGCTCCGGCATTTATACTGATTCCGGCTCTGTTACCATCAACGGCGGCCAAGTGACGGCCAACGGAAATTTTTCCGGCATCCAGGCTAACGGCTCTGTTACCATCAACGGCGGCCAAGTGACGGCCACGGGAGACGTCGGCATTTTTACCCAATCCGGCGGCTCTGTTACCATCAACGGCGGCCAAGTGTCAGCCATTGGAAATAATTACGGCATCTGTGCCGAAGACTCCAACAACATCACCCTTGGCTGGACCACCGCCTCCGACTACATCTATGCGAACACATATTATGCTGATTATGATTATGCTGAAGGTACTCTCTCCATCGCCGAAGGCAAGGCCTTCATCGACGAGGACGGCAACATCTACAGCGGCACCATTGCCCAAGTGGACCAAGCCTACGCCATTGACGGGAAGACGCTGTATCCCTACATCGAGGGCAGCGTTCCCTACATCGACGAGAACGGCCAACGGCAGTTGTGTACCGATTACAATGTGCTCAACGGCACGGAAACCTCGCTCGGCACATCAGGCCAAGAAACATGGTATGTGGCCGATGGCACGCTCAACTACGGCCAGACCATCACCATCAGCGGCAACGTGCATCTCATCCTAAAGGACAACGCCGTGATGAACGTTGGCACGCAAAGCACCATCACCTATGGTATCGGCGACGGGTCTTCCACCGCCTCTATCAGCATCTATGGCCAAAGCACGGGCAACAGCCAAGGCCAACTCCATGTGAATGTCTCGGCGGTTGGCATCTTTGCTAAAGACGGCAACCTCACTATCAACGGTGGTGAAGTGGTAGTAACGAGCAGTTATAGCTTGGGCATCTTTGCTAATGGCGGCAACATCACCATCAACGGCGGCGAGGTGGAAGCCACAGGTAATAATACCAATGGTGAAGGCATTTTTGCCACAAAGAATAGTAGTGGTAACGGCGGCAGCATCAGCATCAGCAATGCCACCGTCACCGCAAACGGTTCAATAGGAATCCAGGCAAATAGCGGCATCACCATCAATAGCGGTACGGTCACTACAAATAACTGTAATTACGGTATCTATGCCAGCAGTTGTAGCCTAACCATCAATGGCGGCCAAGTGACGGCCAACGGAAGCACCTACGGCATTTATGCCGAAGGCGGCAATGTCACCATCAGCGGCGGCCAAGTGACGGCCAACGGAAGCACCTACGACATCTATGCCACTTACGGCAATATCACCATCAGCGGCGGCCAAGTGACGGCCAACGGAAGCACCTACGGCATTTATGCCGAAGGCGGCAATGTCAACATCAGCGGCGGCGAGGTGGAAGCCACGGGTAATAATACCAATGGCAATGGCGGAGGCATTCTTGCCATAAAGCGCAATGGTAACGGCGGCAACATCAGCATCAGCAACGCCACCGTCACCGCAACAGGTTATATAGGAATCCGCGCACAAAGTGGCATCACCATCAATAGCGGCACGGTCACTGCAAATAACTGTAATTACGGCATATATGCTGATGTCAGCAACCTCACCATCAGCGGCGGCCAAGTGACGGCCAACGGAAACACCTGCGGCATTTTTGGTGACAACATCACCATCACCAGCGGCGAGGTGACGGCCAACGGGCCTTACGGCATCTATGTCAATAACGGCAACCTCATCATCAGCGGCGGCCAAGTGACTGCCAACGGAAGCACCTGCGGCATCTGGTCAGAAGGCGACCTCACCCTCGGCTGGACCAACGCCACCGACTTCATTTATGTCAGCAGATACCACATCGGTACTCCCGGCACACTGAACATCGCCGAGGGCAAGACCTTCATCGACGAGGCCGGCTACACCTACAGCAGCGGTACAGTCAATGCTTCAGCCATCGCCGGCAAGACGCTGTATCCCGATTGTGTTGTCATGAAGCACATCACTGGCTACGGTAACAGCACCGAAAGCGACCATTGGGTGTTCATCGCCTCGCCCGTGGCGGAAAGCATCGCGCCTTCGGAAGTGCATAACATCTTCCCCTCGGCAGGCGAAACTTCAAATGAATACGACCTTTACCGCTTCAACCAGAGCAGCAGCAATGGAAAGGAATGGCAGAACTGGAAGGCAACCACAACCGAAAACCACCCCGATTTCACCTCACTCGTCAACGGCCAAGGCTACCTCTACGCCACCAAGGAAACGCGGACGTTGGTGTTCGCGGGCGAGTTCAGAGCGACCACCGAGCCTGTCGAAGTGCCGCTGGATTACGTTGAAGGCAAGCCCTTTGCTGGCTGGAACTTGGTGGGCAACCCGTTTGCCGACACAGCCTTCGTTGACCCCGAAATATTCTATGTGATGAATGACGGCGGCAGTGAGATTATAGCCTCCCAACGCCCCGATTCCCATGTTGAACCTCAGGAAGGCATCATCGTGTATGCAGAAGAAGAAGGCGATACGGTGACTTTCACCCCAAATACACGCAGTAAAGGCCATATCCAAAAACCTGAACCTGAGCAGATTGTTCTCAACCTCTCAACTCTCAACGCTCAACGCTCAACTTCCATCATCGACCGCGCCATAGTGCGCTTCGACGAAAGCCGCCAACTGCCCAAGTTCCAAATCCGCGAGAACAGCACGAAGATTTATATCCCGCAGGATGGGAAGGACTACGCCATCGTTTCCGTGGGCAACATGGGCGAAATCCCCCTCAACTTCAAGGCCAACGAGAACGGCACTTATACGATTGCGGTCAACCCCGAAGGCGTGGAGATGGCCTATCTGCACCTGATTGACAACTTGACTGGCGCGGACATCGACCTTCTTCCCCTTTGCAAAGAGGGCCAGGGGGATTCACAACCCGTTTCGTACACTTTCACCGCCACCACGACGGACTATGAGAGCCGCTTCAAGTTAGTGTTCTCGGTCGGCCCTTCGACAGGCTCAGGGACCTTCGCCTTCTATAGCAACGGCAACTGGATGGTCAACAACGAAGGCGAAGCCACGCTGCAAGTCATCGACGTGATGGGCCGCGTGCTCAGCAACCAAACCATCAGCGGCACCGCCGAGCTCGGCCTCAACCAACAGCCCGGCGTGTATGTGCTCCGCCTGGTGAACGGCAATGATGTTAAGACTCAGAAAATAGTCGTAAGATAATGTCACAAGACGAAAACATAAACAACAACAAAAATAACCAACTTTAAAACAAATCAAAAAAACGATGAAAAAACTTATTTTGACAGCTGCAATCGTCCTTTCAATGGGAATTGGCGCATTCGCGCAACAAGGTGAAGGTGCCCTCTTGAGATCCAACGCTACGAGAGGCGACAGAAACTTGACTACTCCGAGCATTCCGCAAGGCTTTGGTGAAACTACTGACGCGAATGCCGACACCCCCATCGGCAGTGGCATCGCCGTGCTCGTGGGTCTTGGTGCTGCTTACATGGTAGCCAAGAAGCGCAAGGAGGACTAATTGAGCTTGCTATCGAGGGATGGGAAACCTCCCATCCCTCTGCCCTTCGGCGGCTTGCAGTGCTTACGGTTTGTAGGCGTTGTTAGCTGCTTTTTTGTGTCATTGCGAGGAGGAACGACGAAGCAATCCATGGGATTCCCGAAAGTACGCCGCTTCAAATCAGACACTTGACGTAAAGCAAGAAAAAAACATAGAAAAACGCTTGCCAGTCCAAGAAAAGTCCGTACTTTTGCATCGGGTAAGTCTTATACGACCAGCTCCCTCTGAAATCCCCCAGGACAGGAATGTAGCAAGGGTAGGAGGTTGTAGCGGTGCGATAT
>JAEEGK010022427.1_pt1 | contig 13263 bp, 6 predicted proteins | sample 8958771 | NCBI WGS metagenome assembly JAEEGK01 (sample SAMN16246547, study PRJNA631951) | gut metagenome | biome: gut microbiome; feature: rumen; material: SC-attached | host: Bos | place: Iran: Karaj | collected 2018-10 | reverse complement strand
CTAATATTATTAAATGTTTATATTCCATATTTAGAAGTGAAGAAACGTAAAGATTTGAAAAAGTATTATAATATATAAAAAAAAACTTTATGATAATGAATATTAATTCAATTAAAAATTATTAAAATTTTAATAAAGTATGAATTTATTTCTATTATTTTTATTAAAATTTCAAAAAATTTAAAATAGTCTTTCTAATATATAGTTAACTAACTTTTTTTTCAAACAATAAACCAAATAAAAATAATCATTAGTATAATAATTAACTTAAAATAATAAATTGTGTATTCTTTATTAAGGAATAAAATTCAAAATTAGAATCAAAAAGAATAAATATTTATAAGATATAATTTATATCTTATAAAAATTTTGAATAATTTTTTATTCTCTTCTTATTTTTATATTAAATAACATTTAAAAAATAATATAACTATTAATTATTTATAAATCACTTTAACTTCCATATTTTCTCATTTCTTTAATTTAAAAAAAAATAATAATATAAATGAAAATATTATAGAATTAATTAATTATTTTTTTTTCAACAACTTAAAAAAAATATAAAAATAATAAAAAAAGAAAAGGAAAATTATAATAAAAATAAAAATAAAATGGGAATAATAGAAGGAAGTTGTTGTCAAGGTAAAATATAAAAAATTAAATAAAAAGTAGGTCAAAAAAAAATAGGTGAAATAAAAGTAGAAGAAGAACCAAAAAAAACTGAATTAAATTTCACATATGAAAATACAGTAAATAATACTGGTGATCATAAAAACAGTTCATCAATAATAAAAAATACAAATCAAATAGAAAAAAAAGTTGAAATTCGTGCATTAAATTTAGATAAACAAGTAAAAAATGGAGAATATATTTTAAATCATATTTATCAAAATAGAAAAAGTTTAAGTCACATGAAAAAAGAAGGAAAAGATTTAAAATCAACAGTAGATAATTATAATAAAAATGAAACAGTAGAAATTGATATAAAAGAAGAAGATATAAATGGTATAAATCATATTATGACACAAGATGAAGAAAATCAAATAAGAAAATCTTTAAGAAATCATTTTGTATTTAAAGACATTACACCTGATGTTTTAAATTTAGTAATAAATGAATTAATTTATTGTCCTTTTAAAAAAGATACTATTATTTATAAAGAAGGAGATGAAGGAAATTTTTTTTATATTATTTGTACTGGAAGTGTTGAGGCAACTGAAAAAGGAAAATTTAAAAAAAAATATAATCAATGGGAATGTTTTGGTGAATTAAGTTTAATTACACAAAATAAAAGAGAAGAGACTATTAAATGTTTAGAAGATGTTTCAGTTTTTACTATTGATGGTGTTTCTTTTAGAGATATTCAAAAAAGAATTAATGAAAAAATATTAAAAGAAAGATTTAATTTCTTAAATACAATATCAATTTTTGAATCACTTGATAATATATCAAAATATAATGTTGCTCAGAAAATAAAATTAAAAGAATTTAAAATAAATGATAAAATTATTAATAAAGGTGATGTTGGTGATAATTTATATATAATTAAAGATGGTTTAGTTTCTTGTAGAATTGGAATAAAAGAAATTAGAAAATTAGGTAATAATGATTATTTTGGTCAAAACGCAATTTTAATTGATGTTAAAAGAGGAATGGATATTGTTGCTATACAAAATACTTTATGTTATGAATTATCAAGGAATGATTTAAAAGATGCTTTAGGAAAAGATTATATTGATGTTATTTTATACTGTTTTTTTAAAAATAGTGTTGAAAAAAGTGATTATTTAAAAATTATATTTAATGAAAATTTATTACATGATATTTTCAAAACTTTTAAAATTAAAATTTATTCTAAAGACGAAAAAATTTATCAACCAACAAATCATGATAAATTAAAAGCAAATAATAAAAGAATGATTGCAGTAATTGAAGGTTCATTATATAAAGAATCAAATGATCAATTAATTGCAGAAAAAGGTAAAATTATAGGAGAAGAAATATTTAAAGATTATAATAATACTTTACCAGATGATTTAATTGCTCATCCTGATTGCATTTCATTAGAAGCATCAATATTATCTTTATCAAAAGTAATGAAAATTGATTTAAATCAAGAAAAACCTTTAAATTTATTAAATCGAATTGGCAAATTAAAAAAATTATCTTTATTTAAAAATTTATCAGTTAAAACTTTAGAATTAATTGCTTCTAAATTAAAAAAAATGAAATTTGAAGAAAATAAAGTAATTGTAAATGAAGATACAATTGGAGATACATTTTATTTAATTTCAAAAGGAAGAGTGAGAATAACAAAAAATGGTGTAATTATAAGAGATTTAGAAAGTGGAAATTGTTTTGGTGAAAATGTATTATTATTAACTAATGTAAAGAGAACAGCAACAGTAACATCAATTGATAAAGTAGTATGTTATGTTTTATCAAAAAGTGATTTTGAAATTATTTTAGATGATAAAAATATGAAAAATTACTTATTAAAAAAATTTGCTTTACAAGATACATCAATTACACTTAATGATTTACATTATATTAAATTTTTAGGAAAAGGAAAATTTGGTTCAGTATCTTTAGTACATAATAAAAAAAATATATATGCGATTAAAGCAATATCAAGAAAAAGTGTAGAAAAACAAAAAATATTAGCAAAATATTTTGTAAATGAAAGAAGAGTAATGTTAACATTAGATCATCCATTTATAGTAAAAATGGTTAAAAGTATGAAAAATGATTTATTTTGTTTTTTACTTATTGAATATGTACAAGGTAAAAGTTTAGATGATTATTTATCATCAAGAGTATCAAAAAAGAATATTTTTGAAACTCAATTTTATATAAGTTCAATGTTACTTATGTTAGAATATTTACAAAAAAAATATATAGCACATCGTGATATAAAACCAGCAAATATAATGATTGATACAAATGGTTATTTAAAAATGATTGATTTTGGTACTGCAAAAGTTTTAACTGATTATACTTCAACTGTTATTGGTACTCCTCATTATATTGCACCTGAAATATTACAAGGTAAAGGTTATTCTTTAAGTTGTGATTTTTGGTCTGTTGGTATTTGTATGTATGAAATATTTTATGGTATTTATCCTTTTGGAAATTTTGCTAATGAAGTTATTGAAATTTATAAAGAAATTTTATATAAAGAAATTACCTTTTCAAGTGATAATCAAAAATTTAATAATGTTAATAATTTTATTAAAGATTTACTTACTAAAAAAGTTAATCAGAGAATTTGTAATGTTAATACTTTAAAAAATAAAAGTTTTTTTGAAGGATTTGATTTTGAAAAATTAAAAGATTTTAAAATTGATCCTCCATTTCAACCTCATACTAATGATTTAAATGAATATTTAACTCAAGAAAATCCTTATTCTAATATGGTTAATGTTGATAATTTTGTTAGTAATGAAAAAAAGGATAAAGATGATTATATTCCTCCTGGTTATGATAGAAATTGGGCTGATGAGTTTTAAATTTTTAATTATTTTTAATTTTTTATTAGTGTTGTTATTAAGAAATATTATTGTATTATATTTTTAGGAAGTTGTATTATGGAAAAAATTTATTAATAAAAAAAAATTAGGTTTTTTTAGTGAGATTTTTACAAGAATTTTTCTAATATATAATTAATATTTTATATAATTTTATTGAAGATATATATATATATAAATAAATTATTATAATCATATTTTATTATTCTCAAATTTTAGAATATTGTTTATTCCTTTATTTAATTAATTCAATTATTTTATTTTTTATTTAAAATTTGGTTTTGTTTTTTTTATTTTTTGAAATTTATTTGATGTTTTTATTTTTATTATATTTAAATTAATTTATTGGTATATTTAATTTTTTTTAATTTTTTCAAAATGAAAAAGTATTTTAACAGTTTTGCTTGCTTTCTAAAAAAAAATGGTGTAATAGAAAATAAGAATTACCTGATAATGAAATTAAATAATAATACTGAAATAAAATTATTCAATCAAATTTTATATCAAGAATTAATAAATCAAGATCCAAGAAGTAAAAAAATTTTATAATAAAATTTAGTATTAACATTTAATATATATGAAAAATTTATTTTGAATGATAATATCAAAATATCAAAATTACTTAAAAGAATAATAAGTATTTATTCTAAAAATATAAAAAAAATAAAATTAGACTCTTTAAATAAATGGAGAAAAAATATTTTAATAATTTCAAAATTAATAATAAATAAAAAACATAAATTAAACCATAGTAATTCATTTTGTGCAAAAAGTTCAAATGGATTTAATAGATTATATGAAGATTATAAATATAAAGAAAGTTATTTAGAAGCTTTAAAATTATTATATCAAATAAAAGAAGGTGAAAATTGTTCATTTCATCCAAAAACAAATAAAGGAATTTTTGCAAATTATAATAATAATATATCAAATCTATTAAATAATAAAGTTAATAAATTAAATAGACAAAAAAAAAATTTTTTACAAGATAATTATACTAAAATATCAAATTTATTAAAATGTAATAGAAATAATAAATTGTTTATTAATAAAAGTATTAATTCATCAAATTCATCTTATTGTCAAAATTATAATATTAAACAAAATGATAAAAAAATATTTTCAAGAAGTTCATCATTTTATATTAATTTATCTAAAAGTTTACATTCACCAACAAATAAAAATAAAATGAATTATTATTATAATAATTTTTCTGATTTAAATCCTAAATATTCTTTTAATCAAAATAATCAAATGAAAAATTATGAAAATTCAAATATAAAATTAAATAAATGTGTAAAAAATAAAATTAATCATAATAATAGTTGTAAAAATATAAATCATAATGATTATAATTTTATTATTGAAAATTGTAATAATAATAAAAATAAAAATCATAGTTGTAAAAATATTCATCCGAAAAATGTATTTAGATTTAATTCATTTCAGAATATAAATAATCTACAAACAATGAGAAATAAAAACTCAAATAATTTATTATTAGCTAAAAAAGAAACATTATCAAAAATATCAAAAAAAAATATTCCAAAAACAAATAGAAATTTTTCAAATAGTTTATTAAATTATGAAATATTAAATTCAAAAAATTCAAAAAATCATAATTTAAGTAAATCAATAGAATCATATATTTCAAAGCAAAAAAGTATTTATTTAAAAAGAAAAAAAAATGGAAAAAATAAAAATAATAGCAATAGTAGTATAAGTAAAAATATAAGTAATGCAAGTACAGATAAATTATCAGTTGTATTTGATCAATTAACAGTTAAAGCGGCATATCAACAAACAACACATGTTACTCTTCAAACAATTCCTGATGAAAAAATTCTTAAAATGTGTAATAATTATCTTGATACTGATGAATCTTTAGAACAATTTCAAAAAAAAAGATTGATTAATAAAAATAATATAAATTATGTTTTGAGTAATTTTAAATACAATTAAACTTAACTAAATTTTTATATATTTAATTTTTTTTTTGTTTATTTTTGATTTAATTTTTAACGTTTAATTATTTATTATTATTAAAAATGGGAAATGAAGGAATAAAAAAAGAAAAATTTAATGAATTAAGTAATAATTAATTTACTTAAATATTTAAATTAGTAAACAAAAATTTATTTGAATTTGAAAATATAATAGGAAGAGGAGGATTTGGAAAAGTAAAATTAACTAATAAATAAAATAATATAAAAAACATTTTTCCAGGTTTGGAATGTAAAATGTAAAAAAAACAATAAACACTATGCAATGAAAATAATGTCAAAAGTAAAAATAATAAGTAAACACAGTGTAAAAAATATATTATCAGAGAAAAAATTTTTATCTGAACTTCACAATAAGTAAAATAATAAAAATATATAAAAATTAAAATAAAAAAAAAAATAGTTTCATAGTAAACATGATATGTTCATTTCAAGATATAGACAATTTATATTTAATAATGGATTTATTAAAAGGAGGAGATTTAAGATATCATATAAACAAATATAAACATTTCTCAGAAGAACAATCTAAATTTTTCATATCAAATATAATAATTGGTTTAGAATATATTCATAGTAAAAATATTCTTCATAGAGATATTAAACCAGAAAATTTAGTGTTTGATGATAAAGGTTATTTATATATAACAGATTTTGGAATAGCAAAAATTTATCATGAAAATAATTCAAAAGAAACAAGTGGGACACCTGGTTATATGGCACCTGAAGTTATATGTTCTAAAAATCATAATTTTTCAGTTGATTTTTTTGCTTTAGGTGTTATATTATTTGAACTTATTTTTTGTAAAAGACCTTATAATGGGAAAAATAAAAAAGAAATTAAAATTGATATTTTATCTAAAAATATTAAAATTAATAAAAATGATATTCCTTTTAGTTGGAATTTTTCAGTTTGTGATTTAGTTAATGGATTATTAGAAAGGAAACAAGATAAAAGATTAGGTTTTAAAGGAATTTTTGAAATTAAAGAACATAAATGGTTTAGTGATATTTCTTGGAATAAAATTAATAAAAAAGAAATTATTTCTCCTTATATTCCTAAAGTTGGGTTTAATTATGATAAAAAATTCTGTAATGCTGAAGAAAAAATTGGAGAAGAAACTATGGAAAAATATAATAAAATTAAATTAAATGATGATTATAAAATTATTTTTGATAATTATACTTGTTTTAATTTTAATGATAATTTTTTCCTTAAGAGAAATAGTAAGTTTAAAATTGGGAAGAAAAATTCTTTTTTTAAAGATAAGACTTTTTCACTTGCTTTTTTTAATAATAATAAAATTATTAATCAAAATATAAATATGAATAATAGTTTTTATAAGAACAAAATTAATTTTAAAAAAAAAAATTTTAATAATAATAGTTATTATAATAAAGTTAGTAATTTAAATAATTTAAGAAGAACAAGTTCTTTTAATATGAAAAAAGAAAATGAAAATTTATATTTTTTAAAAATAGTAAATCAAGAAAATAGAAAATTAAATAATTATTTACCTAAAATTAAAAAAATGACAAAATCATCTTCTGTTGATAATATATTATTAAATGAAAAATCAAAAACAATCGAAGTAAATAATATTTTAAAAAAACAATTAAGAAATCCATATGCTTTTAAAAAATTATAAATTACTCAAATTCTAATTAAAATAATAATTTTTTACACACAATTTAATTTTTAATAATAAAATAATTTATTTTAAGAATAATATATAAAATTGCATTTTTTTATTTAATATTTTATATACTTCAAAGTTTATTATTATTTAAAATGAAAAAAATTATTTTAATTACAATTATCTTAATTTATACATTTTATTGTTTCAAAATAATATATCATTTTTAAAGTTATACAAAGTAATTATTGAGATTGAATTATACAATTAAAATAACAAATATAAACTTTCTGATTATTTGAAAGTTCAATTTTTAGAAATTAAATATTAATATTATTAATATCATTATCATTTTTTAATTCACTAATTTTGAAATATTTTCATTTTTATTAATTAAATCACATTTATTGATTATTATTGATGGTTTATTAATTCTATTTAAATGATAATTATTATTAAATTGATTTATTAAAAATTTTTTATAATCTAAATTGATAGAATTATTTATTACAGGTATTTCATTACGGTTACAAGGTATATTATAAATAGTATTATTTATATTGTTATTAATATTATCATATTGTGGTATATATTTAACTGGAGTAAAATCACTTTTTTTTTGAAATTTAATATTTTCATTATCTTTTTTATTATCATCATTTGATTTTTTTTCTTCTTCTTCTTTTGATAAATTAATATTATAATTATTTATTTTATTATTTTTAAAATTTGAATTACTAATTGTATCCTGAAGCATAAATTGATTTTCATAATATATCATTCTTTTATTAATTAATAAATGATTATTCATTTTATTATTACCTTTTTCATTATTAATAATTTTCTTTAATGAAGAATAAAATCTATTTTTAACCATATCTCCAGTTCTACCATTTAATTTTTGTTCAATTTTAACCCAACAATTTCCATAAATTTTATATAAAGAAATAATTTTTAAATCTTCTTCTTTTGAAAATTGGTTTTTATTTAAATTTCCATCTAATGAATTTAAAAAACGGTCTCTTATTTGTTTTCCATTTCGTACAGGCATAAATTTTGAAATTTTACTCCAATTTTTACCATAAATCCCAAATAGTTGTTTTAGTTTAATATCTTCTTCTTTACTTCAATATCCTTTTTTTAGTCCTGGTTTAATTCTTTTGTATCTTGCTGAACATTGAATTCCAGTTCTTCCTTTTATAAATGATGCAATAATATTCCAATTTTTATAATTGAATTGTTCTACTTTTTTTAATAAAATTTTATCTTCTTCTTCTGATCATGAAGTCGATTTTTGTATTTTTTTTATTGCTCATATTGGAATTTTTACTTGTTGAAGGTTTCTTTTTTGTCATTTTAATTGTCTAATTATATTTATTAAGATATATTTAAATAAGATCTTTAAGATTTTATTATTTTATTAAGAGAAAAAATACCCTTTAAAAAAAACTAATATATAATAAAAATTATAGATAAATTAAAAAATAAAATTTTTAATATTCAATTAAAATTTAAATGAATGATTGTGATTATAATAAAATTTTAGATATTGAAAATAGAATTAAACAAGAAAATGAAAATATTTCTGAATTAGAAAAAGAAGTAAGAGAAAAATATATAAATAATAATAATGAATATAATTATAATAATGAAGATGATGAAAATCAATTTCAAATAAATAATAAAATTGCAGAAGAATACGGATCAAATTTAAATGCTTTAAGAAATGAGAATTTATTTTTAAAACAATCTTTAGAAGAAAAGAATAAAATTATTGAAAGTTTTCAAAATGTTTCAGTTGAAGCACAAGAAAAAATGAAAGAATTAATTAATCAAAATCAAAAATTATATAATGAAATGTGTGAAGTTAAGCATAAACTTTTTAAACATAAAATAGAAAGAAAAGAAAATAATAAAAAAAAAGAAAATGATTGGATTGAACAAATTGAATATTTAAAAAAAGAAATTAATACTTTAAATGATTCTTTTAAAGAACAATTAACTGAAAAAGAAACATTAATTAATGAATTAAAAGAAACTTGTCAAAATTTACAAAATCAAATTGAAATTAATAATAAAACAAATAATTTACAAAATTTTTGTAAAGAAAATAATTCTTTAAATAAATTTGAGGAAAAATATTCTTTTTATAAATCATATAATAACCCTTTATCAATAAATGAATTAGAACAAAATAAATAATTTAAATTTTTTTTTATATATATTTGTAAAATATTAATTTTTAATATAATTTTTTTAAAATTACATTAAATATAATTATTAATCAAATAAAACTGCCAACATTTATTATAATAATTATAATATATATATATAATTATAAATCTATGTAAAAAAAATTTATTTATTTGTCTCAGAATCATTTAAATATTCCGTTTTAATAATTTCATATAAAACAATTTTTGGAATAACCCCTAAAATTATCTTTGTTTTATTTATGTCTTTATTTTCTCTTAAAATTCTAGGAAAAATAAAAAACAGATATATCAATATAATAAAACATATAAAAAAAGCAATAAATAATGTAACTGATTCTCTTAAATCTTTATTATATTTGATTAAATTATCATATATAACTGCAATTAAATAATTTGCCATAGGATAAAATATTATAGTAAAAATAACATTTGTATCTCTCATTAAATTATTATTTAATATTTTAAATGGATTATGATTTGCATATTCTTCATCTTCATATATATCAACATATAAAGAAGTATCATAATATTGATCATAAAATTTATATCCTTTAATATTATTTTCTTGAATATAACTTAATAATAAATATCCTGATTGAATTAAACTATTAAAATAATATGTTTGAATTGTAGGTAATCCAAAATATGAAATATTATATGCAAATTCATCACATGTTATATTATTTTGAATAGTAAAATTTTTTAAAAATTGACAATAATTATCTGTTAAATATTTATTTAATATAGTTGATGTATTTCCTGGAAGTTTATATTTATTTGAGATTTCATGTATATCTAAATCAATTTCTTTTATTGTTGTAAAATTTTTTGAAATTGAAATAACTAATTGTTGTAATAAATTATAATTAGAAGGTTCATTGTAAATATTATTGAAAACTATTGCATTTCTTATATTATTTAATGAAAGAAATATATATTTTCCTTCTGTAATTAAATTTTGATTTACTTTTGAACATACTAAATAAGTTTTATATGAACCATTTAATATAAAAATTAAAATTAATATTATTAAAAATAAAATAATTGTTAGTGAAAAATCTATAATTATTGTCTTTTTAAATTCAGTGTTTTTTGTTATTTCTATTTGATTAAAATTTTTTTTTTTTACAAAATTTTCATTGTTATTATTAAATAAATAATTATATTCATTATCTTTAACTTCAATTAAAGAATCAATTTCAGAATCATCTTGTCCAATTTCTAAAAGATTATTATGATTTATAGGATTTTCTTTATTAATTTGAATTTTAGAATATTTTTCACATTTTAAAAGAAGAATTTTTAATATTTGATGATCTATTTTATAAAACATTCCTAAATATTTTTGTTTTTCTTTTATAATATTAATTTTTGCATATAAGCAAAAAGCAGTAAGAACAATAATAATAGAAATTTCAATAAAATAAATATTCCAAGGCATTTTTTTTAAATTAGAAATATAATATTCTAAATAATTAATGTAAATATTCATTTTATTTGATATTAATTCTGATAAAGGCTCAATATTTGATAAAATATAATTAAAATAAAGATTTAAAAAATGTATTTTATCATCTTCACTAATTATAAAATAATATAAAGAAAAAAAAAATTCCTTAACTGCACAATCAGAAGAAAGTTGAATTGATTTTTTACCATTTAATAAATCTTGAGTTTGATGAAAAACTGTAAAATTTCCTTTTAAACTTTGAAATTTATTTTTATACTTTTGATTTAAATTTTGTTCTTCAATATCATAAGATCTAACATCATTTAATCCAAGAGAATATAAATTCATTAAAATTGGTAAAATTGAGTTTCTATAAATTGTTCTATTTTGATAAAAATTATAATAATGATTATTTTTTAATAAAATATATTCAAAAGAATAAAATTGAATTAAACCAATTGTTCCAATAACCCTACATTCAAAGTAAATTGATTCATAAAGTTGAAATAATTTTTGAATATTCTTATATAATAAATTATATAAAATTAATGATATTGTAATTAAATCTATTAATTTAATAATATAAAAAGTGAGATAATATAAAATATTTGTATTGATTAATTTTGGTTTAATTATTTTTCTTATTATTTTTTCTACTATTTTATTTGATATATTTTTTTCTTGATTTAATTCTGAAGATTTATTATTATTCTCATTAACATAAGATGAATTTAATTTATCAAATTTTGTAGTAACATTTTTTTCAGTTAATTTTTTAGTTATTTTTTTTTTTGTTATTGATTTTTCTTCATCCATTAATTTAACCATTTTACTTTTTGCAATATAATCCCTACAATCTTTAAAAATATGATTTTTAAAATCATAAATTTGTAAAAAAACTTTCATTAAATTAACTTCATAATATTTATCATTTTCATTAGAAGTATCAATAATAATTTCTTGTTTAATATTTTTAAAACTTTTTTCCTTTTCTTTTTCTTCTTCTTCCTTTTCTTCTTCTTCACTTTCTTCTTCTTCTGAATCTAAAGAATAACTATGATATTCACTTGAAAAATAACTTTCAGTATTATAATTATTACTATCTTTTTCACTTTCATTTTCTTTTTCTTTTTGATTTGTTACAATTCTTTCAAATTTATTTTGAAAAAACTCTTTTATTGTTTTATTTTTTTTATTTATATCATTCATATAATAACTTTTTTCTTTAATATCATAATTTATTTTTTCTTTTTCTTCAATAAAAGGAATATAATTTTTATTTATTTGAGGAAAAGGAATTGTTGTTTTTGAAGATGGTATATTTGTTCCTTTTCTTCTAGGTGAAAATATTGATTCATTACAATTTGATCTATTAATGTCATTTGTTTCAATTGGTTCAAAAAAAATAATATAACCATATAATTTATTTTTTATTTTTAATTCATTCCATTCTACTTGAAATTTTCTATTATTTTTCCAAGTTATAATTGAATTAAAATTATTAAAAAAATATTCTTTGATTAATTTAACTTTTATTGATAAAACATCTTTATTTTTTACTGAATGTGATGAAAAATAATTTATTAATTCACAATTAAATTCAAGAAAATAATATGATATATCAGCATTTTCATTTATTATATTTAATTCTAATCCTAATAAATACATTGAATTAGCAGAAAACATTTGAATAATTAAATTATTATTAATTAATACAACACATTTTTTATAATATTGTTCACTTTTAATTAATTTACTAAAAATAATTGATTGATTATTTTCATCATAATAAATTCCAACTTCTAAATTAAGTGGTATTAAAAATTTTGAAGAACTTAATAAACAAACAGGAATTACTTTTAAATTTATTTTAGATTGTTCTTCCATTAAAGCAGTATTATGTATTTTTTCATTTAATAAATTTTCATGAGGAATTCTTATAATATTTGGTATTAAAATATTCATATTTTGTCCAACAATATCTTTATCAGAATAACCTAATATTTCACATAATTCTAAAGCTACTTTTAATATTGTACCAAAATCTTGTGATTCACCTGATGCAATTAAATATTTAAAATTAGAATTATTTACTATATTATTTATATCAAAGTAATATGATTCTATTTTAATCCCCTCATCATATAATGGTTCATCTTCTTTTAAATATTTTACTGAAGTATTTCTTTCATTTAAAATATCTTTTATGAAATTATTATAAAGATATGATATTTTTTTTGTATTAAAACCTGATTCTTCTATAATTTTATGTCCTACATGTATTTTATTATTTAAATTATCTATTTTAATTGCTATTTCTTTTAAATGATTAATATCCATTAATTTAGTATTATTAAGTAATATTCCATATAATTGAGAATATGAAAATGAAACTTCAGATATTAATAATAAAATATTATTTATTTTATA
>JAEEGK010022425.1_pt1 | contig 13264 bp, 12 predicted proteins | sample 8958771 | NCBI WGS metagenome assembly JAEEGK01 (sample SAMN16246547, study PRJNA631951) | gut metagenome | biome: gut microbiome; feature: rumen; material: SC-attached | host: Bos | place: Iran: Karaj | collected 2018-10 | reverse complement strand
GAGCGTATCGCCATGAATGGCGGCGAGGACGGGATAGTTGATGCTGGCGAAAGCCTGCAGACTCTTTGTGTTGACCTTTCTTGCCCGGGTGCCGAGGATCACGTTGCCGGAGAAGACGATCTGCACGCCGCAGGATTCCGGATCGGCGGCGTAGATGATGTTGTCATACAGGTTGGCGCGGGCGTCGGAAGACTCCAGATCGATGGGCTTCTGCGAACCTGTTAAAACGATCGGCTTGGGCGAATCCTGGATCAGATAGGAGAGAGCGGATGCCGTATAAGCCATCGTATCGGTACCGTGACAGACGACGAAACCGTCATAGAAGTCATAGTGGTCTTCGATCTTTCTGGCGATGGCGAGCCAGTGTTTCTGTGAGATGTTGGTGCTGTCGAGATTGAAGAGCTGGGCCGTATCGATCCAGACCTTTTTCTTGATGTCCGGCAGAAAATTGATGATATCCTGCGACGTCAGGATCGGCTTGAGTCCCTCGCTGCTGTTCTTGGAAGCGATCGTCCCGCCGGTGGCGATCATCAGAACGCGCCTCATTGAATTGTTGTTTGTCTTGTTCACAATTAAATTATGACACAAAGAGGCGGACTGTGGCCCGCCTTTTATGATCTGCAAAGACCGATTATAATTGAGCTTATGAAGAAAGGCGGAAACGAACTGAAAGATTTCTATGTTCTCTGGAGCACCCAGAGTCTTTCGCAGCTTGGCAGCAGCATCACGGCGTTTGCGCTGACGCTGTGGCTTTACGAAAAGACCGGTTCGGCCTTAAGTACGGCCACACTTACCATCTGTACCTATGCGCCATACGTAATAATGAGCATTTTTGCGGGCGCCGTTTCTGACAAGTTTGATAAAAAGAAAACCATGCTTGTCTGCGACTTTTTGGCCGCCCTTACCACAGTATTGGTATTTGTGCTGTACAAGACTGACACTCTTCAAATGTGGCATCTGTATGCTATCAATGCATTCTCGGGCCTTATGAACACCGTTCAGCAGCCCGCATCGGAAGTTGCCACCACCATGCTTACGACACCCGAGGACTACCAAAAGACCAGCGGACTTATGTCTTTATCACGTTCGATTATATCAATCGGCAATCCGCTTCTTGCTTCGGCGCTCTACGGCCTTGCGGGACTCGACGCGGTGATAGGCGTCGACATGGTTACTTTTGCCATTGCTTTTGTCACCCTCGCGTTCTTTATACATCTTCCGAAAATTGAGGCGCCTGAGGCCAAAGAAAACATTCTTTCAATGGCGAAAGAAGGTCTGGCTTTTCTTAAGAAGACACCCCTTATACTGAATGTCATTCTTTTTATGTCGGGTGTAAATCTTATAGCCTCGATGTTTGATGCGGTTCTTCCGGCGCTTGTAATACCGAGAGCCGGAAATGTAGTGTACGGATATGTTACGGCCTGCGCGGGAATAGCCATGGTGCTGGGAAGCTTTCTTCCGACGTTTATGCCTAAGCCCAAGGACAGAGTGAGAGTTATATATCTTACGATGTTATTTTCCCTGGGCACGGAGAATTTCTTCCTGGCTTTTTCGAGAAGTCCTGTAATCTGGTGCATCGGACAGTTTCTCGGCTGGGCACTGGTACCGGTAATGAGTGCCAACCAAAACGTGATAATGCGTAACACAATTCCTTTAAAACTTCAGGGAAGAGTGTACGCCTGCAGAAATACGCTTCAGTTTTTCACAATTCCTATCGGTTTGTTCCTGGGCGGATTATTTACGGACAAGGTTGCGGAGCCCTTTATGGCGATAAAAGAAAATACGGTTCTGTTCGCTTTCTTTGGCACGGGGAAGGGTTCGGGAGCCGCGCTTATGATGTTTGCCCTCGGTATAGCAGGAGTAATAATGGTAGCGGTTTCAGGCACTGCTATGAAGAAATATAAATACACGGAGTGAGAAAAATGGAAACAGACAGACTGATAATAGATGAAATACGAGCAACCGACAAAGAAGCCTATTTTAACAATATTTCCCATGACAAAAAGGTGCTTGAAACCTTTATTTGCACCTATGCGGATTCGCCGGAGGAGTTTGACTTTAATAAGTACATCGGAAGAGAGGATTTGTATGCAATAAGGCTTAAGGACAGTGGGGAACTGATAGGCATTATACTTTATTTTGACGAAGAAAGCGGAGTCTGCGAAATCGGCTACGGAATCGGTTCCGCTTACTGGGGACATGGATACGCCACGGAAGCCACGAAGCGATTTATAAAGTTTCTTCATGAAGAAAAGGGAATAAAGAAAGTTACGGCTTCTTTTTTCACCGGCAATGATGCGTCCAAGCATGTTATGGAAAAATGCGGCATGACTTATGATCATTTTGTGGAAAAGGAACTTACGTATCTTGGTCAAGAAAGAGACCTGACTTATTTTAGCGTAAATCTTTAATACCGGATGTGTTACAATAAGACGAGGGGGACAACCGTATGAGCGAAGATGTTAAAATGAGCGTTTCTGCTCCCGTAGTGAAGGACGAGCGCAAAATTGTATACGTTGTATTTGAAGATGTGGCTCAGAGCGCGGAATTTGAAGCGCCCGCAGGCACCCTTGTGAAAAATTCGGGCTTTTCGGAGGAGGACGTTGAAGTCTTACAGGAGTACGTAAAAAACAACTGGAAGACGATATTTGACATGGCTAAAGACATAGATCCCATGAAAGCGTTTCTTTCGTAAAATTATTAATTTGAGGGTCGGATTTCCGACCCTTTTTCCATAAAGTTTTATGGTATGTCCCGCTTTATTGTGATAAAATAATTTTTAGTAAGTAATTTTGAAAGACAGGATATTATATGGCACAGGATGTTTTGGTAATCGGTATCGCAGGCGGTACCGGAAGCGGTAAGACTACAATTACACGTAAGATTATGGAGAAGTTTGGTGATGATGTGTCTGTTATCAGACATGACAATTACTACAAGGCTCATCATGACATGACTTATGAAGAGCGCTCCAAACTTAATTACGACCATCCGGATTCTTTGGACACATGGATGCTTGCCGATGATATTAAAGCGTTAAAAGAAGGCAAAGAAGTAAGCTGCCCCGTTTATGATTTCACCATTCACGACAGGAGCGATGAGACGGAGCTTATTAAGCCTTCCAAGGTGCTTATTGTTGAAGGCATCCTTATTTTTGCGGATAAAAGATTAAGAGATGAAATGGACATTAAGATATATGTGGATACTGACGCGGATGTCAGAATCTTAAGGCGTATCTTAAGGGACGTTAAAAAGCGCGGCAGAAGTCTCGACAGTGTAGTGGAGCAGTATCTTAATACGGTTAAGCCCATGCACGAGCAGTTCGTAGAGCCTTCCAAGAAAAACGCTGACATTATCATCCCCGAGGGCGGTCACAATATGGTGGCCCTCGACATGGTAATGGAGAGGGTTAAAGCACATATTAATAAAAAGGATTAAGCGGTTATGGCAAAATTATATTTCAAATTTGGGGCAATGGGCTCCAGTAAGTCGGCACAGGCACTTATTACCAAGTTTAATTATGAGGAGCTTGGCATGACGGTCTGGCTTATTAAGCCCAGTATTGATGACAGGGACGGAGCCGACATTATCAAGTCACGTATTGGCTTAAGTGCCAGCGCTCAGGTCATAACACCCGAGCAAAGCATTATAGAAGAGTACAAAAAAGCAGGCAGGCACGATGTAATAATCGCGGACGAGGCTCAGTTTTTCACCCCCGAGCAGATAGACGATTTGAGGGCTCTGGTGGATGATGAGGATTTGCCGGTATTGTGCTTTGGCTTAAGAACAGATTTCCAGACTCATTTTTTCCCGGGTTCCCAGCGCCTTATGGAGCTTGCGGATTCCATGACAGAAATAAAGACGGTATGCGCCTGCGGCAGAAAGGCAACCGTCAATGCGAGAATCGATGCAGAGGGTAACATCGTTTACAGGGGTAATCAGGTAATGCTTGGAGGAAATGACAGTTATGTCGCAATGTGTCACAAGTGCTGGAAAGAAGGAAGAAAAATCCGCAGGGCAGGAGAATAAACCCGGCAAAAAAATACGTGCTTTCAGGCGGATTCTTTTGACTGTGGGAGTGGTGTGCTGTCTTGTGGCGGGAGCATTGTTTTTCTTTGACGTGGCACCCAAATCCGAGGTTGTGAACGTTGAACTGGGAGACAGCATCAGCTACGCCCCCCTTGACTACCTTGACGGTATGAAGTGGTCGGTCCGGTTTGCAAAAATGGATTTTTCCGAGGTAGAGGCTGACAAGGTGGGAGATTATCCCCTTCACATTTCCCACGGTTTTGATGATTATGAGGTTACAATTTCCGTAAGAGATACCACGGCACCAAAGGTTACTCTTAAGGGCCTTAAATATGTGGCGGAATTAAATGCCGTTTCTTTTGCCAAAGATTACGTGGCTACCTGCATGGATGTGGATTCCGACGTAACCTTTTCTTTTTTGAATACGGAGCAGGACGATTCCATTAAGAAGCAGGATGAGGAATCTGTGGTGTTTACCGGCGAAGGTGTTCATCCCATAACTTTGATGGCAACGGATTCCTCCGGCAATTACAGTTCGTTTTATATGTCCATGATAGTGGACTCGCCTCCGGAGATTCACACAATTTCAGGGGACCCCGAGTATTATGTGGCTCTCGGACAGACCATTGATTTTGCAAGAGATGTTTATGCTTTTGACGACAAGGACGGAGACTTAACTTCTGCGGTTAAGATTAAGGCTCCCGATTACACGTCCCAAGAAGGGGATTATACAGTAACCTACACCGCAACCGATTCAAACGGCCTTACGGCTCAGATGTCGGGTGTGGTTCATTCCTACAGCGCTCTTAAGATTCAGGATTTATTTAACACGGATCGCTTTAAAGCCGAGAATCTTAAGGTGGAAGGCATCATTAATCCTTACGATGCCGGCTACAACATTGACGAAGACATTGAGGGCTCAATCGAAAGAATAAAGCCCGCAGTGGTTCACATTTACTACTACAGTAACTTTGCCACCTATTGGGGCAGCGGATTCATTGTGAAGATTAATGAAGACGATATAATAGTCTGCACCAATCAGCATGTGGTTAAGGACCGTCCCACCGTTACGGTCTGCCTCTGCGACGGTACACATGTGACCGGACGTGTGGTAGGCACCAGTGTTACTCCCGATGTAGCTTTTGTGCGTTTGAATAAGGCAGATTTATCGGAGGAGCTTCTTGAATCACTTAAGACGGTTCATATTAATTTAAACTACTATAAGACCATATCATCACGCCCGAGATTCGAAATGGGCATGTATGTTATCTACGCCGACGGCACCGAAATGTTCACAAGATACGGTTACATCGTAAGAAAATCCGGCAAACTCGGCGAATACTTTGAAAACTTTGATTACCCCGTTATGGAGGTAAGCGTTCAGTTAACTCCGGGTGTTTCGGGCTCTGCCATTATAGATGCTCACGGCAACCTTCTTTGTATGGCTGCTTTTTACTGGGACCACAACGGAAGCCGCGAGTACTACGGAGTATCTCTTGAAGACATTCTCGATTTCTACGAGAAGGTGTTCGGCGAGAGACTTGAATACTACTAAAATTTGAAAGATAAGAGCTTCATTTTGGACAAAGAAACAGACATCAGGTTAAATAAATACATAGCCATGTGCGGCGTATGCTCAAGGCGCGATGCGGACAAGCTCATTGAAGAAGGCAAGGTCACCGTTAACGGCAGAACCGCGGAAATGGGCGACAGGGTATCGGAAGGCGACAGCGTCAAGGTGGGCAGCAAGCTGATTAAGCCAAACGATGAGACTATTGTCTTGGCTTATTATAAGCCCGTAGGCGTCACCTGCACCGAAAGGGACGCTCATGCGGCCGTTACAGTCACCGAGGCTCTTAAGTTCAAAGAAAGAGTCACCTACGCCGGCAGACTAGACAAGGACTCCGAAGGTCTTCTTCTTATGACCAATGACGGAGACTTGATTCAGAAGATGATGAAGGGCGAAAATGCCCATGAAAAAGAATATGTGGTAAAGGTTAACCGCCCCATTTATCAGGAAATGCTTGATAAAATGGAAAAAGGCGTTTATCTTAAGGAATTAAAGACCACCACGCGCCCCTGTAAGGTTAAGAAGCTTTCAAAAGACACTTTTTCAATTGTCTTAACACAAGGCTTAAATCGCCAGATTCGTCGCATGTGTGAAGTTTTTAACGCAAAGGTTATTACACTTAAAAGAGTGAGAGTGGTAAATGTGGTTCTTTCGGGACTTAAGCCCGGAGAATACAGACAATTATCCCATGAAGAAATCGACAGTTTGAAAAAGGCTGTGGATAACAAAAACAGTAAAGGAAATTGACGGGGAAATGGCAGACGACAGATCGAGAATGACGGAACTCATTCAGATTTTGAATAAGGCAAGTGAGAGCTACTACGCAAAGGACGAAGAAATTATGTCCAATTTTGAGTACGATGCGCTTTATGACGAGCTTGTCACTTTGGAAGAGAAAACAGGCATAGTTCTGTCCAATTCTCCCACACATAACGTAGGTTATGCGGCAGTGGACTTCCTTCCCAAGGAAACTCACGACCGCCCCATGCTTTCTTTGGCCAAGACCAAATCCCGGGAGGAGCTTGCATCCTGGCTTACGGACAAAGAAGGCTTATTAAGCTGGAAGCTTGACGGACTCACGGTAGTGCTTACATACGAAAACGGCGAACTTTCCAAGGCCGTTACCCGCGGAAACGGAGAAGTGGGAGAGGTTATCACCCCCAATGCCCGCACTTTTACCAATATTCCGTTAAAGATTTCTTTTAAGGAGAAGCTGGTTCTCAGAGGAGAAGCGGTTATTTCCTATTCCGATTTTGAAAAAGTCAATGCAGAAATCGAGGATGAAGAGGACAAATATAAGAATCCCCGCAATCTTTGCTCCGGTTCCGTTCGCCAGTTAAACAGCGAGATTACCGCCAAAAGACATGTGCGCCTCATTGCGTTTTCTTTGGTAAGCGCAGAGGGCAGAGAGTTTACATACAGAAGCGAGGAGTATGATTTCTTAAGTTCACTCGGGTTCGAAGTTGTAGAACATTTTAAGGTTAACCGTGATACAGTGGGCGAGAGAATAGCTTATTTTGCCGACCGTATTAAGTCTTACGATATTCCTTCCGACGGTCTGGTGCTGTGTTACGAGGACATAGCTTACGGCAAGAGCCTCGGCATGACCGCCAAATTCCCCAGAGATTCCATAGCATTTAAGTGGCAGGATGAAACCGCCCGCACCACTTTGAGAGAGATTGAGTGGAGCCCGTCGAGAACCGGTCTTATTAATCCTGTGGCCATTTTTGATTCGGTGGAGCTTGAGGGTACCAGTGTCAGCCGCGCCAGCGTTCATAATTTATCGGTAATGGAAGACTTAAAGCTTGGTATCGGCGACGAAATCTTAGTATATAAGGCCAACATGATTATTCCCCAGATTGCCGAGAACCTTACCAAGAGCGGCAATATAGAGATTCCGAAGAGCTGTCCCTGCTGCGGCGGCCCCACTTCCGTAAAAGTGGTCAAAGAAGCCAGGACCTTATACTGCGTCAATCCTTTCTGCCCCGCCAAACAGATTAAGAAATTTACTCACTTCGTAAGCCGCGACGCTTTCAACGTGGATGGCCTTTCCGAGGCTACCCTCGAAAAATTCGTGGACGAAGGATTTATCAAGGAATACAGTGATATTTTCAACCTCGAAAGATTTCATGACAGGATTGTCACAATGGAAGGTTTCGGGGAGAAATCCTATGCAAATTTACTGGAGAGCATCGAGAAGGCAAAGGACATTTCTTTGGCCAATTTCGTGTATTCTCTGGGCATTTTGAATGTCGGTCTTGCCAATGCCAAGGTTATATGCAGAGCTTATGACAACGACCCCGAATGTGTTTTCAATCTGACAAGAGACGAGCTTATGTCCATAGACGGCATAGGTGAAGTTATTGCGGATTCTTATATCGGTTATTTTGCAAATTGCAGCAACAAGATGGAAGTCGACAAGCTTCTGTCTATAGTCCGAATGCGTAAGGAGGATGCGGTATCAGACGAGTCTCCCTTATCCGGTAAAACTGTTGTTGTAACCGGCAGCCTTAACCTTTACGCAAGCAGAAAGGATCTTCAGGCCGAAATCGAAAGAAGAGGCGCCAAATTGTCGGGAAGCGTTTCGAAGAATACATTTGTTTTGGTTAATAACGATGTAAATTCCACATCCTCCAAAAATAAAACCGCCAAGGAACTTAACGTTCCCATTATGAGCGAAGAGGAATTTGTAAATTTATATCTTAAATAAATGAAAGCGAGATAATATCATGCCCATTAAAATACAGGATTCTTTGCCTGCCCAGGCAATACTTGAACAGGAAAACATATTTGTAATGACGGAATTCAGGGCAATGCACCAGGATATCCGTCCCTTAAATGTTCTTATCATGAACCTTATGCCCAATAAGGAGATTACGGAAACCCAGCTTTTAAGAAAGCTTTCCAACAGCCCCCTTCAGGTAAATGTGGAGCTTTTGCAGACTCAGAGCTACACCCCCACACACGTGGATGCAAGCCATCTTGATTCTTTTTACACCACCTTTGACAAGGTTAAGGACAGAAAATTCGACGGAATGATTATTACGGGAGCCCCCCTTGATTACGTTAAGTTTGAGGATGTGGCTTACTGGCAGGAGATGACGGAGATTTTTGACTGGTGCGAGACCCATGTACACTGCACATTTTTCCTATGCTGGGCCTGCTTTGCGGCACTTTATTATTACTACGGACTTGAGCGTTACGACCGTGAAAAGAAGCTTTCCGGCGTATACAGCCATCACGTATTAAAGCCCACTTCTCCCTTGTTCAGAGGCTTCGATGACATTTTCTATGCACCCCACTCAAGAGCAATGGGCATAGAAAGAGAGAAGATTGAGAATACCCCCGGCCTTGAGCTTATGGCTTACTCCGATGAAGCCGGCGTTGCCATCGTTAAGACCGAAGACTCTCATAAATTCTTTGTGGGTCTTCACGCGGAATATGATGCCAATACCCTTTCAGATGAGTACTTCAGAGACCTTAACAAGGGAATGAATCCGGACATACCGGTTAACTATTTCCCTGATGATGACCCTACCAAAAAGCCCATCGTCAACTGGCGCTCCACGGGACAGCTTCTTTATACCAACTGGCTTAATTACTACGTATACCAGTCAACGCCCTACGATGTTGAGAGCATCGGCAACAAGGCGGGTAGCGGTTCCGACGCTTAATAAACGGAGGTTATATGAAAGTTTTGATAATAGACGGTCAGGGCGGCAAGCTCGGAGCCCTGATTGCAGAGTCAATAGTAAAAGAAAAAATCGACTGTGAGCTTTATGCAGTCGGTACCAATGTATTGGCTACTTCGGCCATGCTTAAAGCGGGAGCCGACAATGCAGCAACGGGAGAGAATCCCGTCAAGGTTTTGAGTTCTGACGCAGATGTCATAATTGGGCCCATAGGCATTACCGTGGCGGATGCGCTTCTGGGAGAGGTAACCCCCGCCATGGCTGTGGCAGTGGGACAGAGCCGTGCCACCAAACTGCTTCTTCCCGTCAGTCATTGCAACAATAAGGTAATAGGTGTTAAGAACCTTTCCATGGGAGACATGGTCAAAGAAACGGTTGAAACACTTAAAAAGATTGTGCTATAATCAATTATTCACAATTTATCTTAATGGTGTCATGAAGGCACCACGATCGTTCAAGACGATGATATCATTCAGAAAAAGAGGTATTAACAGATGTCATCGAAAAAAAATATTTACAGAGTCGTGCTGTCAGGCATGTTTTTAGCCATAGCAATGGTGCTTCCTTTACTGACGGGCCAGATTCCTCAGATTGGTAAGGCTTTATCGCCCATGCATATTCCGGTATTCCTGTGCGGATTTTTTTGCGGCCCCTGGTACGGTCTTGCGGTAGGATTTATTGCTCCTCTTTTAAGAGGCTTGATTTTTGGCATGCCGGTGCTGTTTCCGAGCGGAGTCATCATGGCTTTTGAACTTGCCACCTACGGCTGTGTCAGCGGTTTGCTCTACAGACTCTTACCCAAGAAGATAGTCTACATCTACGTAACCCTTATTTGCTCCATGCTTATAGGTCGCGTGGTCTGGGGCGTTGCCAGTGCCATAGTATACGGCATTACCAAAGCTGGATTCGGCTGGCAGGCGTTTCTTGCCGGAGCATTCATCAATGCAATTCCCGGTATCATCCTTCACATAGTTTTGATACCCGTAATCGTAATCGCCCTTCGCAAGTATACGGCCAAAGAATAACGAATTTTTGATTGAACGGAGGAAGCCCGAAGGCTTCCTCTTTCTTTGCAATTTAATGTAATCTTAAGTATTGTCGGTTTGCAAATGCATAGTGATAATGGTAAAATAAACGGGTGTGAAATAGACATAACGGAGCATTTAAATGGTATTCAGTTCATTGCTGTTTTTGTTGTGTTTTCTGCCTCTTTGTCTGGGTGCATACTATGTGATTCCTTGCTTTTTTAAGGGCAGGACAGAAGAGCACAGACTTCAAAACAGTATTCTTCTTACATTCAGCATATTGTTCTATGCATTCGGCGGGGTAAAATATCTCGCCTTAATATTATTCGTAATTTTGCTTAACTGGGCAGGGGGATTCTCTGTCAGCAAGAAACGTCACAAAGACGGCGCAAGAAAGTTTTTTCTTGTGCTGGTAATTCTGTTAAATATCGGCATTATTTTCTTCTTTAAATACTTTAATCTGTTTACTGCGGTTTTGGAGACCCTTCTTTTTCCGGAACTAGCTACCGGCGGAAGAGCGGTCAATTTGTGGACACTTACCGGTAACGGTGCCCTCGGCTGGCCTGAGGTGGTGCTTCCCATCGGTATTTCTTTCTACACTTTCCAGGCCATGTCCTATGTAATCGATGTGTACAGGGACGAGGCACAGCTGCAGACGGATATCTTTAAATTTGCCCTTTATATTTCTTTCTTTCCCCAGCTTATTGCGGGACCCATCGTTCAGTACAGGGATATTGAGAGACAGTTATCCGCCAGGCAGGAGTCGGTGGATCGCTTTGCGGCGGGCATCAGACGTTTTACCTTCGGTCTTGCCAAAAAGGTGCTGATAGCCAATACCCTCGGTGAAATGGTAGACACCATATGGGCTCTCGACCTTACGAAGATCGGCGCCAGTGCGGCATGGCTCGGCGCTATAGGCTATACTTTCCAGATTTATTATGACTTTTCGGGATACTCCGACATGGCCATCGGTCTTGGCAAGATGTTTGGCTTTGAGTTCAAGGAAAACTTCAATTATCCTTACCAGTCCGTAGGAATCACCGATTTCTGGCGCAGATGGCACATGTCTTTGTCATACTGGTTCAGACAGTACGTTTACATACCTCTCGGCGGTAACAGAGGCTCACAGCTTGCCACATACAGAAACCTCTTCCTGGTATTTTTGCTTACGGGTATCTGGCACGGCGCCAACTGGACTTTCTTTATCTGGGGTGTGTCCTACGGTATACTCATTATCTTTGAAAAAGCGGTATTAAAGGATTTGTACGACCGCTTCAGAATCAAGACACTTATACGTCTTGTAACGTTTTTCATAGTTACGATACTCTGGATAGTATTCAGAGCGGACAATATCCTTCTTGCCAAAACCTTTATTTCAAGGCTTTTTATGAAGGGAAGCGAAGGCTTTAACGCCCTTTCTTTCTTAACCGGCAAGAGGTTAATCACGCTTATTCTTGCAATTTTGTGTGCAGGTATTATTCAGAAGATTCCGCTCAGCCGAAAGAGCAGAATAGTGAAGCTGGCTACAGGAGTTTTTACCCTGGTATTGTTTGCACTCAGCATTATTTTCCTGGTTAACGGGACCTACAATCCATTTATTTACTTCCAGTTTTAGGAGCTGTTTTGAGCAAAAGAAAACGCGTATTCAAAAAAATATATATCGCTTTGTTTGTGGCCATGATTTCCCTTCCGTGGTTTATCTGGGCGGGAGTGCGCATTTTTGCACCCGAATACTATGCCGAACAGTCTGACGTCAGCAAAGAAAAGCGTAATAAGAATGAATTTGACTTTAAAGCGCTGTTTAAGTCCGGCGAGAATCTTTCTTTGTACGTTGATGACAGAGTACCCTTCAGAGGCGGCATGATTGAGGTCTATCAAAGCGCCGAAGGCAAGACCGAGAAGGTTTACCAGGACTTTATGAGGGGGCTTATGAAATTCTTTTCAGGCAAGCCTTCCGAGCAAAAGACGGTGGATGTGGGCAACATAGATTCCATGTTTGATGATATTTCGTCCGATGTTTCGGCTGATGTGACTGCCGATGATGTTTCGTCGGAGCCTCAGGATGTTTCTTCTGCGGACGGTGCCGACCACGAGCACGTACTTAAGGAGATAGAAAGAGTCGACCCCGACTGCAACAACGGGGGATATGTTTTATACAAATGTGATAATTGTGACTATACTTACAGAGAAGAGCTGGAGCCTGCTCACAATTACGTTCTGATAAAAGAATCTGTAGCGTCTTACGAAGAATACGGATATAAGCTGTTTCAGTGCGATAAATGCGGCAAGTTAATGATGTCGGATTTTGAGTCCAAATATGTGGATACCACTTACATGGCTCCCCAGAATGTTGGCGGTACCCTGATAGGCCGCTTTAACTGGCTGTTCTATGCGGGCCAGAACTTCATGGACTTTTATACCGGCGCCAACATTCTGCCCGAAAGTGAAATGGCCAAATATGCCGAGAAGGTTAACCGGCTCAAGGAATTGTGCGATGCCAGAGGCATAGTCCCCATGATTATGTTCATGCCCAATAAAGAGCAGGTTTATTCCGAATATCTTCCCACCATGGAAGTTTTGGACGAATATAAACGCACGAAGCGCTTGACCGATTACATTAACCAGCATACTCAGGTTGCTTGCTTCTACCCTGTGGAAGAGCTTAAAGCGGCGGACGTATATTGGCAGGTTTATTATAAATATGACTCTCACTGGAATCATATGGGTGCATATGTAGGCCTGTCCGCATATTACAAGAACATAGGTGTTGAGACATACAATCCATGGTTGTTAGGCCCTTACAGCGTTCCCGTAACCCGTGAGGATTTGATTACGCTAGGCGGCTTAAGTCGGGACAATTACCCTCCGGAAACAGAGATTATGCCCAACTATCGCCCCAATATTCGTGTCGAAGGCCTCAGTCCCCTTGCGGATATATGTCATACCTA
>JAEEGK010022423.1_pt1 | contig 13264 bp, 9 predicted proteins | sample 8958771 | NCBI WGS metagenome assembly JAEEGK01 (sample SAMN16246547, study PRJNA631951) | gut metagenome | biome: gut microbiome; feature: rumen; material: SC-attached | host: Bos | place: Iran: Karaj | collected 2018-10 | reverse complement strand
TAAAAAAGCCGGTTCCTTGCGGTTCCGGCTGTATTTTTTTGGTGCGGGCGACAGGACTTGAACCTGCATGGATAAACCGCCAGATCCTAAGTCTGGTGCGTCTGCCAATTCCGCCACGCCCGCAAAATGGTTACTCATGTAATAATTATTATATAACAAAGCACGGCCTGTATCAAGCCGCGCCTCCGTTTTCTCGCAGACTCCCCCGGTGTTTTGTTTCGTTTTTTCCGCTGTTAAGTTCCCCCTCTACTATTATCTTTACATACTAGCAATATCCAACACAAAAAAACGCCCGCGTTAAGCAGGCGTAACGGAAGAACCGCGCGCCGGATTAATATTTTCCGGCACGCAGGGTTGCGAATTATATGATATTCAGGTCGTTCCGGTGTTTTTATCCGGTTTTTTTGGTCGTTTTATCTGGAAATATATTTTTCTTCCAGCAGAAAATCTTCGATGCCGATATACTGGATACCCTTCTCGTCCTGCCAGGGCTTTATATAGTCTTTCACGACAACAATCTTGCGGAAAGAATCCGGTATCCGTATCAAAGAGGCAATCTCCTGCTTCTTCTTAACCGGATCGTCAATGCTAAGAGCTGACTGTATATAGTAGCGTTCATCGCCCCGGTTCACCACAAAGTCAACTTCCAACTGTTTACGGATTTTTTTCCCCGAGTCATCCTTCGTGTTCTGTTCCACAATGCCTACATCCACATCAAATCCTCTCCGGATCAGATCGTTGAAGAGGACATTTTCCATAAGGTGCGTTTCTTCCAACTGGCGGAACCCAAGGCGCGCATTCCGGAGACCCACATCGGAATAATAATATTTGACCGGCGTCCTGATGTATTTTCGCCCCTTTACATCATAGCGTTCCGCCTTTTGAATCAGATATGCCTCAAGAAAATATTCTATATAGTTATCAATTGTATCAGGCGCCACCCGTACATGCCTTTCGCTCGCAAACGTATTCGAGATACGGCTTGGATTGGTAAAAGACCCAATACCTGATGCCAACACGTTCAAGAGCGTTTCCAAAACTTCTGCATTATTTTTTATCTGATGCCGTTCAAGCACATCCCTGACGTATGTCCGGCTAAACAAATCCCGCAGGTAACGGCTCTTCTCTTCATGAGACTCCATTGTCCAAGCGAACGGCATTCCGCCATAGGTGTAGTACTCGCGCCAGACACCACGTTTGTCCCCCGTATAGATTTCATATACTTCAGCAAAAGAGAGGGGATGGACACGAATCTCGTCCCCGCGGTCGCGGAACTGGGTCAGTACGTCAGAAGAAAGCATCTTTGAATTGCTGCCGGTCACATAGATATCCGCATTCGGCAGTTTCATCAGCCCCAGCACTACATCTATGTAAGTCAGCTTTTCTTCCGGATTATCCACGTAAGGATTTTGTACTTCAGTGACGAACTGAATCTCATCAATAAATATGTAATACCGTTTACTGTTGTCTGTCATCCGTTCTTTTACGGCTTTGTTGAGCGCAAACGGATTTCGATACTTCGCATTATCAATTTCATCCAATGCAAGACCAATAATCTGATCTTCACCAACCCCCGATTCCAAAAGATAATTCCGGTACAGATTAAAAAGCAAATAGGATTTCCCGCTCCGGCGCAAACCTGTGATAACTTTGACCCGGCCATTGTCCTTTTTACGGATCAGTTGTTCCATGTATTGCCTTCTTGCATACTGCATGGATTGTTCCCTCCTGAAATTTTTGCGGATATCCGCACTTTTTTCACAAATCAGTATATCACAAGAAACACGGACACAACAAGTGCAAATCTGAAATTTTTGCGGATGTCCGCATTTTTTTCACGAAGCATGCAGAATGAATTTGCATCTGCCGGTAACACTGCAGCGCTCCATATGGCTGATGTACTTTTTAGCCTTTTTTTATCCGCAAAAACAACAACCGCGCGCCGGATTTTAAAGTTCCGGCACGCGGTTTTGCGTATTAAAAGATATTCAGATTATACAGAACCGGCTATCGTTATTTTCCCAGCTTCGCTTCGATGGCTGCCAGCCGTTCTGCCAGTTTGGCGTTTTCCGCCTCCAGCGTCTGAATCTTTGCGTCCTGTTCACTGATCTTTTCACCCTGCGCCTTAATGGTTCTTGCCATGGCCGCCTTGCTGGTGCTCACGCCTTTATCCAGCGCGAAGGAAACGCCGACGTTCATCAGGTTTTCCCCGTTGCCCATGCTGCCGCCGATGCTGAACATCACGCGGTCCGTCGGACGGTAGAACAGGCCCATGGCCATAGCATTGGCACTCCGGTAATTGCCATAACCCAAAGCCAGACCAAACTTGCCGTCCGTATCCATGGGATGCAGTGCCGCCAATGCCGCAGCACCTGCGCCCACTTTGTTCGTCTTGCTGTCCAGGTTGTCGATGCGGTGATTGACTTCAGACAAACCTGCACCGGTTCCACCGGCCAGAGCAGCCAGTTCCGTGTCCAGCGCGCCAAGGTTTTCGCCAACACTATTTGTAGACTTTACGTAAGTACCGTCCTTTGTTGTGCCGATGGCATCAGCATTCTTTTTCACCTGGGTGTCCAGCGCGCCAAGATTCTTTGCCGCACTATTAGACGCCTTAATATAATTGGCGTCCGCAGCTACCCGGGTCTCCGTGAAGACCGTGCCGCCGGTCACGATGCCGGTATCGCCGGAAGCGACAGCGCCATTGGTAACCACATCTACAGCATAGGTCTTGGCATTTCCATCCGTACCTTCTGTTACGGTGGTGTTTGTGCCAGCTACAACTTTTACAGATTCTTTCGCCAGATTGCGGACTACGGTCTTGCCGGCGTCGTTAATATTATCTAATGCCACATTCGTTTTTCCCTCCAATGCGGTTTGCGTAGTTGTAGACTGTGCCTGCAGAGCATCATATACCGTGCCGCCGGTCACGACACCTGTGTTGCCGGATTCTACTTTGCCATTTTTAGTCAGGTTCAACGTTCCGGATTCAAATTTAAAGTCTTCTGTATTTGCTTTTATACTGATTTTTTTATCAGTATCAACGGTAATGCCATCTGCAGCCGTATATACTGAGGCTGCTGCCATTGCCTTCAGCTGTGCAACGTTGACAGCGTCGGTATTGTCCGTACCTGCCGCCACGCCGGTGATCTGGCGTGTGAAACCATTATCTGCGTCACCGACAGCAATGGCATTACGGGTTGCTACCCAAGCGGCTCCCGAATTGTCAGTATTCTCTGTTCCACTCTTCCCGGTTAGCGGATTGTAACCTGTATACTTGGTTGTATCTGTAACATTATCACGGCTTGCCACAGACTTGCTTCCCAGCGCCACCGTTTCCTTTACGGTAACCCATGCGTCCATGCCGATAGCGGCGGAATTAGTCGCAGCTGTTTCAATAATTTTACCGCCTATGGCTGCCAGGGAGTTTTCTGCAGTTGTCATGGAATTATAGCCAATTGCCGTAGAATAATTACCAAGTGCATATGAGTTTTTCCCAAAGGCCGTGGCGTAATCTCCGCTATAATTAGTGTCATTAATACTTTCGCTACCTGCTACCGAATAGTAACCCCATGCGGTAGAACCTTCGGTATTGGCTATTGAACCAACACCAAACGCAGTAGTTGCTTTTCCTTTGCTTTTGGTTTCTACACCAAACGCCGTGGAAGCTTTGCCGCTGGCCGTGCCGCCTTTGACATAATCCGAGCCATCGTCGTAACCGCCCCACGCAGTGGCGCCACTACCGCTGGCTTCCGTCCCAACGCCAAACGCCGTGGATGCATAGCCGCTGGCTATTGAATCCGTACCAAACGCCGTGGAAGCAGCGCCACTGGCTGTTGAATCATACCCGAAAGCCGTGGAAGCAGTGCCGCTGGCCGTATTCATATAACCAAACGCCGTTGAGTGGGCGCCGCTGGCTAACGTGCTCTTGCCCCGGGCCGTGGAAGAATAGCCACTGGCTTCCGTCTCAACGCCAAAGGCCGTGGAAGCATCGCCTGTGGCCTCTGTGCCTTGCCCGAACGCCGTGGCCTGGGCTCCCACTTTGGTCAGGTCGGTGTCGTTGTAAGCTTGCCAATAGGTATTAAAATCATCTTTTATCGTTGTATCATAAAAGGCATCCACAATCTTATATTTAGTTTTCCCGCTAACTGTATAACTCTTAATGGTTACCTCTGTTGTACCATAGAGCAACTGCCCCGCCTTTGTATTTGCCCCGAACGCCGTGGAGCCCAGGCCGATGGCCTTTGTACCTGTCCCAAACGCCGTGGATTCCTGGCCGCTGGCCTTTGTCAGTACGCCGAACGCCGTAGAATCCGGGCCGCCCGCCATTGTATATGCCCCAAACGCTGTGGAACGAATTCCGAGGGCTTCTGCCCCTGCCCCAAACGCCGTGGCAGCACCGCCGCTGGCCGTTGTCTCACTGCCAAACGCCGTGGAAGCGAACCCGCTGGCCTCTGTCTCAACACCGAACGCCGTGGAAGCAGTACCGCTGGCCGTACCGCCTTTATAAACATTACCATCGAAATACCCGCCCCAGGCGGTAGCAGATTCGCCGCTGGCTTCCGACTTCTGACCGAACGCCGTTGACCTTTTGCCGCTGGCAATTGTTTCAAAACCGAACGCCGTAGCATGCCAGTCAGTAGCTTTTGCACCGCTGCCCCACGCTGTAGCCTGGTCTACATTTTTCACCTCGCATTCGCTATAAGCATCCCAATATGAATTAAAGCCGTCTTTTAGCGTCTTTTTTTCTTCGCTATTGTAATCTACGATCTTATATTTTGTTGTTTCTCCTTCTTTATAGTCGACGATGTACGCCACTTTTTTATCCGATCCGTAAAGAAGTTGTCCCGCCTGTGTAGCATAACCCCACGCCGTGTTGCAGAATCCGAGGGCCATGGAGCTTCCCCCGAATGCCGTAGCTCCATGGCCGTCAGCTACCGTATTAGCCCCAAACGACGTTGAATTCCTTCCATATGCTTTGGTCCCTGCACCCCAGGCGGAAGCAACAATGCCATGGAAATCATTTTCAACCCCTGCAACTTTGGCAGTACCTTCATTATCTGCCCCCCACGCAACCGGTTCGCCGTACCCGCCTACCAAATACGTGCCCAGCAATAACGTGCACAACACCCGCGCCGCCAGCATTTTTTTGTTGGTTCTTTTTGTACTCATTTCACGTTTCCTCCTGTGCCTGACTTTTATAAAAATTAATATAACATCCGCTTCTTTAACCGCCCGGCCCCGTTACACAGCACAGTCCGGCCTGTAAAAATAAAGATCCACATCGTTTATTGTTTCCGTTGCCCGGTACTTCGTCATCGTTCTGCCTCGCGTCATCTGAAAAACGGTAAATGATAATTATGGTTAGAATACCTCATTTTTATTATAGTATATATTTTTTCCGCGCGCAAATTTATGAACGGATTTTCTTCTTATATTTATTTCTTTTCTTCATTCTATGTCGGATGTATCACTATTATGAACTACAGCAGATCCGTGGCGGATATCCGGTTAATAAAATTGCCAAAAAATATCTATTCTAATAGCCCACCTTAAACATATCCTACAGACTTCTGTCGGTTATACGATACTCCATTTTTGCCCTATCGTATATCTAAAAGCGCCAAAATATGTTTCGGTATTTTTTGATTAAAACCTCTTGACTTTTTTGATTTCTTCCAAGCATAATAGTGTAGGCACCAGTTATTTAGATTGAGTTTTTCATTTATAATTGCTGTCTCAAAAGTGTCTCACTTTTGTCTCACCCACTCCTTTTTAGGTCAAATGTCTCACTTTTGTCTCAGAATCCGTTGCATTTTTATGCAAGGAAAAACATTTATGACATTGGTTATCATTTTTAACAATCCAGTGTTTATGCGGGTTTGAGGCATTATTTTTGTGAGAAAAGCTATATGCATAACAGTATGTTTTTTGAGAAATCTCACCCTTCTAAGCCGTGGGTCGGGGGTTCGAATCCCTCCTGGATCACCATAAAAGAAAACAGTCCCCATGCGGTGTTGAACCACATGGGGACTGTTTTTATATTTATTTTTTCTGGTCATGAACATGGGTGATTTTTAGTTCAACACCTAATATATGCTGGTGCCCCGTTCTCAGTCCCGAATATACACCCTGGGCACCCGGGGGCTCAGTGTGCAGAACAGTTCATGAGGGATTGTGCCGGCAATAGCGGCTACTTCTTCCGTGGGCAGTTCCGGGCCACCGTATACTATTACGTCATCCCCGATTTTTACGCCCGGAATATCCGTAACGTCCAGCATCATCTGATCCATACATATACGCCCTACTACCGGTGCTTTTTTCCCACGTACCACCATATAACCTGCGTTGGAAAGATGGCGGCTGACTCCGTCCGCGTAACCAATGGGAAGCGTGGCAATGACACTTTCCTTTTTAGTCGTGTAAGTTCTTCCGTAACTTATATCACGGCCTGCCGGCAACTTCTTAACAAAACCCACCTGGGTCTTCAGTATCATGGCTGGCCGGAAATCTTTGTACGCCTCCCTGGCGTCTGACGCAGGAGGCCCGTACAGCGTGATGCCCAGCCGGACCATATCCATCTGATACTGGGGCAGTTCAGCAATACCGGCGCTGTTACAGATGTGCTTGATGGGAATCTTCACACCAGCTGCCTCAATGGTTTCTACAGCTTTGGTGTACTGCGCAAACTGGAAAGCGGCATAGCTTTTGTCATCCGCGTCTGCATGGGAAAAATGGGAAAACGCTCCTTCAATTTCAATTCCTTCCAATGCTTTTGCCTTCAGCGCAAACTGCGCGGCCTCTTCAATTTTAACGCCGATCCGATGCATGCCCGTGTCCAGCGCTATATGTATCTTTGCCTTTTTCCCCTGTCGAATTCCGGCTTCATTTAACAGATTCAGACGTTCCTCGTCGAATACCGCATGGGATATATCAAATTTCACGCAGATATCCGCAATATCCGGCCGGGCCGGCATGGCACCCAGCACAAGGATTGGTTTTTTTATCCCGCCTTCCCGGAGTTCCACCGCTTCCTGCAGGATAGCAACCGCAAACCAGTCTGCTCCTGCCTCATCGCAGGCCTTTGCCACAGGAATCGCGCCGTGACCGTATCCGTTTGCCTTGACGACTGCGCAAAGTTTTGTCGTGTCCTTTAAATTTTTTCTGGCTGCATGGATATTGTTGGCAATTGCATCCAGATTTACTTCCGCCCTCGTACCTCTGTCAATTTGCATGAGTTGCCCCCCGTATATTATAAAAATATTAACCGCATGATTTCAGCACTTTAACTTTTTTATCATGTGTAATTGATTATAACACATTTTCATTTATCATACATATATATGAAAAGCAAATTTTTTGACCGGCAGTAACTTGTGTTATAATAAAATATATTTCATGAAATACCACAAAGGATTTATTGTAGCAAACAAAGGAAAAGGAAATGGGCAACGCAAGCGAGAAAAATAACTTACAGGAAATTATACCGTCATATTTCCAAGATACACAACGCCTGAAGCACATAGAAGCTTCCCTGCGGACAAAATACAAACATAAAATTTTTAACAAGTTCGTCCAATCCATCTGCGACTTTGACTTAGTACGACCTAATGATAAAATCGCCGTCTGTATTTCCGGCGGCAAAGACTCTATGCTCATGGCAAAGCTGTTCCAGGAATTGAAGCGGAGGAACAAAATTCCCTTTGAAGTAAAGTTCCTCAGCATGGATCCGGGCTACGCGGAACGAAACCGGCAGCAAATCGAACATAACGCCGCGCTGCTTAACATTCCCATTACTTTTTTTAAAACAAAAGTGTTCGATGCTGTGTTTCACATAGAACAGAACCCCTGTTACCTATGCGCCAAAATGCGCCGTGGTTTTCTCTACCGGTACGCACAGGAAGCAGGTTGCAATAAAATCGCGCTGGGCCATCACTTCAACGATATCATTGAAACCTCTGTCATGAGCATGATCTACGGCGGCGAGATACGCACCATGATGCCCAAGGTGAAAAGCGCCAACTGGGCCGGCATGGAACTGATTCGCCCCATGTATTACGTGCGGGAAGCAGATATCAAAAACTGGCGCGACGATAATCATTTAGAGTTTTTGCAGTGCGCCTGCCGTTTTACCGAACAGATTGCCGCTGCCAACCCGGATGCTCCCGCCCCTTCCAAACGGCAGGAGATTAAACAGCTGATTGCCAGGCTGTCAGCAGAGAATCCACAGGTGCCCGACAACATCTTTCACGCCATGGAAAACGTAAATCTCTCCGTTGTTTTAAAATATAAACTGAACGGTACCCTTCACAACGTATTAGATTCGTATGATACAGAATAAAAACGGCGTGAGCTAAACACCAAAAGCGATTTTGTAATGTCTTTTCCTGTTGCAGGATAAACCATTCTATTTAAAGGACGTTCCCTAACATGAAAAACTCTGCGGTTCTTTCCATAGCAGGTGCCGGAACCCTTTGGGGCCTGATCGGCCTCTTTGTCAACCTTCTGGCGACCAAAGGCTTTGACCCATTGCAGATCACCACCCTGCGCGTGACCACCGCCCTGCTGCTTACTGCCCTGATCATCTGGCGTACGGACATACGCCAGTTTTTTATCTGCCCCAAAGACTGGTGGATGTTTTTCGGCAACGGCGTGATCGGCCTGGTCTTTTTCAACTGGTGTTACTTCAACGCCATCGCAGGCGGCAGCCTGGCCATCGCGGCACTGCTGCTTTATACGGCGCCGGTGTTTGTGATGCTGATGTCCGTGATCCTGTTCCACGAAAAACTCACAAAAGAAAAAACCATTGCCCTGATTATCACCTTTATCGGCTGCGGCTGCATCACCGGAGCTTTCGCCGGCAATCTGTCCGTCAGCAGGGAAACCTTTCTGTACGGTTTGGCCAGCGGTTTCGGCTATGCGCTGTACAGCATTTTCGGCAAGCCGGCCACCAAACAATATTCCGCTCTCACGGTCAGCCTCTGGTGTTTTATCTTTGCCGCCGCCTTTACCCTGCCCCTTTCCGGCCTGGCCGGTAAAGCGGCTTTGTTCAGCGATACGGTGGTCTGGGGCGGTATCCTTGGTATCGGACTGATTAGCTGTGTGTTTCCCAACATATTATATATGCGGGGCCTGCAACAACTGGAAGCCGGCCACGCCGCCATCCTGGCAACCATCGAGCCTGTAGTGGCCGCCATCGTCAGTTTTCTCTTCTTAGGGGAAGCCTTTACGTGGCAAAAGGTACTCGGTATTGTGTTAATTCTGTCAGCCGTGCCGATACTGAACCGGAAAGCAGGAAAACAATAAAGAAAGCGTGCAAGGTTTTGTAAACCCTGCACGCTTTCTTTTTTTATTGTTTATAATTTCAATACCCTTTGTATTTTTTCCCCAACCGGTCGATTCCACTATCTTCCAGTTGCTGTTTTACCCAGAAGAAATGGTCGTTAACCTCATCATAGAACTGCTTCCGCCAGTTCATGTCATTTAAAATCAGACCAATACTGTACTCTACATCCCGGTCGCCGTCATCGAAATCCTTAAAATCAAAGTAGTTTTCCCGGATGCGGTCAATCCAGAACCCGTAACGCCGGTCAATATTCTCCGACTGGAAGCCCTTAAAACATTCGGACAGCTTATCCCGCTGTTCCATGGTCAGTCCCGTTTCCGGCACGCCACTGACGTGCTGCAGAATAGCGTACAACTCTTCCGAAGCGTCCATGAACTCATCCCAGTTCTTACGCCCACCGGTAAAGCGTTCTCCGCTCTTCCACCACAGATAGGGCATATCTGGGCAGTGCACTGCCGCCGCATGACCAAGGGGCATCACCAGGTCCAACACTTTACTGAGGAACGTAGAATCCAGCATTTCGTCCAACATCTTTTCCACCATGCTGCCCTGGGTGGAAAACAGCAGGTCCTTCACCTGGTTCACCGCGTTGTTGATACCCGCAAACTCCTGATGAGCCCAAGTATCTGCCAGCACATGCATCCCCACGCCCAAACGGAACACATAGTTGGAATTGTCCAGTTTGGTATCGTATAATCTGTATTTCAACCGTTTGGCCATTACGCTGTGCTTTTTGCAGACCAGCTTCTCGGCTTCAGTTTCCCCCTGCAATCCCGGCAGAAAATGGAAAGGAATCCAGATGTCTTCGTTACCCTTGCCGGAAATATTACCCCATACGTTCTGGCAGGAATACCGTACCTGTATGCCGCGGGCAATATTCTTTTTCTCTTCTGCATCAGAAAAGGGCGTAGTATCAAAATTATCATCCACGAGTTGGGAACTGGCTGCAATGGTCCGAGCATTAAAACTGCCAAAATCAGCCCAGCGTGAAAGTACATACACTGTCCCAAAATGATAGTCCAGATCCATAACTCACACCCCTTTCTAAAAAAATGTTTAGCAATTTGTACTCTAGTTAGTAATTATATCACAGACACACTTTTTTGGTAAATTTTTTATAAAAATGTTCACAAAATCGCCTAAATTTGATACATTATTATAAGAACCAACAGGTTGCCTGTCCGCATGAACACAAACGCATGGGTTCTGCGTTTACAAACGGAAGCCCGTGTGGAAAACCAGGGCAGGGGACAATGGCTTTGAATACACATACAGAGGGGAGCTTATTTTATTATGACAAAAAAAATCCGAATCGGTATCTGTGGTTACGGTAATCTGGGCCACGGCGTGGAACTGGCAGTCAACCGGGCGGAAGACATGGAACTGGTGGGCATTTTCTCCCGCCGCGATCTTCCCGGCACAGCAAGCGGTGTTCCCGCCATCAACTTAAAACACGTACTGGAATATAAGGATAAAATCGACGTTATGGTATTGTGCGGCGGTTCCGCCACGGACCTGATCGACCAGGGACCGGAACTGGCGCAGCACTTTGTCACGGTTGACAGTTTTGATACTCATCCCCGCATTCCGGAGCATTTCGCAAACATGGACGCGGTAACGAAAGCAAATAACACGGCCGCCATCATCTCCGTAGGCTGGGATCCGGGCCTGTTCTCCCTTCTGCGGGTATTGGGCGACAGCGTGCTGCCGGAGGGAAAGAGCTACACCTTCTGGGGCAAGGGCGTAAGCCAGGGTCACTCCGATGCCATCCGCCGCATCCCCGGCGTAAAAAATGGCAAGCAATATACCATTCCCAAGGAAGAATATCTGGAAGCCGTCCGCAGCGGTAAGGGAACGGATGCCCCCGGTAATGAGATGCACCTGCGGGAATGCTTTGTGGTACCGGAAGAAGGCGCCGATTTGCAAGCTATTGAAACGGCCATCAAGACCATGCCCAACTACTTCGTCGGTTACGAAACCACCGTGCATTTTATTTCTGAGGAAGAATTTAAGAGAGACCACAGTGGCATTCCTCATGGCGGTTTTGTATTCCGCAACGGGAAGACAGATGATACCACCGGTCACGTGATGGAATTCTCCCTGAAGCTGGACAGCAACCCGCAATTCACATCCAGCGTACTGACAGCCTTTGCCCGGGCCATGTACCGGCTTCATTTCGAACAGGGAAAATGCGGCGCTTTCACCGTACTGGATATTCCTTTCGCGCTGCTTTCTCCCAAGGCACCGGCAGATTTGCGGAAATTTATGCTGTAATCTACTGAAGCCCTTGAATAATTCATGTTTTCTTACAGATTTTTCTTGAATTTTAACGAAAATCGTGGTATCTTGAGCATAGGGAACCATATAATATGTAAGGAGGCAATTCAAATGGGAAAATTTTTGGTAAAAGAGTCCAAAGCAGGTATGCGCTTTAACCTCGTAGCCAATAATGGCGAGATCATTGCGGCCTCTCAGGTTTACAAATCCGCTTCCGGTTGCAAGAACGGCATTGCAAGTGTAGCAAAAAATGCGCCGATTGCCGCAATCGAAGATCAGACCGTAGAAGGCTTCAAAGTTGAGAAACATCCGAAATTTGAAGTATACACGGACAAAGCCGGCGAATTCCGTTTCCGCCTGAAAGCAACCAACGGCCAGATTATCGCCGTAAGCGAAGGCTATAAAGCGATGAAGAGCTGCCTGAACGGTATTGCTTCCGTAAAAAAGAATGCTGCTGATGCAAAAATCGTAAAAGAATGAGCTTATTATAGTTGAAATCGAATCACTAAAAACGGCCTGCAGAAAATCTGCAGGCCGTTTTAATTTCTGTAATTTATTCCGCGCAAGCTTCCTTGATAATATTCACTGCTTTCACCAGAACTTCTTCCGGCATGTTCAGCGCCGGTAACAGGCGCACTTTATCTTTGGCTGTCAGGCAGAGCACACCCTTTTCAATGCATTTTTTCACAACATCCCCTGCCGGCTTCACCGGTTTCACACCGCACATCATGCCCATGCCGGTAACCTTTTCGATGCCGGGGGAACCCTCCAGCGCGCTGAAAAGGATTTTTCCTTTCCGCTGTACTTCCGCCAAAAATGCATCGTCAAGCCGGTTGATAATGCTCACCGCTCCCGCGCAGGCCACCGGGTTACCCCCAAAGGTAGAGCCGTGGTCTCCGTGTCCCAGCACGTGTTCCACTTTTTCTCCCATCAGGCAGGCGCCCAGGGGCAGGCCGCCGCCGATGCCTTTGGCCGTTGTCACCACGTCCGGGTTCACGCCGAAGTTCATATACGAATATAGTTTGCCCGTGCGGCCGTTGCCGGTCTGTACTTCGTCCACCATGAATACGATATCGTTTTCGTGACAGATGGCGTCCACGCCCTTAATAAATTCAGCAGTCAGCGGGTTCACGCCGCCTTCACCCTGGATGCACTCGATCAGGATGCCCGCCACTTTATGCGCTTCCACCAGCTTTTTCACACTGACCAGATCGTTGGCCGTGGCATGGACAAAACCGGGCGTCAGGGGCTGGAACAGTTCGTGGTAATGATCCTGCCCGGTTGCGGCCAGGGTAGTGAGGGTACGCCCGTGGAAACTGTTCCACAGGGTGAGGATGGTGTAATACTCCGGCCCTTTTTTCTCCGCCGCATATTTTCGTGCCACCTTGATGGCACATTCGTTGGCTTCCCCACCGGAATTACTGAAGAACACTTTCTTCATGCCCGTCTTCTCGCAGAGCAGCTCCGCCAATTTCACGCAGGGCTCCGTGTAATACAGGTTGGACATGTGCTGCACTTTGCCCAGCTGGTCGATGACCGCCTGTTTCCAGATGTCGTCGGCGATGCCGAAGCTGGTAACCCCGATGCCGGAGCCCATGTCGATGTATTCTTTACCGTCTGTATCTTTGGCAATGCTTCCCTTGC
>JAEEGK010022420.1_pt1 | contig 13265 bp, 8 predicted proteins | sample 8958771 | NCBI WGS metagenome assembly JAEEGK01 (sample SAMN16246547, study PRJNA631951) | gut metagenome | biome: gut microbiome; feature: rumen; material: SC-attached | host: Bos | place: Iran: Karaj | collected 2018-10 | reverse complement strand
TGGATAAACGATTTTTTTTGTCGTTTTTGAAAAAACTTTGTAGTTTTGCAGAAAACTTAAAAAAAATAAATTATGCCGGAAATCAGTCGTTTTTATGGAATCATTATAACAATGTATCTTCCTGACCATAATCCGCCGCACTTTCATGTAAAATACAATGAATATCGTGCGACTATTGACATTAAATCAGGGAAAATCATTGGTGAAATGCCGCGCCGTGCATTGAATTTCGTTTATGAATGGTTGGATTTACATCAAGACGAACTTATGGAAAATTGGCGCAGAATGGAAAACGGCGAAACGTTAATAACTATTAATCCCTTGGACTAACCATGAAAATAGAAAATTCACTTATTTGGGTTACTTCTGCCAAAACAGCAGCCGGACACAAACTGGAACTGACTTTTAATGATGGCAGTGTAAAGATATTTGATTGTACACCGTTGATTGAGCGTTACAAAATTTTTGAACCGCTTAAAAACGAATCTGTTTTTGAAAATTTCTCGCTTGACGGTTGGACAGTAACATGGCTTGACGGACAAATCGACATTGCCCCTGAATATCTGTTTTCAGAAGGCATTGCAGCATAATTTTTGTCGTTTTTGAAAAAACTTTGTAGTTTTGCAGAAAACTTTAAAAAAATATGCAGAAAAACTTCCTCCGCTATGATACCGAGAATCAAATATATAGAACCTCAAAACGGTTACAAGTTGTATGCTGAATTTGACGACGGGCGCAAAGTTAAATACGACCTTTCTGATGACATTGCGAAGTTGCCGAATTATTCTATGTTGGCTGAAATAAACGGACTGTTTTTTCAAGCCTCGCTTGACAGCAGCCGCACTGTCGTATATTGGAACGAACTTGTTGACCTTCCAAGCGATACGATTTATGAATACGGCGAAGAGATATAATTTTTTCCGTCCAAAATTTAAAAATTGACATTCTTTTGTTCGTTGGCAGCGAATAAAATTTATATGGGTTCGAGCCGCAAGCATTGCGGCTCTACATACGAGGTGCGTTATGGAGACCGGCACGTAGAGCCGCAATGTTTGCGGCTCGGAATAATTAAAAAGTTTAATGATTATCCGCAATTAACATAATCTCATTTTTTTGTTGTATATTTTATGCTCAAAATCAGGTTTATATGCAACAGCGGCAATCATTAATCTGTCGAATATTTTATCTCCGAAATACATTCGGTTGAATTTGTAACAAAATTCGTTGAGATATAATTGCAAAAAAGCATCTTTCATTCCATGAAAAAAATCTTGAAACAATGCTTTTGCATTTGAAGCTGTTAGCAATCAGTAATTTTTAGCAAAAAAACGTTTTGATTTTTCTTAATATATTTTGTGCTTATAATTTTGATTTTCAGCGCATTAACGGTTTGATGCAGTTTGATTTTATTTAGATGCGCTTGGTTGCGGCGGTTTTTAAGGATAGTTTTGTGAAAAATTTTTAATCACCAACAAAAAACTTTACAGTTATGAAAAAATTATTATCCGTAATTACCGCCGCATTTTTGTTTTCATCATGCGGCTGCAACAAAGACAACGAGAACGATAGCACCGTTTCTTCTGATGTAAAAAACGACACACCCGCAATTGAGGAAACTATTCAAGAAGGCGATGAATTTCCTATCGCAAAGGGTAAAAATCGTGTAATTTACGAACTTAATACGGGTTCGTTTACCACGGAAGGCACTTTTAAGGCGGCGGGCGAAAAACTCCAAGATTTGAAAGACCTTGGTGTAGACATTGTTTGGCTTATGCCTATTTATCCCAGAGGCGGCGGTATCAATAGTCCGTATGCAGCAACGGATTTTAAGGATGTTAATCCTAAATACGGAAAAATCTCCGATTTGAAAGATTTCGTTTCCAAAGCGCACACTCTCGGTATGGAAGTTTGGCTCGATTGGGTGCCCAATCATACCGCAACTGATGCAAAATGGGTTACATCAAATCCCGATTACTACAAGAAGAAAAATGGCGAAATGGTTCATCCCAATAATTATGGCGACGTTTTCCAGCTTAATTATTCTAATCCCGAACTCGCTGAGGCTATGACAAATTGCTTGAAATTTTGGATCGATGAGGCCGACATTGACGGTTACAGATGCGATTATGTAAGTTCACCGGAAATTCCCGCAAGTTATTGGGCTAAGGCTATTCCCGAAGTTAAAAACTATAAATCAGGCAAAACGATTACTTTCCTTGCCGAGGGTGATTTAACCGATGCCAACAATAGCGGACTTGTTTCAACGGGTTTTGAATATGATTATGCGTGGGGATTCCAAGAAGGCGGTCTCTACAAAACTGTTGGTAAAGGTATCAGCGGAACCTCGCTTCAAAAGGTTTGCGAAAAAATGCTTGATGCTACCGAAAAAATAAAACCCATAATTCGTATGATTTATCTCACCAATCACGATCAAAACTACAACGACGGCGGACATTTGATTTCGGATATTTACGGCGAAAATGTTTATCCTTTTACGGCGTTGATTTTCACTTTCAAGGGTATGCCTTTGCTTTATAACGGTCAGGAAATCGGTGGCAAACAAATTCTTGATTATTTCAACGACACAAAAATCAAATGGAACGACCGCGATGAAAAAATGTATAATATTATAAAAAATCTTGCACAGCTCAAACATTCCACCAATGCACTTGCCGAGGATGCTACAATTGTTGTGAATAAAACTGATAATTCACAAGTTTTTGCTTACACACGCGGCAGCGGCAAAAATGCTGTTGTCACGGTTATTAATCTTGGAACTTCTGATGCTACAGTTTCTGTATCTGATTTAACCTCAGGTGTTTACACATCAAAATACACCGGCGGCGAAAGTATCGAAAAAGTATCGGAAAAGGTCTTGGAAACACAGTCTTTTACCATCTCGAAAAAGGGGTTTATGGTTTTATCTAAATAAGTATTTAAATTTAAACATTTGCAGTTCATTTTTTGTGAGGCGGGGTAGAGAAAAAAACTCCGCCTTTTTTGTTGATTTTTTTTTATTTTTCAATAATTAATTTTATATTTGTCCCTAACAGATTTTTATTGGTGATTGCCTATGAACAAAAAATTATTCCTTTTGACGGCATTGTTTTTTTTCGTTTTCCGTGTTGAAGCTCAGGACTACGAAAAACTTGACCACATAACCGACAATTTCGATAAAGTTATCACCGACAAACAAAAACGGATTGCTGTACTTTTGGAGGGAGATAGAAGTTACGGACTTTACAACAGACTTTTTTCTGAATATATGTCGTTTAAATACGATTCCGCATACAAATACGTTACCGAAAGCCTACGCATAGCGAATAGTTTGAACGACAAAGAAAAAATTTACGATTGTCTTTTGAAATATGCTCACATACTTTCGGTTGCGGGACATTTTCAGGAGGCTGTTGCGGTCTTGGGAAAAATCAATCCTGATTCCGTTAAAAACAATCTCAAAACCGCATATTTTGCCAATCAAGCCGATTTGTTTTTGTACCGTTCGGAATTTACGGAAGAGTCGGAATTTTTTTTGCAGATGAGGGATAGTTCCATTTATTATCACAAAAAAATAATAGAGTATTCCAATCCTGATAGTTACGAATATACGTTTTCTAAAGCGGTGCTTTCAGCAGAGGAAAAAGACTTTGTATCGGCAATCAATACGCTTGAGAATTATCTTAATAACAATAAACCCAATAGTCGTACTTATTCGATTATAACAGGCACTTTGGCGTATTATTATTTGTGTCTTGGACAAATGGAAACAGCCGAAAAGTATTATTTATTATCTGCCGAAAACGACCTCGAAAACGCTATCATCGAAAACAACAGTTTGCGCCGTCTTGCCGAAATACTTTTCGACAAAGGTGATTATCAACGTGCTTTCAAATATTTGATGATTTGTTCGCAGTGTGCTAATTTTTACGGTTCAAAACTTCGTAACGTTCAGATTGCCAAAATTCACGACAAGATTATTACTTCGTATTCTAATGAGAAAAAAAATGTTCACAACAGAACATTGTTGTTTCTTGTAATAATCTCGGTAGTGGCATTTGTACTTGTATTTTTAACGATAAAACTTATTAGCAAAAACAAACGTTATATCATTGCTAATCACAAAATTACTGTTATTAACAACGAACTTGATTCTACATTAATGCAGTTGAAAGTTGCCAATAATTCACTCAAAGAATACAACAAAATCAAGGACGAATATATTGGTCGTTTTATGGAAGTTTGTTCCATGATTATTGAAAATGCCTATCAAAAACATAAAATTGTCAATAAGTTGGCCCGCGAAAAAAAGATGGCTGAACTTTATGCTGAAATCAAAAACGAGGATTTCATTACCGAAAACACCAAACTTTTTTACGATAATTTTGACGAAGCATTTTTGAATCTTTTTCCGGATTTCGGCACGAAGGTTAACGGATTTTTAAAACCGGAATTTCAGTTTGTTGTTAAAGATAAAACTTTAACGACGGAATTAAGAATACTTGCGCTTTTAAGGCTTGGTTTTTCTGACAACAAACAAATAGCTTCAATTCTTCGCTCCTCGATAACGACTATTTACACCTATCGTTCCAAAATCCGCTCCAAGGCTTTGGACAAAGACGGTTTTGAAGATGCGGTAAAATCGCTGTAAATTTTAAAATTTACCTTTGATTTTTTCTCTGTTCTTTGAATGTTAATAACCTGATTATTAATGAAATAGTGTTTTAAAAAACTTTGATTTTGTTTTGATGTACTTGTTATGATTTTCTTTTCGATATAAAATTGCAGAAATTTTTTAGTAACCAAAATTTATAGCAAAATGAAAAGACAAAAAACATCAAAACATTTCCGCTTTTTGCTGCTTTTTTTTGCAGCGTTGTTTTGGGCGGGCGCAGTTTCCGCTCAAATCAGAGTCCAAGGTTATGTTCAGGACGTTAGTGGTGCCCGTATTATCGGTGCTACAATCCTCGAACAAGGAACAACCAATGGCACAATCACGGATTTAGACGGTAATTTTTTGCTGTCGGTTCCTGAAAACGCAAAACTCCAAATCTCTTACATCGGTTATCAAACGCAAGTTGTCAGCGTTGCTTCTAACCTTGTTATTACCCTTATGGAAGATACCCAAAACATCGACGAAGTGGTTGTAATCGGTTATGGTGCAGTAAGAAAATCAGATGCAACCGGTTCGGTGGCTACTCTTGAGGCCGATCCCAAAATGAAAGGCGTTGCAACTACTGCCGATGATATGCTCGTTGGTAAAATTGCCGGCGTTAATGTCGTAAACGGCGGTGGTAGTGCCAACAGCGGTTCAAGTATCAGAATCAGAGGCGGTTCTTCGCTTTCTGCAAGCAACGATCCGCTAATTATTCTCGACGGCGTTTATCTCGATAATTCTGGCATCGGTGGTGTTGGCAATTTGCTTTCCACTATCGACCCCAACGACATCGAATCGTTTACAGTATTAAAAGACGCTTCTGCAACTGCAATTTACGGTTCAAGGGCTTCCAACGGCGTTATCATCATAACAACCAAAAAAGGTAAAGCCGGAAAAATTAAAATTTCTTACGATGGAAACGTTTCTGTTTCCAAGGTTAAGAAAACAATTGACGTTCTCGACGGAAACGAATTTCAAGAGTTTATCCGTAACACTTTTAGCGGCAAATCCAACCAAGCAGAGGTTTACACAAAAGCCGGTTTAAATCCTGTAACGGGCGAAACTGTTTACAATTTCAATACCGATTGGCAAGACGAAATTTATCGCACCGCTGTTAGCACCGAGCATAATCTCAGCGTGTTGGGTTCTGTAAAAGAATTTATGCCTTATAGAGTTTCGGCAGGTTTCACCGAAAACAACGGTGTACAAAGTTACGACCACAATCGTCGTTACACCGGAAATATTTCGCTTAATCCCAAATTCTTGAACGATCGTCTTACTGTAAACCTCAACGGTAAAGGTATGATTATCCACAGCGATTTTGACCCGGGTGCAATTGGAAATGCAGTTTATTACGATCCTACAAAACCTATTTATGCAACGGGTAGTCCTTATTCAGGATTTTGGAGCTGGACAGGTGCTGCCGACCCGTTTAATCCCGGTTGGGCTGCCGACTACGAAGGCGCAAAAAATAGTTACAACAAGTTTGGTGCAGGACCTAATCCTGTGTCAAAAATAGAACTAAACGACAATTCTGCCGATGTTAAAAACTTTATCGGTAGCGCACAATTCGAGTACAAATTCCTTTATCTCAAAGGATTAAAAGCTAATTATAATCTCTCTCTTGATGCCTCAAGCAGCGAAGGAAGTACTTTTAATGCAGCAGGAAAACCCGACAATTTTTCGGGTTCTACAATTAGCAACAAAAACGAATGGGAACAAAAACGTCGCAATTCGCAGATGGATTTTTATCTTACTTACGAGAAAAAACTTCCTAATTTGAAAAGCAAATTCGATGTAATGGCAGGCTATTCTTGGCAACATTATTACACCGAGGGCGATAGCTGGTATTCTGCTTATACGCCTGTCGACGCTAAAGGTGCTATCAGCTACGACAATCAAGAATTCAACGAAGACCTTAGCAATATCGAAGGTAATTATTACGCCAACGAACATTATATTGTTTCGTTTTTCGGAAGGTTGAACTACTCTTTTGACGACCGTTATTTGCTAACATTTACAATAAGAGACGACGGTTCGTCGAGATTCAACAAAGACAATCGTTGGGGCGTATTCCCCTCAGCAGCTTTGGCTTGGAGAATTTCGCAGGAAGAGTTTATGCAAAGTCAGAATCTTTTCTCCAACATGAAACTTCGTCTCGGCTGGGGTAAAACAGGTCAGCAGGATATTAATCAAGGTGATTATCCATATCTTGGAACTTATTCTTATTCCACCAACACGGCGTCATCGTATTATCGCAACGGCAAATGGATTAGTCTCTTGAAACCTAATGCTTTCAACGAGTCTTTGCAATGGGAAACCACCACTACTTGGAATGCAGGATTTGATTTTGGAATGTTTAAAGACCGTTTGACGGCTTCCGTGGATTGGTATTATCGCGAAACCACCGACCTTATCAACACCGAGGCAAAAACTCCGTCGGGTAGCAATTTCTCGGAATATGTTGTTGCTAACATCGGTTCGCTTACCAACACCGGCGTTGAAATCACACTTGGCGGCGTAGCTCTTTCTACCAAAGATTGGCAGTTGAGACTTGATGCTAACCTCGCTTTCAACCGTAACGAAATTACAAAACTTTCTTCTGGTGCTGAGGATACCGATATTCGTCGTTTTGCTGCAACTTCCGATGGCGACGGTGCTACCACAATTAAGGCTCACGCTGTTAACAATCCGGCTGGTATGTTCTTCGTTTTCCAGCAGGTGTATGATGCTGACGGACACCCGATTGAAGGTGCGTTTATCGACCGTGACGAAAGCGGTTCTATCGACGAAAAAGATCTTTATATGTTCCACAATGCCGATCCCAAAGCTACATTTGGTGTTGCTGCAAAACTTCAGTACAAAAAATTCGACTTTTCTCTTGCAGGACACGGAAGTCTCGGCAATTGGATGTACAACGGTGTAGCAGCCAACAGCGCAGCTCTTGCTCCCGAAAATGTATATGCTTCGAGCGCACTTACCAACAAAACTCGCTTTGCTTTCCAAACTAATTGGCAAAAAGCTCAGGTTTTGTCTGATTATTACATCCAATTGGCATCGTTCTTTAGAATCGACAATATGACATTGGGATACAGCTTCGATAAAATTTTCGACAAAGTAGGCGGCAGAGTTTATTGCACTGTTCAAAATCCGTTTGTATTCACCAAATACGAAGGACTCGATCCCGAAATTTCGAGCGGTATCGACAATAGTTTCTATCCCCGCCCTGTAACATTCTTGCTCGGCTTGAATCTTAATTTTTAACACCAAAAAAAATTGTAAATTATGAAAAAACATAATATTATCATAACAGCGGCAATCTTGACGGGTGCAATGTACCAATCGTGTGTCAAAGATTTGGACGTAACGCCGCTAACAACTACCACCGTAACATCTGCAACAGCTTGGGACAGCGACACTTCTGCTGATTGTATTGTTGCAAAAATATATTCTGCATTTTCGGTGCCGGGTCAGAGCGGACCTGCCGACGGCGACATCGTAGGTGCCGACCAAGGTGAAGCTACTTTTACGCGTTCGTTTTGGAATTTGGAAGAACTTACAACAGATGAGGCTATGTGTGCTTGGTCTGACGAGGCTCTCAACGGTCTTCAATATTGCAACTGGGGCTCTACCAACCGTTTTATAATGCTCAACTACGACCGTATGTGCATTATCAACGCATATTGCAATGAGTTTTTGAATCAGACAAAAGATTCAAAACTTTCGGTTTCCGCAGAGCGTTTAAAAGAAATTCATACTTTTAGAGCCGAGGTGCGAACACTCAGAGCATTAAGCTATTACATTTTGATGAATTTTTATGGTAACGTACCCTTTACCGACGAAAATTCAGGTATAGGTGCTTATCTTCCCGAACAAAAAGGCAGAGATTTCCTTTTCCCATGGATTGAAAACGAACTCAAAAGCGTAATCGAAAGTGGTGAACTTCCCGAAAAATCTGCTTCTACCTACGGAATGGTAAATAAATACGTTGCCGAAATGATTTTGGCAAATCTCTACATGAATGCCGAAGTTTACAATCAAGGCAATCATTATGAAGAGGCCGCAAAAGTACTCGAAGATATTATCGACAACGGTGGATATTCGTTGGAATCTGTTTATAAGTATAATTTCCAAGCCGACAACGATTTGTCGCCGGAAATTATTTTCCCGATAATTTTCGACGGTGTACACGCCCAAAGTTACGGTGGTACGCTATATCTCACAGCAGGTGCTTTTGATGCCGATATGTCTCCGGCTGATAATTACGGCATTGCTGGGATGTGGGACGGCATACGCGCTCCTCAAGATTTGAGCAGCATTTTTGAAGAAGGCGACAATCGTGCTTTATTCTTCACCGAAGGACGCGAACAAGTGATTTCCAACAACGGCGATTTCAAACAAGGTTGGTCGGTGGTAAAATACACCAATATCCGTCGCGACGGTGCTAAGGCTTCAAGCGCAGATTTTCCCGATACGGATTTCCCGTTTTACCGCTTAGCCGACGCATATTTGCTCTACGTGGAAGCAACGCTCCGCGGCAGTGGCAACAGCGCAAAAGCCGTTGAACTTTACAACAAAATTCAAGAACGCGCTTTTGGTGATAAGAGCCATAATATTTCGTCGCTTTCTGAAATAACTTTAGACGACCTTCTTGACGAACGTGCAAAAGAACTTTATTGGGAAGGACACCGCCGCACCGACCTTATACGATTTGGTAAGTATTTAACGAAATCGTGGGCTTTCAAAGGTGGCAATGCTTCTGGTACTAACGCAATCGACAGCAAATATTTGCTCTTTCCTCTGCCTTCTACCGATGTTTCGGCAAATTCTAATTTGAAACAAAACGAAGGATTTTAGTAATTGACAGTTGACAATTGAAAATTGAAAATTGACAATTGAAAGTTGGTTTTTATAATTAAAAAAAAGAAAATACAATGAAAACATTAAAATATTTAGCGGCATTATTGGGAGCTGCAACATTGTTTGCTTCCTGCGAAAAATCCGATGAGGATATGCCGCAATTAGATTTCAATTCGAGCAAAGCTCCTGTTTTGGCAGACCTATCCGAACCGATTGACGGAAGCCAAAGCGAGTATACATTCTATTTTACGCCGGGCAAGTTTGTTGTTGACGGTAAGGAAGTTGTTATAGCCGAAAAAGACCAAAAACAACAATATGCACTTCAAGCAGATTTGTCGGACGGAGATTTTTCGACGCCGGTTACTATTGCACGTCAAAATTACGACGAAACCGACCAATTTGTTGTTAGCTACGATGCTCTTTGTAGCGCGGTGAGCGGTTGGAAAGAACTTGCAACACCTCTTTCTGCATGGACGGGCACATTAAAATTCCGTTTGTTACTTCTTCCGGGTGCAAACCTTGCCGATGGTTTTTCTTCCAACACGATAAGTGTCAGCACCAAATTGAAATATGTTGATCCTAATCCCAAAATTTACGTTTGCAACAATGCGGGTTGGGACGAGCTAAGGCTTTATGCTTGGGGTGACGACAATTCAGCACTCGGCGACTGGCCCGGCATAGCACCAGAGGACGAAACCGTTGAACTCGGTGGCAAAGTTTATTATGCTTTCGACGTTAAGAATAGGGTAGGCTCCAACAACGAAAATTATATCATCAACAACAACGACAACGGCTCGCAGCTTGATATTTATTCAGGCGTTTTTGGTTCTTCAGTTTATGTAACAATCAACGCTGACGGCACTGTTACAATAGATTCTGCCGAAGAGACAAAGCCAGAAGATGATAATAACGACGACAAACAAGAAATCAATTTGCCTAATGCTGCAACATTAAAAATTTCGGGAAACAAAATAACATTGGAAACCGATTTAGATGCAGTGTATTCAGTATGGGCTTGGAACGGTGATTTCGGAGGTGATGCCTACACAGAATCAGGTTCTTGGCCTGGCGACAATTTGCTTTTGATTAGCAACAACGATGGCAAATACGTTTACGAATACACCTTTACGAATCTTCCAGAAGGTGAATTGTTGCCGGCTCAAATCATAATCTCCACCGACGGCGGCAATGCAAAATTGTTCGACGGTGCTAATTATGAAGATAACGCAGAGTACGAATATACAAAACCTGATGCCACCGAACCTGTAGATCCTGAACTTTTGGATAATATGACATTTACATTTAAGACAGAAGTCGCAGGCGATTATTACGTTTGGGCATGGGGTGGAAACTATGGTGGCGAAGCATTCACCGAGGCAGGCTCTTGGCCAGGCGACAAACTCGAACTTGTTAGCGAAAACGATGGTGAATATATTTACGGTTATAAATTCACCAAAAATCCGGGTATTGCACCTACCAATATTATAATCTCTACGGATAATGGCAACACCAAATTTTACGATGGTGTAGAATTTGAAAACGGAAAAGAGTATTAATAGAATTTTAAAAAAAACGATAAACCTTATCACCGAATTATAAAAAGATTTGGTGATAAGGTTTTTTTGTAATATAAAACTTTTTTTATAAATTCATCTCTTTTTTCAGATATTCTGCTGTGTAGCCTTTGCCTTGTTTTATGATTTCTTCGGGCGTACCTTCGGCGATTATCTGTCCGCCGTTTTTGCCGCCTTCGGGACCAAGGTCAATGATGTAATCTGCCGTTTTGATAACGTCAAGGTTATGTTCAATGATGACTACGGTGTTGCCTTTGTCAACCAAAGCGTTGAGAACACGCATTAAAACACGAATATCTTCCAAATGAAGTCCCGTTGTAGGCTCGTCCAAAATGTAAAGCGTTTTGCCGGTGTCGGTGCGTGAAAGTTCGGTCGCAAGTTTTATTCTCTGCGCCTCGCCGCCCGAAACCGTTGTCGCCGACTGCCCTAACGTTACGTAACCCATGCCCACGTTTTGCAACGCTTGAAGTTTTTTTAAAATTTTCGGTTGATTTTGAAAAAATTCCGCAGCACGGTTTATCGTCATGTCAAGAATGTCAGAAATCGACTTGCCTTTGTATTTTACTTCCAGCGTTTCGCGGTTGTAACGCCGTCCGTTGCAGGCATCGCATTTTACGTAAACGTCCGGCAAAAAGTTCATTTCCACTGTTTTAACGCCCGCGCCCTGACATTGTTCGCACCGTCCGCCCTTAACATTGAACGAAAAACGTCCCGGCTTGTAGTTCATAATTTTTGACTGAGGCAACTCCGCAAACAAATTTCGAATGTCAGCAAAAAGTCCCGTATAAGTACACGGATTACTTCTTGGCGTTCTGCCTATCGGGTCTTGGTTTACTTCGATAACCTTGTCAATGTTTTCAATGCCTAAAATTTCGGCGTATTCTTTCGGCTCTTGAAGCGAGCGGTAAAAATGTTTTGTCAAAATAGGCCGTAAAGTTTCGTTTATCAGCGTTGACTTTCCACTTCCCGAAACTCCCGTTATCAAAACCAATTCTCCGAGCGGAATCGTTAAATCAACGTTTTTCAAGTTGTTGCCTTTGCAGCCTTTGAGCGTTAAAAATTGTCCGTTTCCTTTGCGACGCTCTTTTGGCATTTCAATATCAAGGGTTCCGTTCAGATATTTAGCCGTCAGATTGTCTGTTTTTAAAAGTTCTTCCGGCGTGCATGAAGCCGTCAGATAACCGCCTAAACGTCCCGCACCCGGACCGATGTCAATTACGTAATCGGCATTTTTAATCATATCTTTGTCATGCTCCACTACGATAATGGAGTTTCCGTTGTCGCGTAAGGCTTTTAGCGACTTGATTAATCGGTCGTTATCCCGCTGATGAAGCCCGATTGACGGTTCGTCTAAAATGTACAAAACGTTAACAAGTTTTGACCCGATTTGCGTGGCAAGCCTTATGCGCTGCGCCTCGCCGCCAGACAGACTTGCCGAGGGACGGAAAAGGCTCAAATATCCTAATCCGACATCGTCCATAAAGCCGATTCTCGTGCGGATTTCTTTCAAAACTTCCGTCGAAATTTTTTTCTGTTTTGCGGTCAGACGGTCTTCGATGTTTACCAAAAACTCTTTTAAATCTTCGATGTCAATCATCGAAAGTTCTGCGATGTTTTTGCCCGCGATTTTAAAACTGAGAGCCTCTTTGTTGAGCCTTTTGCCCTGACATTCGGGACAGATTCCGGGCGTGGAATATTTCAGGACGAGTTCCGACGAGTCTTCGTCTTCGAGGGCGTTTTCCAAGTATTTCAAAATACCGTCGTAAGTGGTTCTTGAACTGCCGTATTTTGCCATCCAAGCCATTTCAATCGGCTCTGCGCTACCGTTCAAAACCATGTCTAACTGTTCGGAAGTCAGGTTTTTGACCGGTTCGTCCATCGAAAAGCCCTCTCTTTCAGCCAGAGCGTCCAACTGACGGAAAACAAAATTATCCGTACGTTTTCCGAGCGGAGAAATTGCGCCTTTGTTTATCGAAATATTATCATCCGGAATAACCTTTGAAATGTCGATTTTGTCTATTTCGCCCAAGCCTTTGCAACAAGGACAAAATCCTGCCGGCGAATTGAAAGAAAAATTCATCGGTGCAGGCTCTTTGTACGAAATTCCAGTCGTCGGACACATCAGAAGCTTGCTGTAAAATCTTGCGTCTTCGGTTTCGGGATTAAGAAGCATAATC
>JAEEGK010022417.1_pt1 | contig 13266 bp, 9 predicted proteins | sample 8958771 | NCBI WGS metagenome assembly JAEEGK01 (sample SAMN16246547, study PRJNA631951) | gut metagenome | biome: gut microbiome; feature: rumen; material: SC-attached | host: Bos | place: Iran: Karaj | collected 2018-10 | reverse complement strand
AAAAAAAATAATTTTCAAAAAACTAGGAATAGAAAATAATCAGAGTAAAATTGATGAAAACAATGCAATAAAGGATAAATCAGAAGATTTATCAATTCAATGGGATGAATTAAGTTGTTAGAAAAGAATGAAGATTGCCACATCATAAGGAAGGAACAAGGAGTTTAAAAAAGATGAAAGAATATCATTTAAATTGAACGCAAAGAAGGAGGAAATAAAACAATAATAATAGGAAATTTTTTATCTAAATTGACAAAAATCTATAAAATTTTTTTTGTATTTTAATATTATTTATCTAAAGAAATACATAAATTTAAAATTGTTGTTGGTATTATTTTTAAATATTCAAATATGGAAACAGTTTATTAGAACTAATAGAGGAAGCAAATTCTTTTTTTTTGGGAGGTGCTTGAATTAGACCAAAAATAAATTTTTTCAAAAACAAATAAATTTTTATTTTGAGATAATTAATTTATTTAAAATGAGGAATGGAAGTGATTTAGATGAAATGTTATCTCAAATAAACAAAGAATTTGGATAAATGGATAACAATTAAAAATTTTGAAGGAAATAGACAAAAATTAATTAATCTAATGTAATAATAAATGATGATAAAAGTGATATAGTTAATATCATTAATGATATAAGGAAGAAGACAATAATTTAGGAGATAATAATTTAACAGAGATTAATATATTATCTGAGAATAAATAAATATTTCGGATGATTGTTTATTTTATTATTAATTAATGAATAATCTAAAAATTAAGGAATATAATAATTAAATTTGAAAAATAAGGTTTTAATACATTTTCAAAAATGAAATTTTCAGAAAAATTCAAAGGGGGATTGTTTTATTTAGAAAATGGAATTAATGCTTCATAATTACTGAAAATTTCAAAGATAAATGTTATTCAACCATATTAAAAATTGAAATATCAGGAAGTAAGACTTTTAATGGAAGTATATAAAATATTGGACGAGTGAAAAAATAATAATTTATTCTCAAATAAATAAATTTAATAATAATTACTTTCATGCTTTTTGGTTGCAATAAAAAATAAAAATTTTTTTTGTTTTAGGGAATTTTCCTGTTTATAATTTTTAATAAAAAAGATTTAAATTTTATTATTTATAATTAGACTCTAAAAATTTATTTAATTGATTTACAACATAAATAAATATATTTTATTTAATATTAATAATAATTAGATTAGTTATTGATTTTTTTGAATAAATAAGATATCTTAAATTAAATCATAATTTTTGATATATAAATTTCAAAATTTTAAATAAATAAAAAAAAATTATATTGTCCATTTTAAGAGAAATCATAATGATTATTATTCATAAAAATGATTAATTAATTAAAAATAATTGAAATGAATCTTTGATCTAAATTTAATAATAAAAAATATAAATGAAAAAAACTTCACTATTTATCTTATTAATATTATTAACATTTTCCCTTTCACAATCTAACTTTAAAATACATTTCCAATCTAAACAAGCATATATAGGAATAAGAGAAGGAAATAAAATTGAAGATTTCATATATAAAAAAATGAAATTATCAAATGAAATGAAGAAAAATATAAAATCTCTTTTTGAGTGTCTAGCAAGTTCTAACAAATTCGGTTCATCCAGTTTATCAGGTCCAATACCCCATAAATTAAGAGAAGTTAAAATGAATGGATTCAATTTTATAGGAGAAGCATTGAAAATAAATGACAAATATTTGGTTTATTTTACATATAATTTTGATGTTATTGTTGAAGGACCACCTAAATATGAACGTAAATGTAAAAGTGGATTTTTAGGTATAGGAAAAAAGTGTACAAATGTTGAAGTTCGTCGAACTTTTACCCAAAATGAAATCCAAGAAATTCTAAAAGAAATAATTAATAAAATGACTGTTGATGCTTTTGTTGATTTACCTAATTTACCTAAAGAAGATTATGAAAAATATAAACAAATTTTAAGTTTCAAATATCCTCAAAATAAAAATTTGAAATAGATTGATTTTAATCTAATTTTAATTTTAAATTGATAAATCTTTTTTTAAATTTTTTGTTAAATGTTTTTCAATTTTAAAAAAATTATATTTATAATTAATTATCATTAATAAGAATTGATTTTTCAACAACAGTTTTTGATAATGTTTTATTGAAAAGTATTAGCATTATTTTCTTCATGAAATAATAATCTTAATAATTTTTACTTATAGATAAATTTATTAAAACAATAAAGATTAATTCATAAATATATAAAACAACTATCAAGAAAAAAGAAAATCGCTAATATTATGTTTTCTTAAATTTTATTTTCAAATGTTGTTAAATAATGAAAAAGTCTAAAAAAATTTATAAAATAAAATAAATTATTGAAAGAACATATATTTTTATCATTAACAAAGAAAAATAATAAAAATGAAAAAAATATCTTTATTAACCTTATTGAGGATTAGGAACCTTTTTAAATGATTTAAATCGTTTTTCATTAAATATATTTAATTATTATATTTATGAATTATCTTGTTTAATTTTGTCAGATTTATAGTATCTTTAAATTGATTTCCTTGAAGTGGCTGATTATTTCTTCATTTTCATCATATTTTCCAAAATTTTCAAAATATTTAAATAATTATATTATTCCTAATACAAAGAAAATATCCTTGGATAAAAAATATAAATACCATTCCAATAGAAATTTACTAAAAAAGAAAAAAACCAAATATTTCTTTTTTTGTAAATGTTTTATCATGATTATATTTTTATGATATATTCATTGAATTTATAAATATACATATTACCATCATTTATTAAATAAATTCTTTTTTACTTCTTTATTTTTCTTTCTATTTTTTTCATTTCTATTTTACCATTTTAAAACAATTAAAAAGTAGAGTATTTAAATAAACAAAAAAGAAAATTTTTTTTTTTAAATTTAAAAACTTTAAAATAAAAATTAATAAATATGTCTCAGAATAAAAATTATTACTCAAAAAGAAATAATAGATTAACAAAAAAGGAATTTAATAAAAAAAATAATATAAGAAGTAATTCATATTCTTCGAGATATATAAATATGTATTTAACAAAAGAAATGGATATTACTCCAAAACATAAGAAAAATATTTCAAATAATAAATATGATTATAAACAAATAGAAGATGATTATTATAATATTTCTAGAATAAAAAATACAGAAATTTGTCGTTATAATGATTCTTCTCCTAATAATAATGAACATCAAGATATTGTTAATATATTTAAAACTGATAATACTAAATTAAAAAAAAATAATAATGATATTAAAAAAGAAAAAGATCAAATATTATTTTTTGAAAAAAAAGGAGATAATAATTTTATTATATCAACAAAGGAAAAAGAAGGAAATAAAAAAAATCAAATTTCACAAAAAATAATTGCTAAATATTCTTTCTTAAATAAAACTTGGATTTTAATAGAAGAAATATTTGATAATTCTATAATAAATTTATTTTGGACTGAAGTAAATGAAAATATTTTAAAGCAATATAAATTAAGATTAAAAAATAAAGAAATAAAAGATTTAAATGAAAATGATATAAATATTGTTTTTAAAGATGATTATAAAGAAAAATATGAAAACCAAATAAAAAAATATAATGCTTTAAATATTCAAATGAATGAAGTTAATCAAAAATTTGAATATTTAAAAACAAAATTCAATCAAGTTGATAATCAAATGAAAGAAAGAGATACATTAATAAATATATTAAATGAAGAAAAAATTGATTTATTAAAAAAAATATCTGATAAAAATAATAATGAATTTACTTCAATAATAAATTCTTTACAAAAAGAAAATGATATTTTAAAAAATAAAAATTCAGTTCTTAAAAATAAAATAAAAAAAATTCCTTATTTAATTGAATTAGAAATTAAAAAATATACAGAACAAGAAAAAAATAAATTTCATACAGAAAAAAATTTTAATAAAATAACAAAAGATTTAAAATTAAATTTAGATAATAGAAAAATAAATAATAAAATAATTAAAGAAGAAAACTTTCAAATTAATTGTAAATCTTCAACTCAAAATTCATTATCAATAAATTATAAAGATGAAATTCAAAATTTAGAAGAAATATTAAATATAAAAGATAAAAAAATAAAGGTAATATATAAAAATTTAAAATTAATAAACGAAAGTTTAAAACAATCAGGTTATTATGATAATCCCAAAAATACAAAATTCCAAAATTTAATAAACCAAACATTAGAATTATAAATAAAAATAATATAAAATAAAATCAATATAAATTATTCACCAAAAAAAAAATAAATAAAATAAAAAACAAAAATTATTTTAATCGCCAAATAATGGAAAAAAATAAATGAAAAAAGCAAATAAATTATATATTATAAGAGAAGAAAGTAAAAATAGAGTAATTAAGAATGAAAAAATAAAAGAATATAAAAGCAAAATAATAAATGAAAGAAATTAAAGAAATCAATAAAAAACAGATGATATACAAAGAGAAAAAAAATTAATTAGAGAAGAAAGATTAAAATTGATGAAGGAATGAGGAAAAAAAAGAAAAAAAAAGAAAAAAAGACGAAATTGAAAAAGTTAATAAAAATAATAATAATAAATAATATAAAGATAAAAAAGAAAAAAAAAATGATGATTATGAAATAAAAAAATGAAGTAATAATATAAATAATAAAGATGAAAATCTAGAAAAAAAGACATTTGGTTATGTATAAGGAGAAGAAAAAGTTGAACAATCAATGAGATTTAAATTAAGTCTTGAAGAAATATTAAAAAAAGAAAAAAAAATGAATTACTACATAATATTATTAATTATGAAAATGAAGTAGCTGATAGAGAAAAAGATTTAGGAGAATAAGTTGATATAGATGCTATTAAAGTTGATTTTATGAAAGAAGAAAAATTAATTAAACTATTATTGTACAAATGAAAAATTATATTGGAAAACAAATTAAAGATTATGAAGAAGGACTTAAAACAATTAATGAAGAATTAATTATATATTTTATTATATAATTTTTGATATAATAAATATTAATAATGAATTTATAAATTTTTAATCAGTAACATACATTCTTATATATTTTGGTTTAGTAATTTCTTTTAATTAAAGAATAAATAAAGCAATTAAATTATTTGATAATAAAAATAAGTTGCTAAAATTTAAAAGATTTTCATGTTAAACTTGGAATTTTATTATAAAATATAATTATAAATTAAAATATTATTTAAACATTAAATTTTAAAAAATAATGTCTTTTGGAATAAATAAAAACAATTTAAAATTAAAGAATATATCTTTTATCTCTCCTATTACCCACACAAAAATAAATGTATCAAATTTAATAGCAGAAAGTCAGAGAATAACGACAACCTCAAATACAAAAAAAATTACAAAAACTCAATATAACAATTCAAAAGTTCAAATAAATTTAAATAAAGAAGCACAAGTAATAACAGATTTATATAGAAGTTATTCTACAAATAGACCTAATGTTACTCATATTAATTATAAAAATAATAATAAGAAGAATAATATATGTAATAATAATAATAATAATGTTATAAATAAAAGTAATATAAATAAAAATAATTTTATTAAAAAATCTACTTCTCCTTCAACTTCAGCAATGTTAACTACATTTGCAAATTTCGCTACAAATTTAAATAAGAATAAAAAAGGACATTCAAATTATCATCCTTATGTAGGAATTAAATATAATAATATTAATTATAAAAGAAATCCAAAATCAAATATAGAAATAAGAAATATAAAAAGAACCAGTATTACAAATAATAATAGTTTAACAAATATAAATAATACAAGTAATAATAATAATAATAATTTAATTAAATCTTCAAATTCATATATAAATCAAACACAAATTAATTTAACAACAGAAAAAAAAAAGAAAAAATCAAATAAAAAAATAAATGAACCAAGGAATTTTTCAAATGATAATATTAATAAAAATAATAAAAATAATAATTTTAGTTCTCCTTTAAGTCCAACAGAACATCCAAAAAATATTCATGTCTATGTTCATCAAATATATAAAAGAGTTGATAATAATAATAATAAAAACATAAGAGGTAATAATAAAAAAAATATAAATAAAAATAATATTCAAACTCAAAGTCATCAAAGTGAAAATTCTCAAAATGCAATTACAACAAGTCAAAGTTCAATTGGTAAAAAGAAAATTAAAAATTCTATTAATTCAAGTAAAAATGAAGGAGATATTAAACAAAGTAGTAATGTAATTAATAATAATATAGAAAATATTAAAAATAATATGTTTAATATGAATATTGATACTCCTGAAGAACTTCATTTTTTTTATATTAATATTTTACAAAATGGTAAACAGCTTGAGGGTAAATTTGAAATTACAAATTCTATTACTCCTTAAATAAAAATAAAAAAAAAATTTATCAAAGTGTTTTTAATTTTTTTTATATATTTATTGTGAAATTGAACTTTTTTTATTTTTTATTATTTTTTATTTAGATGAATATATTGCAAGATTATTAGATTTTAAAATAAAGAATTTAAATAAAATCATTAAATATATAATTTAAAATTGTTATTTGTAAGATTTTCAAAACATAATTGAAAACATTGATGATAAATCATAATGAATTTTAATATATATTAACCTTTATTAGAAATGAAAAACTTTGAAATAATTTAATAAAGATTTTATAGGGTTATTATTTTACATTATGAGAAAAATAAAAAAGATGAGTTTAATGATATTAAATAAATTTATTTTAAAAAACAACAAATAAAATTTTAAAATGTAGATAATATTTAAATATAATTTAGATAATATATTCTTTGGTTTTCTTCAAAAAGACTCAATAAATTTTTATATAATTGAATATTATAATTTTACATTTTTGTTTCTTTATCTCCCATTCAATTTAAGGACTGAATTATTTGAATAATCTTTGGAATTCCATATTCATAAACTTCAGTTTCCTCATTTGAAAATTATTCATTAAATTCTTTAAACTATATTTTTACATAAATGAAGAAAAGATAAAATGAAAATCTTAGTTTATTTTTAATTTAGAGTAAATAAAAGAAATGAATTCTAATGAAAAAGAAAGAAATAAAATTTTAATTCAGATAAATTAATTATGTATTCAATTGATTTTGTTGAAGTTATTTATCTTGGATGTATTCTATAGTTTTTATTTTCCTTTCAAAAAATTAATTTTATTGTTTAAATAAATTTTAAAATTTAAAATATAATCCTTAAAATATATATAAATAATTGGAAAAGAATAAAATTAATTGATATTAAAGATTTGTTTAATTTTTAAAAGTTTGATTAATTTTTTTTTCAAATTCTCCAAATAAATCATCATATTTTTTTAATAAATTTAAACATCTATCTCTTAAAGTATCTAATTTTTGATTTAAATTTAAATTTTTACAACTTTTAGAATGATTTTCTGCAGTAGTAGAAGAAGAATCAATAGTAATATGATTACTAACTTTATTTATATGTTTTTTCATTTTAAAAGATGAAAAATTAGTACATATTGAATTTTGACATTTATATATCAAATTCTTTCTAAACATTTTAACATTTGTTTTAGGAATGTTATTTTTTCTTTTTGAATTTATAGGAGAATTTATTATACGATTTTTCTTATTTTTTTCTTTATAAGAATGAAGAGTGTTTTCTTTATTTGGAGTTTTGTTTATTGAATAATAACATTTCAAATTCATTGTTTCAGGAGTATTTTGATATATTTTTTTATTATTTTTTCTTGAACTTCTTTTACTACTTGAAAGTGTATTTCCTTTAGTTGAATTTAATGTACTTTCTGAAATCAATTTTCTGAATTCTTTAAAGTGCAAATTATTCATTTTTAAATTATATTCAAATTAAAAATTAATTCAATTTTTTTTTTAAAATTTTTCAAAAAAAAAAAAAAACTGGAAAAAATATTCCAAAATAAAAAAGCAGGAAAAATATATTTCAAATTATTTTTTTAAATTTTATTAATACAATATATAATTTAAAGTTAAATATATCAATTATTATTTTATTACTTTTTTAGTTTCTTTTCTCATTCTTGATAAATTAGAGCCTTTAAAAACTAAAAAACATTTAGGATTCATTTCATTATTAATATTATAACAACTATTAATAATATCATTACTTTGATTACTACTCTTTTTACATTTATTATTTATATTTAAATTAATCAAAGAGGAATTAACAACAGGATGTTTATTATTACAAACATTTTGGTAATTAATATTAATATAATTATTATTTAGTTTTGTCAATTCTTTTAGATCCTCAAAAGTAGAATTACTACTTGGACTGAGACCAATACTACTACATTGAGAAAATGAAGGAGAATTTATTCTAATAAAACTTTTTCGTTTAATATGTTTTTCATAATTATTATCAAAACTATTATTTATATTAAATTCACTATTTATACTAAAAGCATTTAAAAAATTTGAATCATCATAATTTTCTTTTGGATTTTTTTTTGTTGAATTTGTTTTTCCTAACCAACTTCTAATTGTTTTCAAATTTTTATTATATTTTTGAAAATATGAATTTTTTTCTTTGTAATTTTCTTGACTTTGATTATGTCTTTTAATGAAATTTTGATATTTAGCTTGTGGTGGTGTTGGAATAAATAATTTAAACTCTTTATTATAATATTTATAAAATCCATATAATATTCCAAATATAATATCTTCATTTTGAGAAATTAATTCTTTAATCAAATTAATATAAGGTTTTACATAATTATAAAGTTTATGATTATTACAAATATAATTAAAGATTTTATGTATATTTAATTTTTTTTGATTATCAGTATTTGGTTCTTTAATAATTCCTTTAATTATATTATTATAAGAATATTTATTTATAATATCACAAAATAAAACTCCATTATGAGATAAATATATTATTGAAGAATCTGTTAAATTTTTTGGATATAATTTTAAAGAATTTAGCCAATCTTTAATTTTATTTTTTATAGCATTTGGTATTTTAGGAATAAAATTTTCTTCTTCTTTTTCTTTTTGAGTATCATTATTAAATAATTTATTAATATTAAAATTAGATTTTTTACCAACCAAAGGATTAAATTTAATAAATTTTTCAACTTTTGAATTTAATGATATATGAAGAATGGGTTTAGTAGGACGGCAAATATTATAATAACTGAAATTTTCATTAACATTAAAATTTTTAGAAATTAAACCAATAGTAATATTTACTTTAGATAATAATTTTTTTTCAGTTTCATCATTACTTTCAGAATTAATATTATTTAAATTATCTTTTTTTGAAGGAATAGAATTTAAATTTGTACTTTGAGACACATTTTTTTTTTCTAAACTTTCAGAAACTTTTGATTTATTATTACTTCCTTGATTTGAATTACTTTTTAATGAATTATTTTTCGAATAATTATTTGGAGATATTGATAATATAATATTATGAGTTGGAGATAAAGAAGATGAAATATTTTTTTTCTTTTCATTTTCTTTAATTTGAGGTGATAATAAAACATTTAAAAAATTATTATTTGTTTTATTAGAAAAATTTTGATTAACATTTTCAAATTTTTTCCTTCTTTTTTGTTTTATTTCATATTCGAAAAATTCATCTTTTTTATTATTGCTTTTATAATTTTGAAGAAATTTATTTTCATATTTATAATAATTATTATTATTATCCTTGTTTATATTATTTAAATTTTCATTTTGAGTTTTTGATGAATCTTTCATTTTAATTTGTTCATTATTTAAACCATATTTATCATAAACACTTTTCAATAATTCTAAAAAAGAAATTAATTCACTTTTATCTTTAAAAATTTCTTTATTATTATTAAAAAAATAATTTATTTTTTGACGGTGAAAATGATTAAAATTATTTTCTTTATTTAACTCCATTAAAGAAGTTAAAACTAAATTTACTTTTTCTTCTTTAGTTAATCGATTATCAGGATTAAAATCCTTTATTCCAAAAAAATTCAAAAAATTTTTTAATATTTCAATAAAAATAATTCCAGTTTCAATGACATCAGGACAAAATAAATTTTCTAATAATAAACAATGAGGCTCTGCTATTGTATTTATCCAATTAATTAATATTTGTTCGATATTTAAACTTGGTGTTGAATCATTATTTTTTAAATTATTTATTGCCTTTGGTGTTAAAGTATAATTTTTTTTCCTTAAAAACAAATCTGCCATTCTTTAAATGAATTTTTATTGGTATTTAAAATAAAAAAATTAAAAATAAAGATTATTTAATATACATTTAACAATAATAATAAAAATTAATTTTTTATTTTTAGTGTTTGTTTATTTTTTAAGAAAATAAACTTTTTAACTTATTTAATCCTATTAATGATAAAAGTTTATCACTAAATTTTTCTTCTTCTTCTTTTTCATTATTTAATATAATAGATTGAGTATAATGAACATCATCGAACATATTATCATTGCTATTTTTATTTTCATCATTAAATTTTGATTTTAAAATACAAATTGTATTTTCATTTAAATCAATAAAAATTTCAATATTATTTTTATTGATTGCATATTTATAAAATTCTTGAAAATCATTATTATTATCTATTAATATATAATCATTATCTTCATCTTTATAACTGATAATAATATTTTTCTTACATTCTTCAACCGTTGTTTGAATTTGATAACTTACATTTTCCAATAATGTTTTATAAGAATCTGGAAAATATATATTTTTTTTTTCACCATAAAAATTAAGAATTAATATTTGTTTTGAAGACATATTTATATGATATAAAATAATTATTTTCTTATATATTTTTACTATATATTACATAATAACACATCTTTAATAAATAAAAAAAAAGAATAAAATTATTTAAAACAAATTATTTAAAAAAAAAATCACAAATGGCAATTTTCCTATATTTCCTTTTATTCCTCTTAAAACAAATTCAAAATATAAATTACTTAAAATTATCTTTTGAAAGAAATTTAACATCATTAACAACAGAAAACATAATGCAAAAAATATATAATAACGACATATATACAAATATAAAAATAGGTTCTCATTCACAAGAAATACCAATAACATATAAAATGAATTCATTTCCTTTTTATATTATAAGTTCAGATTCACAATCAAAAACAAATAAAGTTTATGATTATCAAAAAAGTAAATCTTTTACAAAATTTACAAATGATACAAAAATAAATTTTGAAGGAGAAGAATTCTTAATTGCAAATACAGCATCAGATATAATTTCTTTACCATATACTAATTTTAAAAATATAGATAAATTCCAATTTTTAATTACTTCTAAATTAAATGATAAATTTATAATAAACGAAGGTGGTACTTTTGGTTTATTTATTGATAGTGCAAAAGAAAGTTATGAAAATATAGATTTTGTATCTCAATTAAAAAAAAGAAAATTAATTGATGGATATTCTTTTTATTTTAAATTTCCTAATAAAAATAAAGATAAAGGAGAAATTATTATTGGAGCAAGACCAGATCAAATTGATCAAAAAAATTATAATTATTCTCATTTTAAAAGTGAAAATTGTGAATTTGAAGTTTTAAAACAATTTTGGTCTTTAAGATTTGATACAGTTAAATATAATAATAATACTTTTTTAAGTGATAATATTTATTTTCAAATTGAAAAAGGTGTTATTGTTGCTCCAAGAGAAATTAAAGTGATTATGAACAATAAATTTTTTAATAATTATGATTGTAGTGAAAATAATTTTCAATCAAATGATTTAGGCACAGAATATAATTTTATTTCTTGTAAAGATAATATTAAAATTGAAAAATTTGGTAATTTAACTTTTTATCATAAAAAATTAAATAGTACTTTTATTTTAAATCATGAAGATTTATTTTATTATTTTAAAGGAAGATATTATTTTTTAGTTGTTTTTCATAATGAAGATATTTCTAATTATTGGATTTTTGGTTCTCCTTTTTTTAAAAAATATGAAATTATTTTTGATAAAGATAAAGGAACTATTGGAGTTTATGATACTATTAATAAAGATTCAAGTTTTGATTGGAAAATACTTATTATTATATTTTTAATCTTTTTGAGTGGAGGACTTGTTTTTTATATTATTTTTTATTTATTCAAGAAGAAAAGAAAAATAAGGGCCAATGAATTAGAAGATAATTATGAATATATTTCTCAATAATCATAAATTTATATTTTTTTATTTAATTTAAATTTATGACCACCTTAAATATTTATTTAATATAAAAAAAGATTATAGACATTAAACAATATAAATATATAAAAACTGAAATAAAAATTTGAAAAAAATAAAAAAAATTAAGAAAAAAATATATTTTTAACAATCCAAATTTACTATCCTCATCATTACCATACTAATTAAAATTTTATTTCTATTTTTATATAACCAATTGACTTCTCCTTCTTGTCCTCTAATAATTTTATTAATTAAATATAATATTAAACAACATATTACATATTTAAAAAAATGTTCATTAAAGCCCAATATTGTGAAAATATTTAATCAATATTATTTTATTTATATTAATTATTTAAATTTTATTCCTTCAATCATCTTAAATAATCTATTTTTAAAAATATACTGTATCAGAATGTATTAAAAGAATAATTGATTTATAAAAATTTCAAAAACTAATAATAAATTCATTTATTAAATATGTTATTTTCTAATAATTGATCTAATTAACATGATATTGTTTGTACAAGTCATGATTCAGAACCTAATTATTGTCTTTTCAAATGAAGTATTATGGTTTTAATTAAAATATAAACCAGGTTACCTCTTTAATTTAATCTTAAGTTTATATTTATTATGGAAATTATTTTTCTTTTTTTAAAGAAATTCAATCTTTAAAATTATTTTTTATATAACTTACATTAAAAAATATATATTTATATAAATGAAATCAATGATATTAGATAATGTATCAATTCAAAAACAATATCAAAAATATTTAATTAAATTATCATCTGATTTAGATTCAATTAATATAATAATAGAAAAAGATAATATAATTTATGAATCTAATTTTAATTTAGAATATTTACATCAACATAAATTATTAATTTCAAGTTTCACATCACAAGAAATTATTGAATTTATTATTGGATTAATTGATATGAATAAAATAGAAATTAAAGAAGAAAATATGA
>JAEEGK010022416.1_pt1 | contig 13266 bp, 12 predicted proteins | sample 8958771 | NCBI WGS metagenome assembly JAEEGK01 (sample SAMN16246547, study PRJNA631951) | gut metagenome | biome: gut microbiome; feature: rumen; material: SC-attached | host: Bos | place: Iran: Karaj | collected 2018-10 | reverse complement strand
TACGCAGACCAGTGAGGATCCAAATGTGTATTCCACATTCGTTGATTGGGGTACCAATGCCATTTCAAATGGAGGAAACACCGCCAATTTATGGCGTACACTTAGTGAGAGCGAGTGGACTTACTTGGTCTTTACGCGCCCGAATGCAAGCAGTAAGCGCGGTCGGGCTACGATAGACGGCATGTATTGTTTTGTTCTGCTGCCTGACGACTGGGTACTTCCTTCCGGATTGAGCTTCACTCCCGATGCCAATAATTGGACTAATGTATATACTGCAGAACAATGGGCTCAGATGGAAGCTGCGGGTGCCGTTTGTCTGCCGGCTTCCGGAAGTCGCGCCGGAGGTGCCAACAATACCAACGTTAATAATTTTAATGAATGGTGTTGCTACTGGTCAAGTACTTCAGCGAATAGCACACAAGGCTACAATCTTTGGATTACAAATAACCATATAGGCACTACTGATAAGGGAAATTACCAGATGGGTGCTTCGGTTCGCCTCGTGTACGAAAAGCCTTACTTCCAAGGATCAGGAACAGAGGCAGATCCCTACCTCATTTCTTCTGAGGCTGATTGGAATTACTTGGCCGTCAAGGTCAATAGCGGCACAAATTACAGCGGAAAATTCTTCCGTCTAGACGCGGACATCGATGTGACGACTATGGTGGGCAATAGTGAAAGCAATAGCTTCCGCGGCACCTTCGATGGCGATGGCCATACGCTGACCATCAATTACAATACTACCAGTGATTATACGGCTCCTTTCCGCTATATTCAAGGCGCCACGTTCAAAAACCTCAAAGTAACGGGAAGCATCACAACTACGATGAACTTGGCCGCTGGTATAGCTGGACTGAACACCAATGCTGTGGCGACGTTTGAACAATGTGCCACAGATGTCACCATCAACTCATCATCCACCACTGAAGTTGGTTGGGGCCGTGTTGATTATCACGGTGGTCTCCTTGCACGTACAAAAAATGTGAATGTAAACATCACAGACTGTGTCTGTGGCGGTAGCGTTGACGGTAGTAATAGTGCAACCAGTATAGCCTACGGTGCAAGCTTTGTTGGCGTAGCTGAAGGTTGTACAGTTACTGGAACAAGATGTCTTAGCACTACATCTTACACCAATGTAAGCATATGGAATCCCTTATGCCACGCTGCCGACGCGACCAGAAGTACTTCTATTTTCTATTACGTGAATGGAAACGACGTATGCGACGGAGCAACGCAAGTAACATTATCTGATCTCAATAATAGTTCGTATGCCACTGCCCTGCAAGCCGGTCGTTCTACAACGGTATGGGTGCAAGACTCGCGTACGAATCAGCCGATGTTGAAACAATTTACAAAATACACAGTTACTTATAATGCCAACGGCGGTAGCGGTAGCGTTCCGGCAGCACAAGCCAAGCAGCATGGTGACGATTTGACGTTGAGCAATAGCACATTAACACTTAGCGGTTTCACGCATACAGGTTGGAATACTAGTTCTGATGGTACAGGAACCCATTACGATATAGGTGGCACCTACTCCGCTAATGCCGATGTGACGCTTTACGCCGAATGGACTTCCCTAACATTCAACTACACGGGAGACGCGCAGACCTTCACCGTCCCTGCTACTGGCTATTACACCTTGGAGTGCTATGGTGCTCAGGGCGGGTACAATTCAGGTGGACTCGGAGGCAAAGGTGGATTGAGTCAGCTGACATATCCACTAACGAAGGGAGATATTCTGTATATCTATGTCGGAGGTCAAGGAGAATGTATAGATGGTAATAGTAGTCATCCAACAGGCGGTGACGGCGGCTGGAACGGCGGCGGAAAGGGAGGCACAGGAGTAGCTTTTGGCGGTAGTGGAAATCCGTATAATGGTGGCGGTGGAGGCGGCGGTGCCACGCACATTGCTACGAGTGCTATAGGTGCGATTACCAACACAACTGACTTTAACGCCAATCACGACGGATTGCTACTGATTGCTGGCGGAGGCGGCGGTGGATTGAGCTGGGGCTCAAGTGCAGGTGGTGCTGGTGGCGGTGCCGAGGGCGGAAACGGACATCGCGGCAACGATGAATGGAATATCGCATGGAACAACGGCACACTGTCCTGTGGTAGGGATGGTATGACCTCTAGTAATGGAGGAGGCTCGTGTGAAGGCTGCGGTGGTGGCGGTGGTGGCTACCAAGGTGGCAACACATGGACAGTCTCCTATAATGCGAGTAACCAAAGCTACAGCGGAGCCGGTGGCAGCAGCTGGGGCGAAACCACGAATGGCAAGAGCTATACGACTACCACTGGCGGTGCCACTGAAGGTGGAAACGGCAAGGCCGTTATCACCTGGTACGGCACTACCTATCCTACGGAATAAATAATTACTAAAATATGAATCGAAAACTAAACTTTATTCTCGTACTCCTGCTCATGGTAACGCAGGGAGCGTGGGCAACGGTCGCCGTCAACGGCAACTGCCTGGTGCGTTTTCTGTAAGTGCTACCAAGCAAGTATGGTTCTCACCAGATTAGGGAGAACCGCATTCTATGGTAAATTCCAAACATATTATGCGATTTAACTATATATTTAACATTTGAGTATCTATGCCGCCGATTTATTTGTCTGATAGACATAATCAGGGTTGTATTTTTTTCTGTCTCTAACCATTGCTACAAGGGCGTGCAGCATCTTGTTCTTGATATTATTGTGTATCAGTAGAGGATGCTTGCCACGCTCTATGAGACGCTGATAATAGTTATGTACACTGATATCAGACTTGATAGCGGCCAATGCTGCTTGTGAGAGTAGTGCCTTGATCATCCTGTTGGCAAACGGACTGACTTTTGGTCTGCTATTGACACTGGTTCCTGATTGCCGTCCAAATGGCGCTATACCATAGTAGCAGGCTATTTTGCGGGAATCCATGTCAAACTTCTGGAAGTTGTCCGTATAAACCATCAGGCACGTAGCATTCTGTATACCTATGCCAGGCATAGAAATAATGATATCAAAGATCTCCCTGAGCTCGTCATCTGCAGCAATAGTCTCTTTTATCTTCTGGTCGCATTTGTAAATGGCCTTGTTAATCTCTGTGATGAGATGTTTGCTAGTGAAGGACATAAATGCTCTCGCATCTGATTTCTCTTGTGTGAGCCGTTTCTCGTCTCTTCTGACGGTCAGTGCCACTTTTTGTCTTACAAGACTATGACGATATAGAAAAACCTCTCTTAAGCATGTCAACGAGCTACTCTGAGGCTTGTGAAGTCTAACCTTGTCATAGTTACGCATAGCATATTCTGCAATAGCCTTGGAGTCTGCTTTGTCATTTTTTACACGCAGGATACCTGCAGAGTGTTTGATCTTGTAGGCATTCTCCAAACACATGTGTATCGGGGACTGGTACCTTGTCACAAATGCCCACGCCGTATCGGTGTGAGCTGGTAGCCTCTGCATTCAGATTCGTTTAGTGTTCCAGACTTTTCGAGATTGAAACTTCGGCTCTTTTTTCCGCGATGTCTTTATTTTGTGGTGCGAAGGTACGAAGAATTTTCTACAATGCCAAATATTTCGTTAAGTTTTATTCAATATGGCCCAAAACCTAGAACAGGACAGCCCCTGTCAGCTACCACTCCTTTGGTGTCATACCAGTCTCGCTGACTAGTAAAAACAAATAGTCCTCCCATCTCAGGAGGATTATTCAGGAAAAACGATTGTATAAAGGAAAAAAATGAAAAAGAAGTTCTATTTTATTTTTTTTCGTTTATTATCTTTGCTCTTCCGATAATCTTTACTTTCTTGTCCAGGTCTGGGTTTCGTAGAACATGGCGACGTAGCCGCGGACTTTCAGGTTGTTGCCATCGAGCCAGATGGAGCACTTGTAGGTCTTGCCGTTCTTGGGGTTATAGATCTTGCCACCTTCCCACTTGTCACCTTTCTTGGTGAGACCTGTCAGGATGTTGATACCAACGAGTTTGCGGCTCTGCATCTTCTTGTCAGGATTGTGGACATCGAGTTGCCCGTCGCCTTTCTTCAGCCAGACAATCTTGCCGCTCAGCTTGTCACCACTCTGGTAAATCTCCACCTGAGAATCACCACCTTCTGTTACCCACTTGCCGATAACGCTCTGAGCGTATCCGGCTACTGACATCAGTGCCAGCATTAAGCAAATGATTACTTTCTTCATATCTATTGTTTTGGCTGGCAAAATTAAATAAAAAACTTGAAAGTTCCAAATTTTTGAGTCACGAAGAACAACGTAATGATTTTTTTCGTATATTTGCCTCAGAAATAAGGTTTAACTAAAAAACGGAGCATTATGAAAGTAGGTATTCCAAAAGAGATTAAGAACAATGAGAACCGCGTGGGCATGACACCTGCGGGAGTGGCTGAACTGGTGCGTCGCGGCCATGAGGTTAGCGTACAGCATACGGCAGGCGAGGGTAGTGGGTTCGCTGATGATGACTATGTCGAGGCTGGTGCTCGCATCCTGCCAACGATAGAGGCAGTATATCGGGAGTGCGACATGATTGTGAAGGTGAAGGAACCCATAGAGCCGGAATATGAACTGGTGCGCAAGGGACAACTGCTCTTTACCTATTTCCATTTCGCCTGCGAGAAAGAACTGACGGATGCGATGCTGAAGAGCGGTGCCATCTGTCTGGCCTACGAGACGGTACAGTTGCCCAATGGCTCCTTGCCATTGTTGCAGCCTATGAGTGAGGTGGCTGGTCGTATGGCAGCGCTGAATGGCGCCTACTATCTGCAGAAGACGCAGGGCGGCAAGGGTAAACTCATCAGTGGTGTGCCTGGTGTCAGTCCTGCCAAGGTGCTGGTGCTGGGTGGTGGTGTCGTTGGTGAGGCTGCCGCACGGATGGCTGCTGGTCTCGGCGCTGACGTCACGATAACGGATATTTCTCTGCCTCGCTTGCGTCAACTCGATATCGAGACGCCTGCCAACGTGCATACACTTTATTCCTCGGAACACAACATCCGTCAGATGCTGCCCACGGTGGATATCGTTGTTGGTAGTGTATTGGTGCCTGGCGATAAGACGCCACACCTGATTACGAGAGATATGCTGTCGCTGATGGAACCTGGAACGGTACTGGTGGATGTGGCTATCGACCAAGGTGGATGTTTTGAGACGTCACGCCCCACCACGCATAGCGATCCCGTCTATACGGAACAGGGCATCGTACATTATTGCGTGGCCAATATTCCTGGGGCTGTCCCCAATACCTCGACGCTGGCGCTGACCAATGCGACGCTGCGCTATGCCATTGCTCTGGCTGACAAGGGTTGGCAGAAAGCATGCAAGGAAGACAGTGCGTTGGCCAAGGGACTGAACATTGTGGAGGGGGAAGTCACCTTCAAGGCAGTAGCCGACGTATTCGGACTTCCCTATACGCCTTTTGCATGAAATGGATAGCGGAGGTTATTCCTTGGCCTTCGTAAAGTTGAGGGCTAGCCAAGCGTAGATGCCAAGGGCGACGACGAGCATGGTCTGGACGGTGTGGACGATGAGGACGAAATAAAGAGCGTGCTCGTCGGCCACACCATATAGTATGAGCATGGTCTTCACGGCAAAGTGCCAGGGACCGGCACCGTTGGGCGTAGGCACAATGACGGCGATGGAGCCAACGATGAACGTCACCAGCGCACAACCCAGTCCCAGGTCGGCAGTGAAGTCGAAACAGAAAAATGTCAGATAGTAGTGCAGGAAGTAGCTGAGCCAGATGCCGAGGGTGAAGAAGGTGAAGAGCGGAATGTTCTTGACGTCCTTCAGCGAGATGACACCCTGCCAGATGCCACTGAGCGTTGCGCGTACCTTATCATATATAGAAAGCTTGCGCAACAAGAAGTGGAGCAGGATCAGCATGGCGACACCACAGATGGCAACGACGAGGTAGCCTGCCCACGAGAATCCGTAGAGGATGTCGTGGAGATTGGTGCCCGTCTTGCGGAAGAAGGTGCCAAAGGTGCTCATCTCCAGTAGAATGACGATGGCCGTGATGCCCATGATGAGCAGGGAGTCGATGGCACGCTCAGTAACAACAGTACCCAGCGCCTTGGGGAATGACACGTCGTCGTAGCGCTTCAGCACCCCACAGCGTGTGAACTCACCCACACGTGGAATGACCAGCGAGGCAGCATAAGAGAGGAAGATGCTGTGGATGCTGGTGGACATGCGCGGATGCTCACCAACAGGCTCTAAGGTCTGACGCCAGCGCCAGCCTCGGAACATCTGTGCCAGAATGCCAAAGGGAAACGACAACAGCATCCACGTCCAGTCCATCTCGTCGGTCATGACGTGGCGTATCTGCTGCCAGTCCTCGCCACGATACATCCAGTAGAGTATCGCAGCGCCCAGCACCAAGGGCATCAGAATCTTCACTATAATACTGCTTTTCTTCATATTGCGTTTGCAAAAGTACAAAAATAATTTGATATACGTCAATGAAACCGCCAAATTGTTGACTGAGGTCAAAGAAAACGCTGTTTTTGTCAGAAAATGGTCATAAAGTGATACAACCTATCGAAATAGTTCGTACCTTTGCATCGTCAAAAAGGAATTAGAAAGCCTAGTGAGGTTAGAAAGAAAGTTTTTAGGATTAACAATTTAAAGATTAAAGAAAGGGTAACGATTATGATGTTAACAATGATTTCACTGGCCGTTGAGGCCGCTGCAGCCCTTGAGGCTATGTACATTTGCAAACACGCAAATGCTTTAATTAAGTAAGTAAAGAAAATTTGAGAGTAATAGAACGGGAGAACCGCAGGCTTTTAAAGGTCTGCGGTTCTTTCTGCTTTATTAATCTCTTAAACTTTTAAACTCCTTAAACTCTTTATGGAATAACCTTTGGTTCGGGTACTTCCTCGCCACGACAGAAGCGGTGGAGAATCTGACGATCGTCGCCCACATAGATGAAGCGCTCTAAGCGATGGAGTAGGGAGTACTCTGCAGGATAGAGCACACTGTCGTCGATGACCAGTGCGTCGAACTCGTAGCCAGGCTCGAAGCTGCCCACCTTGCCAAAGAACGAACCTGCCGACTTGGTGGCAATCCAGAAGATTTCGGGCAGCGTGAGGAACGCTTTGCTCTTGTCCTGCTGGTAGTGCATCTTGCTGACCTGAATGGCATAGACCAGCATGCGGAACATGTTCAGGTCGTGACCACCACTGATGTCGCTGCCTAGACCGATGGGCAGGCCCTCGTCGAGGAATGTGCGAACGGGTGCCAGACCTGATGACAGATTGAAGTTCGACGTCGGACAATGGGCCACCATCACCTTGTTCTTCTTCATCAGTTCCAGTTCGCTGCCATTGGTCCACACGCAGTGCGCCATGATGGTAGGCGTCTGTCCGAAGAGTCCGTAGCGATTGTAGGCGTCGCCATAGCTGGTGCTCTCCTTCTCCAGTTCTGCCACCCAGGCTATCTCGGAGGTATTCTCCGACAAGTGCGACTGGACGGGCAGACGATAGGTCGTGGCCAGTTGACCACAGGCCTTGAGCAGTTCTGGTGTACAGGACGGTACGAAACGTGGTGTGATAATCGGACGGACCAGGGCGCCAGGCTTGTTGAACTCGGCTATCAGCATCTGGTTGCCCTCAACGGCAGCCTCTACATCTTCGCAAAGGGCATCAGGACAGTTGCGGTTCATGGCTACCTTACCCACCAAGGCGCCCATGCCAGCCTCCTGATAGAGTTTCATGAGCACGCGGGTGCTGTCAGTATGTACCGTGCCGAAGACGACGCTACGCATGGTGCCAAACAACCACTGGGTATGCAGGAAACGACGATACATGCGCTCAGCATAGTGGACATCGGCATACTTCGACTCCTCAGGGAAGGTGTAGTTCTGCAGCCACGGAAGCAGTTCCAGGTCCATAGCCACACCTTGGTTGTGTACCTGTGGGGCGTGGACGTGCATATCGTTCATGGCAGGAATGAGCAACTTGTCACCGAAATCGATGACCTCAGCACCTTCGCATCCCAAGTCCTTCAGATTGCTTGCCACACCAGCGACGATACCGTTTTCTACTGCGATATAGCCATTCTCGAAGACCTCGAAACGGTCCTTCTCTTTCGTAAAGAGAATATGTGCTTTATATACCTTTTTCATAGCGTATAGTATTTGATAGGTTAGTTATTGACTGCAAAGATAATAAAAAAATCGGGAAATGCTATGGTTATTTCGATTTTTTTCGTACTTTTGCAAGTAGTTAATCAAATCAAGAAGTATATGGAAAACATGAAAGGACACATCGTTGATGTGGTTCGCCGCGAGATTTACGACGGCGAACTGGTAATTGAGGGCGAGAAAATCGTCGAGGTAAGACGCTGTAAGTTGCCCGCCAGTGAGAAGTCATGGTCTTATATCATGCCAGGTTTTATCGATGGTCACGTACACATCGAGAGTAGTATGATGGTGCCCCACAAGTTTGCACGCATCGCTGTCAGTCACGGAACGATAGGTGTCATTGCCGACCCTCACGAGATTGGTAACGTGTTGGGTGTTGAGGGTGTCGACTACATGATACGCTCTGGCAAGGAGGCCCGTTTCAACTTCCTGTTTGGTGCTCCCAGCTGTGTGCCTGCTGTGGGTGGTGACATAGAGACCTGTGGTAAGGTCATTGATATCAAGGACACTGAAGCACTGATGGCTCGCGAGGACATTGGTTTCCTGGCAGAGATGATGAACTATCCTGGTGTGTTGGGTGGTGACAAGGACGTGATGGCAAAGATACAGGCAGCCCTGCGTTATGGCAAGCCCGTGGATGGTCATGCCCCTGGACTGACAGGCCAACAGCGCGACCGCTATGCTGCTGCAGGCATCACCACCGATCATGAGTGTTCGACAATAGAGGAGGGACGCTCGTGCATCAAGGCTGGCATGAAGGTCATCATCCGCGAGGGTAGTGCTGCCAAGGACTATAAACTGCTCAGTCCGCTGATTAAGGAGAGTCCGAATATGGTGATGCTCTGTACGGACGACTGTCACCCCGACGACTTCGTACGTGGACATATCAATCTGATTGTGAAGCGTGCGCTGGCAGACGGCTTCGATCTGTGGGATGTGCTGCAGGCTGCCAGTGTGAATGCACAGAGACACTATAAGCAGAAGTGGGGCCTGTTGCAGGCTGGCGACCCCGCTACGTTCATTACCGTTGATAATATCACTCCACACTTCCGCGTGGAGAGCACGTGGATTCGTGGTCTGGAGGTCTTCAACTATAATTCCAGTCTGCCTTCACGTCACTCTGAAGTCTCGGACTATGTCCTGGATGAGAATTTCCCCAACAATTTCGTGGCAGCCCCCGTCACTGAAGCCGATGTCAACATCGACCTCAAGCCAGGCGACACAGTACATGTGATTCACGCCTTCGATGGCAGCCTGGTGACAGCCCATGACCAGGTGGTGCTGACGGGTAACCCCTTGTTCGACTCGCACTACCCATGGACAGAGGTACAGAAGATTGTGGTCTATAACCGTTATGTGCCTGGTGCCAAACCCGTAGTGGGACTGGTTCGTGGCTTCGATATCAGGGAGGGTGCCATTGCTGGCTCTGTGGCTCACGACTGTCATAATATCGTGGCCATTGGTTCCAGCGACGAGTATATCGTGAGAGCCATCAACCGTATCGTCGAGATGCAAGGTGGACAGGTGGTGGTCACTCCTCAGGAGATGATGGACATTCCTCTGCCCATTGCCGGACTGATGGCTCCTATGAGTGGTCACGAGATAGCCTTCCGTACCCTGTGCATTCAGGAGAAGGTCAAGGAGATTGGCTGTAAGATGAAGTCTCCGTTCATCACGATGGCCTTCATGTGTCTGCCAGTGATTCCTGACATCAAGATTACTGATCGTCACCTGATGGACACCAAGACATTCAGCGCTATTTATTGACATATCAATAACTAATTAAAACATAATACTATGGACATGGATGTTTTATATCACATTTTGGGATGGTTAGGCAGTATTGGCCTTATCTTGGGTTATTTGCCTCAGGCTATTCAGACTATTCGTACCCGTCAGACTGACGGCATCTCCCTGCCAGGCTTCATCATGATGTCTGTTGGCAGTTTTTGTTTTATGTGTCAGGGTTTGATGTTGTGCATTCAGCAAGGTATCGGCGTTGGTATCTTCTTTTTCATTACCAACTTCATCACGGCAACTTGTGCAGCAATCATCTTCTGTATCAAAATGAGGAACGATCACTTTAAAAAGAAATGATACTTATCTCCAACGACGACGGATATCAAGCAAAAGGAATCAATTCCCTTGTCAACATCGTTAAAGACTACGGTGACGTTCTGGTGTGCGCACCAGAGGGTCCCCGTAGTGGTTTTTCCTGTGCCTTCTCGGCAACAACACCCCTCATGCTGACCCATCGGCACCACGAAGAGGGTGTTGACATCTGGTCGTGCAACGGCACACCCGTTGACTGTGTGAAGATGGCGCTGGCGGAACTCTGTCCCCAGAAGCCGGACCTGGTCATCGGTGGCATCAATCATGGTGACAATGCCTCCGTGAACACCCACTATTCTGGTACGATGGGTGTCACCCTGGAGGGATGCATGAAGTATATACCTTCTGTGGCTTTCTCGCTTTGCGACTACAGAGCTGATGCTGATTTCCATCCGTTGGAACCCTATATTCGCGACATCGTACAGCGTGTGTTGCGCGACGGACTGCCCCAGGGTGTCTGTCTAAACGTCAATTTCCCCAAAACACCAACCTTCAAGGGTGTCAAACTCTGTCGTATGTCGATGGGCACCTGGGAGAGTGAGGTCAGCAAGTGCCACCATCCGCGTGGCTATGACTACTGGTGGATGATGGGACACTATGTCAACGATGAACCTGAGGCCACAGATACAGACCGCTGGGCACTGGATAATGGCTATGTGGCCATCACACCAACCCGCATCGATGTAACAGCTCACGAAGCGATGGAAAAGCTCAAGCATTGGGAAACTCAGAATTTTAATTTTTAATTTTTAATATCCTTGAAATATTACTTAATAGCGGGAGAGGCCAGTGGCGACTTGCATGCGTCGCACTTGATGAAGGAACTGAAGCAACAGGATGCTGATGCCCAGTTCCGCTTCTTTGGTGGCGACCTGATGGCTGCTGTGGGAGGTACGCGTGTCAAGCACTATCGTGAACTGGCATATATGGGTTTCATCCCCGTCCTGCTGCACCTGCCTACTATATTAAGGAATATGCGCATGTGTAAGCAGGATATCACGCAGTGGCAACCTGACGTGGTCATTCTTGTCGATTACCCTGGCTTCAATCTGAAGATAGCGGAATATGTGAAAGCACATGCTATCTGTCCCGTTTACTATTACATCGCGCCAAAGATATGGGCGTGGAAGGAATATCGCATCAAGAACATCAAGCGCGATGTGGACGAACTGTTCTCTATCCTGCCTTTCGAGGTGGAGTTCTTTGAAGGGAAGCACCACTATCCCATCCACTATGTGGGCAATCCCACGGCACAGGAGGTGAGGGAATGGAGACCCACCCCCAGCCCCTCCCTGAATGGAGGGGAGTGTTCAGACTCAAGTAGAGGAACAAATTACGCCCCTCCCTCACAGGGAGGGGATGGGGGAGAGTCTCCCATCATCGCCCTTCTAGCTGGTTCGCGCAAGCAGGAAATCAGTGAGAATCTGCCTGCAATGATTGAGGCCACGCGTCACCTGACAGAGCGCTATGATATGGTACTGGCTGGTGCGCCAGGCATCGAGACCTCTTATTATGAGTCGTTCTTGAAGGATACTAAAGTGCGACTGGTGAAGAACGAGACCTTTGCCCTGCTGTCGCAGGCTACGGCAGCACTGGTGACCAGTGGTACGGCAACGCTCGAGACCTGCATGTTCCGTGTGCCCCAGGTCGTCTGCTACCGCACTCCCATGCCCCGTTTGTTTGGCGTCCTGAAACGTTTCTTCCTGAAGGTTCCCTATGTGTCGCTGGTCAACCTGATAGCCCATCGCGAGGTCGTCAAGGAACTGGTTGCCAATACCTTCAGCGTGGAAAACATCCGTCTGGAACTGGAGAAGATACTGCCTGATGGCGAAGGACGCGAGGCTATGCTGAACGATTACGAAGAAATACACCAGCTGCTGGGCGAGAGCGAGGCTCCCAAGAAAGCAGCGTCACTAATCATTAACTATTTAAATAAATGAAGAAAATTTTTACGCTTTTGATGCTGGCATGTGGCATGACGGCCAGCGCTCAGAACATTCAGTTGCACTACGACTTCGGTCGAAACATCTACGCTGACGAGGAGGCTGATCGTCAGAAAGTGACCCTTACCCTCGAGCAGTTCAAGGCTGACGACTGGGGTTCTTGGTACTACTTTTTCGATGTAGATTTGACGAGTAAGACCACTCGCAGTATCTATACTGAGATTTCGCGTGAGGTTAAGTTAGGCAAGGAGTCGCCATTTGCTGCACATGTTGAGTATAATGGTGGCTTGTGGCACGCTCCAGCCATCGGTAACGGAAGTTATCAGCAGGCAGGACTGCTGGGTGTAGCCTACAATGGTCATAATGCAGACTTCTCGAAGACCTGGTCCATTCAGGCTTTGTATAAGCAGTTCGTCAAGAGTTATGAGGGAAGCCATTCCTATGCTTCTGCCCAGCTGACGGGTGTGTGGGGACTGAACTTCTTTGACAGAAAACTGACCTTCTCAGGATTTATTGATTTCTGGCGTGGCGAGAACTATCGTGCCGACAAGGAAGGACACGGCATGCTGGTCATCCTTACGGAACCTCAGTTGTGGTACAATGTCAACAATCACTTGTCTGTAGGTACAGAGATTGAGATTAGCAACAATTTCATTATGAACTACGCCAACGACAAGACGTTCTTCGTCAATCCTACGTTGGCTCTCAAGTGGAATCTGTAGTCTAGAACACCATATAGCGACCGCTCTGTTGCATGAATACTGCTTCATGGGCGGCTTGCTGACAGATGGCTGCCTCTTCGGCACTGATTGTTGCAGGCCAGTAGCGGTTGCCATCTATTATTCTGCCCGTCAGGACCTCACACCATGTGCAGGCAGCAGTATAGCGGCCAAGGGTGTATGACAGGTGGAAACCATCACGATTGAGGACGTCGCCCAGACGATAGCGTGCCAGTTGGATGGCAATGCCGCTGGGAATGATACGGACGAAACCGCCTACAGCAGGCAATACGTTCTGCATCGTGGTGACGATGTCTGAGTACATCTTGCGCTGATTGTAGTCATAGGGTGCGA
>JAEEGK010022410.1_pt1 | contig 13268 bp, 12 predicted proteins | sample 8958771 | NCBI WGS metagenome assembly JAEEGK01 (sample SAMN16246547, study PRJNA631951) | gut metagenome | biome: gut microbiome; feature: rumen; material: SC-attached | host: Bos | place: Iran: Karaj | collected 2018-10 | reverse complement strand
TCCGACGAGCTGTTCGCTGGATACACGAAGTACGTCAACATGCCTGAGGACGAGCTCGTGCGCGCGATGAAGTCCGACATGGGCAAGCTCATAACCTCAACCATACCCCACGAGACCAAGGTGGCCAACCATTTCGGCAAGACCCTCCTGTACCCCTACATCGACCCGATCGTGACGATGCAGGTGGGGGCGATGGACATCGCCGACCTCAAGCCCGCCGACGCCGACTCCAGGAAGATGCTGCTCAAGCAGGTCGCCCGCAACCTCGGATACCCGTTCATAGCGGAGAAGAGGAAGAAGGCCGCACAGTACGGGTCGGGAACCATGGACCTCGTGAGGGAGATCGCGGCCGACAAGGGGATGTCCTACCACGAGATGGTCGATTCGATCTACAGGGAGCTCTTCGACTGAAGATGAGGGGCCTCATACTGGTCAACGCCTACTCCAGGATGCGCGCGTTCGACGTCCAGTCGTCCAGGCTCCAGGAGGCGTTCGAATCCATAGGCGTCGAGGCGGACGTCCGCAGGAACGACGGGTTCATCGCCCGCATCGAGGACGGAGAGGTCCGCGTCGACGCCGAAGGATACCGTTTCTGCGTCTATCTGGACAAGGACAAGTATGTGTTGAAGGCGTTGGAGTCCTCCGGGATCCCCGTGTTCAACCGCTTCTCCGCCATAGAGGCGTGCGACGACAAGATGGCCACCTGCCTCGCCCTCGCCGGGCACGGGTTCAGGATCCCCAAGACCCTCCCCGGAATGCTGTGCTACGACCCGGGGGAGCCGGTCAAGGACGAGTCCGTCGACAAGGTGGTCCGGAGCCTGGGCCTGCCCGTGGTGGTGAAGGAATGCTTCGGATCGATGGGGAAAGGCGTCCGCCTCGCGAGAAGCCGCGAGGAGCTGAAGAAGGCGATGGAGGACGTCAAGCTCGTCCCCCACCTGTTCCAGGAGTTCGTCTCCAGCAGCTCCGGCAGGGACCTCAGGGTCATCGTCGTCGGCGGGAAGGCCTTGGGCGCCATGCTGAGGTCCTCCGAATCGGACTTCAGGTCCAACATAGGATGCGGAGGCATCGGAGAGGCCTTCCCCCTGGACGCCAAGACCGCCGCCTACGCGGAAAGGATAGCAGCCGTCCTGGACCTGGACTACTGCGGCGTCGACCTCCTGTTCCCTGAGGATGGCGACATGATCGTGTGCGAGGTCAATTCCAACGCCTTCTTCGAGGCCTTCGAGTCCTGCACCGGGATCGACGTCGCACGCGCGTATGCCGAGCATGTGGTCGACGAGGTCGTCCAGATGTGCCGCGGGTCCGACCGCCGACGCTATGATTTTATAATCTTGTTCAGGGATTCGCCGACAGGGATTGCGTTGGACCCAGATGGGATCATGGCCTGGTTCGAAGGCCTGGCCGGCCGCGGCGTGAAGCCCGGGTTGGACAATATAAGAAAGCTTCTCAGCCTGCTCGGGAACCCGCATGAAGGCCTCCGGGCCGTCCATGTGGCCGGAAGCGACGGGAAGGGCTCGGTATGCGCGATGATCGAGTCCGTGCTGAATGCCTCGGGGCTGCGCACGGGGGCGTTCACCTCCCCCCACGTGCTGGAGGTCAACGAGTGCATTCGCCTGGGCGGGGAGCCCGTCTCCGACGTGGATTTGGATTGCGTCTTGTCGAAGATACGCCCCGCCGTCGACGGCATGGCCGCGGAGGGGATGGAATGCACCCAGTTCGAGGTCCTGACCGCCGCCGCGTTCGAGTACTTCTCCATGGTCGAGGCCGACATCGCCGTGGTGGAGGTCGGGATGGGCGGCGCGATGGACTGCACCAACGTCATCCGCCCGGAAGTCGTCGTGATAAACAACGTGGGTAGGGAGCATGCGGCCGCCCTCGGAGGGGACGTCGCCCATATCGCCGCCCACAAGGCCGGAGTTATGAAGCCCGGCGTCCCTTGCGTCACCATGAACGGGGACGAGGTCTTCTCGATCCTCGAATCCCGTGCCAAGGCGGTTGGATGCCCCCTGAAGCGCGTGGACCCGGGCGACATAGAGGTGTTGTCCAACCGCGTGGACAGCGTGGAGATGCTGTACAAGGGAGAGATGTACGTCGTCGGCCTCCCTGGAAGGATGCAGTCCCGCAACGCCGCCGTCGCCATCGAGGCCCTGTCCCTCCTCCAGGATTTCGCCGAGTCCCTGGAAGCCAACCTGTCCAAGGGGCTGGCCGAGGTCTCCTGGCCCTGCAGGATGCAGAAGATCATGGGGATGCCGCTGATCGTCGACGTCACCCACACGCTGGACGGGGCGAGGTGCCTGTGCGAGGACATTGAAGAGATCTACGGCCAGGTGACGGTCGTCATGGGCCTTCTCTCGGACAAGGACATACGCGGGATATCGGAGGCCTTGGCGGGAATCGCCTCGAAGGTCTTCGTCGCGCCCCCACGCGCCCCGAGGGCGGCCGACGTCGCCGTGATGGAAGCAGCGATGCGTGAATTCCATGACGACGTCACAGCCTGCGGCACCGTGGCCGAGGCGCTCGAGCTCGCCATGGAGGCCAGAGGGGACGGGAACATCCTCGTCACCGGGTCGTTCCGCACAGCGGAGGATGCCTTGAGATGGATGCAGGAAGAATATGCGAGATCCTGAACCGGCTGTCGAACGAGTACACCAAAGGCGCCTATCCGGGAAGGAACTCCGAGGGCCTGAACCCCGAATGGCCGGCCGACCCCTTCCACGTCCTGGTCGCCACCATACTGTCGCAGCGCACCAAGGACGACAACACCCGCAGGGCGTCGGACAACCTCTTCAACAGGTTCGAAACCATGGAGGCCATCGCCGCCGCCGACCCGGACGAGGTCGCGGACCTGATCCGCCCGGCAGGGTTCCCCAAGCAGAAGTCGAAGGCGATCGTGGACTGCTGCGGAATATTGCTTCATGATTTCGGAGGCGAGGTACCGTCGGAAACGGAAGTCCTGACATCCCTCCCCATGGTCGGGAGGAAGACCGCCGCCTGCGTCAGGTCTTACGCGATGGGGATCCCGTCGGTATGCGTGGACACCCATGTGCACAGGATATCCAACCTGATGGGGCTGGTGTCCACGAAGACCCCCGAGCAGACCGAGCAGGAGCTCATGCGCATCACCCCCGAGGACCGCTGGTCCGACATAAACAGGTACCTCGTCCGCCATGGGCAGGTCGTATGCCTTCCCAACCGCCCGAAGTGCGGGTCTTGCGTCGTCAGGGACCTGTGCGACCACGGCTCCCATACGAACTATTCTTAATCGACCTCCCCATTACCGTCCGATGCATGAAGTGTCGGTCGTGTCCAGCCTGGTCTCGGCGGTTCTGGGCGAGCTTTCCAAATACAAGGTGACCAAGGTCAACAGCGTCACCGCCGTGATCGGAGACCTGACGAACCTCGGCGAGGAGCAGATGTCGTTCGCGTACGAGATAGTGACCCGCGGGACCATATTGGAAGGCTCCGAGTTCATCATAGAGCACGAGCCGATAATCCTGTCATGCAAGTCGTGCGGACACACGGGGCCGGCTAAGGTCCTGTCAGACCCGGGCTTCGGCGATCACGCCATTCCGGTGCTCGCCTGCCCCGAATGCGGCGGGCCGGTGACCGTTGTCAAAGGCCAGACATGCGCCGTCAGGAGCATGGACATAGAGGAGGAGGAACGATGTTCAAATACAGGGACGAGGAGACCGCGAAGAAGATTCTGAAAGGCATCGGAGACATGGGCGTCAAAGCCAAGTTCATGCACATTTGCGGGACGCACCAGGACACGATCGTCCGCTTCGGCCTGGAGGAGATGCTCAGGGACGTCGGCGTGGAGATAGCCCAGGGCCCCGGATGCCCCGTGTGCGTCACCACCAGCCGCGAGGTCGCGGACGCCATAACCCTAGCCCGCAACGGCGTCACCGTCACCGCCTTCGGGGACATGATGAGAGTTCCTACCACCATAGGCTCGCTGTTCGACGCCAAAGCCGACGGGGCAGACGTGAGGATCGTGTATTCCATAGACGACGCGGTGGCCATGGCCAGGGCGCAGGAGAAGCCCCTGGTCTTCGTCGGGGTGGGATTCGAGACCACCGCCCCCTCCACCTGCGTGCCCCTCCACGACCCGGACTGCCCGGACAACTTCAGCGTCTACAGCTGCCACCGCATATGCCCCCCGGTGCTCGACATGCTCCTCTCCCTCGGAGAGTCCACCATAGACGGGTTCATAGAGCCTGGCCACGTGGCCGTGATCACCGGGCTGTCCATGTTCCGTCCCATATCCGAGGTCCATGGCCTTCCCCAGGTGGTCGCCGGCTTCGAGCCGCTGGACATCCTCATGTCCTGCTACATGCTCTGCAAGCAGATCCGCGAGGGCCGCGCCGAGGTGGAGAACGAGTACACCAGGGTGGTGAGGCCCGAGGGGAACCCCATCGCCCTGCGCCTGATGGAGGACACCTTCGATCCCGTGGACCGCTCCTGGAGGGGATTCCCGGTCATTCCGAAGAGCGCCCTGTCCCTAAAGCCGCGGTTCGCCGACCACGACGCCACCAAGGTCCACGAGGACATCCTGGCCCGCGCCCCGGAGGTGAAGGAGGAGGCCAACGGATGCAGATGCGGCGACGTCCTGAGGGGGCTCATAAAATCCGAGCAATGCCCCATGTTCGGGAAGGTCTGCAAGCCGTCGAACCCAATGGGGCCGTGCATGGTGTCCGCCGAGGGCAACTGCAGCATTTCATACAGGCTCGGATCCAAGAGGCTGCGATCATGGAAAAGAAACTGATGACGGAGATGAAGACGTCGAAGCGCATCCTAGTGGTGACAAACGACGGGACGGTATTCAGAAGCAAGGGCGTGGACAGCGCGTTCAACATGTTCGGCGGGAGGGTGACCGAGGTCAAGAGCCTGGTGGCCCGCCTGGACACCGCGGTCGACGAGGACGGGAGGAAGCTATGCGACGTGTCCTACGGCGTCATCACCACCAGATACGGATTCGTTCCCGGGAACTACGTCATAGACAGCTACCCCCGGGTCATGTCCAACAGGAGGGAGTACGAGTTCGTCAACGCCGCCAACCACTTCGTGGAGCAGACGTCCTACCTCTGCCGCCCCTTCGACAAGGTCGTCTTCTGCATCCCCAAGGACATGTTCGCCATGTTCCTCGAGGCGGACCAGATAGAGGACGGCAAGCTTATCGCGGTCACGTCCCCCGACTTCAAGGAGGAGTGCGAGAAAAGGGGATGGACGTTCCTCGAGCGCAAGGGCGCCAGGGTCGGAACGGAGAACGCCGACGAGATCGAGAGGCTGATAAGGGAGCTGTGCTCGAAGAAGCGATCGCAGCATCGACTTCTCGTGGTCGAGGAGCCTCTTCTTAAGGGCCTCCCCTCCGGCGTAGTTGCCTATGCCGCCGCTCGCCGGAAGGACCCTGTGGCACGGTATTATGATCGGCAGGGGGTTCGACGCGCAGACCGAGCCCACGGCCATGAACGCCTTGGGGGAGCCTGCGGAAACGGCCACCTCCTTGTAGGTGCGGGTCTCTCCGTACGGGATCTTCTCGACCTCCTCCAAGACGGTCCGGCGGAATCCGGTGCAGCCGTAGTCTAGGGGAAGGTCGAACTTCTTCCTCTTTCCGCAGAGGTATTCGTCGATCTGGCCGAACGCCTCCGATATGACCTCGGATTCGGAGACATCCATCACCGGCAGGTTTGAGTTGGGAAGGTACACCCCGGTGAGGTTTCCGTCCCCGTCCTCGCTTATGCTGATCGTCCCAATCAGCGTCACCCTGGAAAAGATGCAACCGTATCCCATACACCCCCCGATACCATCGGGAACGTATATTAGTTCCGTCCCTCGGACATGCGTCCAGCCTGGCGCATCCATATATCTTCAGTCGTCTTCGGAAGCCCGTGATCATCTGCGCGAGCCGCCGCACCGACATCCCCGCGTTCCATTCGGAATGGATGATGAACCGCCTCCGCGCCGGGACGGTGCTCGTCAGGAACCCCGTGTCCCGCAACGTGGTGTACCGCATCGGCCTCACGAGGTCGGACGTGGACTGCATAGTCTTCGTCACCAAGAACCCCGCTCCGATGGTGCGCCACATGAAGGAGATAGGGTCTATGGGGATCGTCTCCCTGTTCCACGTGACGATGACCCCCTACGGCAAGGACCTAGAGCCAGGCGTACCGCCCAAGGCCGACGTGAACGACGCCTGCGTGGAGATAGCCGGCCGCATCGGGCGCGACAGGATGGTGTGGAGGTACGACCCCGTCATTTTCGCCGGAAGCAAGGACATCGGATACCACCGCCGCAAGTTCGAACTGCTCTGCAGGTCCGCGTCGGAATGGACGGACAGGTGCGTGTTCAGCTTCGTAGACGTGTACAGCAAGCTTCTGGCCGTCTCCGAGTCCGGCGCGTTCCGGAGCGTGTCCCGTGCGGAGCAGGACGACTTCGTCCGCATGGCGGCCAAGGTCGCCGAGGACCACGGGATCTCCCTGAGCTGCTGCTGTCCCGGAAGAGACCTCTCGGAATTCGGGATCGAACGCCGGGGATGCCTGGACAGGGCGACGATGATGTCGCTGGGGATTCCTTTCGACTCCGGCGGAAAAGGCTCCAGGGAGAGATGCCTGTGCGTCAAGAGCGTGGACATAGGCGAATACGACACCTGCGCCCATGGCTGCGTGTACTGTTACGCCGCCCGCGCCGCGCCGGACCGCAGGGGCACCAGGCTCTGCTGGGACCAGTCCGAGATGCTGTGGGGAGCCGTCTCGCCCCGCGACAGGATCGTGGACCTGAAAGGCAGGAGCGCCGGCCGCCTGGACGATTTCCTGTGAGAAACCGTTTTTATAGGGAAACGCCTGCGGTGCCCATGGACGCCCTCACGATGGTCCTGGTGGCCATAGGCTTGGCCATGGACGCCTTCGCCGTGTCTCTCTGCAAGGGGCTCGCGTTGAAGAAGGCCACCTTGAAATCCATGCTGCTCGCCGGGATCTGGTTCGGAGGGTTCCAGGCCCTGATGCCCGTGATAGGATATCTCCTGGGGTCGTCCTTCTACGACCTCGTGTCCTCTTACGACCATTGGATCGCTTCGGCGCTGCTGTTCCTCATCGGGGCGAACATGATCCGCGAGGCCGTCTCCGGAGAGGAGGAGGACGTTGACGGGGACATGGGCGTCAAGACCATGGCCGTCCTCGCCCTAGCCACCAGCATCGACGCGCTGGCGATAGGGATATCCATGGCCATGGAGAACGACGGCATCCTGGTCCCCGCCGCGGTCATAGGAATAATAACGCTCGCCTTCTCGATGGCAGGAGTGAAGATCGGAAGCCTGTTCGGCGACCGCTTCGGAAAAAAGGCAGAGGCCGTGGGAGGTATCATCCTCATAGCCATCGGCCTGAGGATCCTCCTCGAAGGCCTCGGAGTCATATGATTATACGCAGGTATCTCTGAACGTAATCGTCCACCGCCTCGTCGACGGTCATCGTCCCTTCTATCCCGGTGCGCTTCAGATACTTGTCCAGAGGCGCGACGCCCTCCTCGCAGGCCAGGATCGCGTCCAGATAGGGCTCCAGCTTGGCCTTCATGTCCGCATCGGTCCATCCGGACGGGAAGTCGCACCTTCCGAGCTCGGGAAGATAGGCCACTATGCGGCCGCAGATCACATAGAACACACGAAGGCTGAAGTTGTCGTCGGACTCGTAGCTGCTGTCCTCGTACTCCATCGTCTCGAGGACCTCCTTGGACAGCGTCCTGACGAGGCCGAGGTCCCTGCCGTATGCGGCCAGCCTCTTCAGCATAGGGATGAAGACCTCCTCGCAGTTCTCCTTCTCCCCTTCGGACAGCGCCCCGTAGGAATCCAGGAAATCGACCAGGACGGAGGCGTAGAGATGCCCCTTGCACGAGCATCCGAGCTTCTCGTCCAGCATGTCGGCCATGCGGTCTATGTGGGCGATGAAGTCGAACTTCTTGAACTCCAACTCGTTGGCGATTATCATGTCGGAGGTTGTCTTCGCCATGAGGCAGACGCAGGCGTCGATCCCGGTGACGTCGTCCATGCGCGAAAGGGCCGCCTTCCAGTCGGCGAGGGCCTTCCCGTCCTCGCCCATGCGCGTGTGCATCGCGGCGCGGATCAGGTACAGCATGAAGCCGTCGTCGCCTTCGTCCACCCTCTTCACGACCTCTTCCGTCGCAAGGGCGATATTGTTGGAAGAGACGAGCCCCATGATCTTCCCGTAGACTTCGGGACCGGCGTCCGGGCTCTCGACGACCAGGACCTCGTCTTCCGACGTGGCCGCCTCGGGCTCCTCGACGGGGGCAGGCGCCGGCCTCAGTTCGAGGAAGGACGACATGTCCGCCCTGTCGGAGTACAGCCGCTTCCCGCACGCCTTGCAGGCAAGAATGCCGGATTCGTCCTCCGAGAGTTCTCCGCCACAGTATGGGCAGGACTCCATCATGAAATCCATGCCCCCTAAATTCATTGCTTGGATATTATATTTGTTGTTATTTTTATCACATCTAAGAGTTAACAAACTCATCCAACATCCCTCATCCTCTTCTCGAAATCCATGAGCTCGCCCCTGTCGACGGCGACCGCGACGCGGAACCTCCTCCTGTCCAACGCCTCGACGTAATACGGGCGAAGGTCGTAGACGCGGTCGATCCTCGGCCTGTCCCCATGGGCGCAGGCCCACCTGAACCCGTCGGTGGACATCCCGGACGGCACCGACATCTCGGACATGATGGACACCATCCTGCGCGAGGCGTCCTCCAGGGGGCGGTTCATGGCCACGTAGCAGAGCACCAGCCCCGACTCCCCGAGGCAGGCGCTGTCCCCGACGTACCTCCTCCCGAAGGCCTCCATGTACGGCTTCACCAGTATCCTGTAGGTTATGCAGACCGGGTCCTCCGAACGGCGCCTGCTGCGTACGGGACGCCCGGATATCGCTTCGGCGGCCCCGCGCCTTCCCAAGGAGGCGTCCATGCGGCCCACGGCGTCGTCTATGAGACGTTCGGAGAGGAGGTCCATGCCGATCCCACGGAAAGCCCGTTTAAGAACGTTCACGGGAGAGGTGGCCGAAAGTGAGCAAAGATTTATCGTCCCGATGCGGTGCCATGCCCATGAGCCATGGAGACCATATGGCGGACCCTCTCAACGGGTTCGCGGATAGGAAGGTGGCCCTAGTCATCATAGACGTGCAGAACAAGTTCGTCGACCCCGACGGCCCGGTGATGGAATCCTTGATGAAAAGGATGGGGCGCATCAACGAGGCCTCTGAGGCTTTCAGGAAGGCCGGGAACCCCGTGGTCGTAGTGATGTTCGACGGCGACAGCCATAATACCGGAATAGAGAACCCCGACACGCTGGTGGAAGGGCTGAAGACGTCTGACACGGACGTGGTCGTCCACAAGTCCTACATGAACTCCTTCAGGGACACGGGCCTGGAGGACGCGGTGAAGAGCCGCGGATGCACAGGGGTCGTCCTAGCCGGCCTGGTCGCCCAGTACTGCGTCATATCCACCTACTTCGCCGCATTCGACCGCGGCCTGGTGCCTTACATCCTGAAGGGCGGGGTGGCGTCCAACATCGAGGAGAAGGCGGAATGCGTGGAGAAGATATGCAAGTGCGTCGGGATGGACGACATACTCGGGAACGTCGGCTTCCGCGGGAAGGCCTGACGGAGCCCGTCCCGCCGTCCTCGATGACCTTGCGATAGAACATCTCCACCGCCTCCGAGGGGGAGAGCCCCTCCTTGCGGATGATCAGCTCGGCCTTCGTCTTCACCACAGGGTCCACCCTGGCGTTTATCACGGACCCTTTGCCGCGGGCGGGGATCCCCGACGACACCTCGTCGTACAAGGATGCGAGGTACTGGTTGTACATCTTCCCCCTCTCCTTGGCCAGGGCGCGGACCAGGTCGGTGGTGCCGGAGCCGTACTGCGAGGACTTCTTCCTCCTGAAGGCCAGATCCGGATAACCCAGACCGGCGGCGGCCTCCTTAAGAACGGACTTCCTGGAGTCCATGCTTTCGGGGAGGTGGTCCTCCAGCGGGATGTCGGAGATCGCACGCTGGACGCCGTCGTCCAGATAGGGGTGGAAAAGCGTCTTGCCGAAATAGGATGCGATCCTCTTCTCGCACGGGACGGAGACGTCGAGGAGCCTCTCGATGCCGGCGTCCCTGAGAAGGGCGTAGTCGTCCATGGAGCATCCAACGAACTTGGCGCTCCCTCCGAGGTATTCGTCGGCGCCCTGGCCGGTGAGGACCACGTCCTCGGAGGCGGCCTTGCAGACCGTGAACAGCTGCAGCTCGTAAGATATCGTGAAGGGGTCCGACTCGTCTGTGGCGGATATGAGCTCCCTGATCAGCCCTTCCAGATTGCCCTTGGATATCCTGCAGTGGACCCATGGCAGCCCGAGGGCCTCGGACAGTTCCTTCCCTGCGCGCACGTCGAAGGAGCCGTCGGTCCCGCATGTGTAGCATACCACCGATTCGGCGCATTCGGAAGCCAGCGCCGCGACCAGGCCGGAGTCCAACCCTCCTGAGAACGCCACAGCCACGCGCCTCCCCTCCGCCGCCTTCCTCACCGATTCCCTGATGGATTCCCCGAGACCGCCCATCCTGCCACCTTGACGAGGGACGGTCAAGGCCGGCTCGGATATAACCGTTCAGCCTTGACGGGTCAAAGGACATGTACATAGACTATAGTGATTATGGCTGTCGGGGCTGGAATGCGGAAAGGCTTATCACGGGACACAGGTTGAACGGACCGCCATGGAATCGCCGCAATGCATCGAGATACGCGGAGCCAGGGTGCATAACCTCAAGGGGATAGACGTGGACGTCCCGCTCGGGAAGGTCGTCGGGATAGCCGGCGTGTCCGGATCCGGGAAGTCCTCCCTGGCGCTGGGCGTGCTTTACGCGGAGGGTTCAAGACGCTATCTGGAGGCGCTTTCAACGTACACCCGCCGGCGCATGACGCAGGCCGCCCGCGCAGAAGTCGACGAGGTGCGCTACGTCCCGGCCGCCCTGGCCCTTCACCAGCGCCCCGGCGTCCCAGGGATCAGAAGCACCTTCGGGACCTCCACGGAGCTCCTCAACAGCGTCAGGCTGGCGTTCTCGAGGCTGGCCAGCCACCGCTGCCCCAACGGTCATTATCTCAAGCCGAGCATAAATTTCGCGGCGATGATCGACATCAAATGCCCGATATGCGGCGCGGCCGTCTCCCCACCCAGCGCGGAGGAGCTGGCGTTCAACAGCGCCGGGGCGTGCAGGAAATGCGACGGGACCGGGATCGCGTACGAGGTGGACGAGGACTCCCTGGTCCCCGACGAGTCGAAGACCATAGACGAGGGTGCGGTGGCGCCCTGGCAGACGCTGATGTGGTCCCTCATGAAGGACATAGCCAGGGACATGGGCGTCCGCACCGACGTGCCGTTCAGGGAGCTCACCGAAAAGGAGAGGGAGATAGTCTTCCACGGCCCGGCAGAGAAGAGGCACCTGCTGTACTACAACGAGAAGTCGGGAAACGCCGGCGAGATGGACTTCACCTATTACAGTGCAGTGCACACGGTGGAGAACGCCTTGGCCAAGGTCAAGGACGAGAAGGGGATGAAGAGGGTGGAGAGGTTCCTGAAGACTGGCGTATGCCCTTGCTGCAACGGGACTAGGCTCTCCGAGAAGGCCAGGGAGCCCCTGCTGAGGGGAATTTCCCTGGACATGGCATGCAGGATGACGCTGTCGGAGCTCACGGAATGGATGGACGGCGTCCCGGGGACCCTCCCCGAGGAGATGGCCCCGATGGCCAGGAGCATATGCGAGTCCTTCCAGGACACCGCCAGGCGCCTGCTGGACCTCGGCCTGGGGTATCTGACGCTGGACCGCGCATCGTCCACGCTGTCCACAGGGGAGAGGCAGAGGGTGCAGCTGGCCAGGTCCGTCCGCAACCGCACCACGGGGGTCCTGTACGTCCTGGACGAGCCTTCCATAGGGCTTCACCCTTCGAACATCGACGGACTGATAGGGGTCATGGACGACCTGGTGTCCGACGGGAACACGGTGGTGCTCGTGGACCACGACACGCAGGTGCTGAGGCGCTCCGACTGGGTGGTCGAGCTCGGCCCGGGCGCCGGGGACGACGGCGGTACGGTCATAGCCTAGGGGACGGTCGGGGACCTGACAGAGAACATAAGGTCCAGGATAGGGCCGTTTTTAAGAGGAGGCTGCCAGCGCCTGCGCCCGAGGGCGGAAAAGAACGAAGTGTTCGCATTCGGCGCGCTGGAGATGCGCACGTCGGCCATCCACACTGTGAAGCCGCTGGAGGTGAGGATCCCGAAGGGCCGCCTGACGGTCGTGACGGGGATGTCCGGCAGCGGGAAGACTACCATGGTCCTCGACAGCCTGGTGCCGGCGCTGGAAGCAACGATATCCGAGGCCGCCCTGCCGGAGCATGTCGTTTCAGTCAAAGCAGACGGGATATCGCAGGTGAAGCTCATCGACGCCACGCCCATCGGGATCAACGTGCGCTCGACCGTCGCCACCTATGCGAACGTCCATGACGAGCTGAGGAAGGCATTCGCGAAGGCGCCGAAGGCCGCGGAGATGAAGGTCAAGGCCGGGGACCTGTCGTACAACACCGGATCCCTAAGATGCCCCACGTGCGACGGGACCGGGTCGGTCAGCCTGGACATCCAGTTCCTCCCGGACGTGGACATCCCCTGCCCGGACTGCAGGGGGTCCCGCTATCGTCCTGAAGCCTCGGACATCGTCCGTGAAATCGGCGGGAGGACGCTGTCCCTGCCAGAGGTTATGAGGATGACCGTGGAGGACGCCGAGGAGGCCTGCAAGGACATGCCTGTGGTCAGGAACAGATTACGGGCCCTCCGCGAGGTGGGACTCGGATACCTTTCCCTGGGAGAGGCCACCCCCGGGCTGTCCGGCGGAGAAGCGCAGCGCCTGAAGCTGGCGGGGGAGATGGGCCGCGGGCAGTCCGGGACCGTCTTCGTTTTCGACGAGCCCACCATCGGGCTGCACCCGCTGGACGTGGAGGTCCTGATGTCGGTGTTCCAGCGTCTGGTGGAGTCTGGGGCGACAGTGATAGTCATAGAGCACGACCTAGACGTGATAAGGAGCGCCGACTACGTGATAGACATGGGGCCGAAAGGCGGCGAAGAAGGCGGAAAAATCGTGGTCTCGGGCACGCCGGAGGACGTGAAGGCCTGCCCGGATAGCGCCACTGGAAGGTTCATCTGAGCATTAGAACTATAGTATGCTATAGGGTTCTGTGAATCT
>JAEEGK010022407.1_pt1 | contig 13269 bp, 10 predicted proteins | sample 8958771 | NCBI WGS metagenome assembly JAEEGK01 (sample SAMN16246547, study PRJNA631951) | gut metagenome | biome: gut microbiome; feature: rumen; material: SC-attached | host: Bos | place: Iran: Karaj | collected 2018-10 | reverse complement strand
ACTGGGTGTGCTACGACTACGCCAGCGGTGCATTGTCACTGGAGGACGAAGGGCAGTTTACCCTCAAATGGAACAAGAACCGCTTCTACCCCATGTACAACTTCACTGCCACCAATCCGAAGATGCTCGACTGCACGGCGGGACTGCTCATCTACGTCTATGTCGACGAGCAAGGCGTTTCACGGGCATCTGTGGTCGACGACGGTGCCTGGCTGACCAACGGATCTCCGCTGTTCCAGGGACTGAAGTCGCTGAACCGACGCTCCAGATTAGAATAAGTAAGAATGATGATACGACACTACATATACGCAACCGCCATGCTCCTGGCTCTCGTCGCATGCTCAGGCGACGACGAGCTGACAGGCTATGTGCCACATAGCGAGACGATCAGCATTGTCAAGAACGACCTGCTCTTCAGTGCACAAGGCGGATCAGCTACCGTAGAGATACAAGCTGACGAGACTGCCACTGCCCAGACTGACGCTACATGGGCTACTGCCTCAGTGAGCGGCAAAGTCATCACGGTAACAGCTGAAGCCAACACGCACTATGAAGGGCGAACGGCCATGCTGCTCATCCGAGCAGGCAAAGCCACCCGTCAGCTGCCCATCCAGCAGCGAGGTGTCATCGTCGGCACCTTGCCCGTAGAAAGTCGTCGGGCAGCTATGGAGGGCGAGCACTTCACCTATGCCATCACTCACGACATGCCCATGGTGCTTACCGCCAGTGAAGAATGGATTCATGCCACGATGGAGGGCGACGTGCTCAGCATCGACATCGACGCCAACGAGAGCGGACACATGCGTCGCGGAATGCTGGTGAGCGAGTGCAACCAGCAGAAAGACACGATGTCCATCGTGCAGTATGACATGCAGAATGATGTTGTGGGCAGTTACTACATGATAGGCTATAACGGAGGCATAGGAGGAGCACCAGTAGCCACTCACTTTGACGTAGTGCTGCACAATGACGAACTGTGCTGGAACTGGCCGGGACAAGATCTATGGCGCGACAGATGGGTGCCCCTGCGCTTCGATGCCAGCACCTGCACCATTTTCTTCCCTTCAGCCATACGGCTCTATGAAAGTGGTTCAAGCTACGACATCGCCTATTTCTACGACACTAACGGCATCATTGCCACCAGCAATGTGATAGGAGCCGACGCCCGCCTGGACTACGACGAGCGAAGTCATGAGCTCACCACCTTGCTGACAGCGTCCAACTGGCCAGGCCACGAGCTAGGAGGATTCATCATACGCTCTTCACGCGCCGGAGGAATGGTGGTTTCCACACTGCTCCAGATAGCACAGCCCAGGCTGATGCGAGTGGGGCCGCCGGGAACTACTTTGAACGAATAAAAGGTAAGCGACAACTACTATGAACAAGATACTCATAACGACAGCGCTGCTCCTGTCAGCACTATCCACACAGGCACAGACCGATCAGTCAGCTGGCTTCATACGACGCTGCGTGGTGGAGGAATACACAGGTACGTGGTGCGGCAACTGCCCGCGAGGCATCGTAGGACTCAACCGACTCGCAGAGGACTTCGGCGACCGCTTCATAGGCATTGCCATACATACTGGCGACAGCGAGCCTATGGTCATTCCCACCTACCCCAGCTTGGTGCCGGGAACAGGCGGCATACCGGCCTGTACCATTGACCGAGCCGGAAAGCTCGACCCCTACTCAGGCGGCGGCTCACGGGGAGCGTTTCATTACGGCATCGACGTGGAGTTTGCCTACCGTCTCAACCAGCCCACAGAGGCCGGGCTGGAGCTCACCGCACAATGGAATGACCAGCAGCAGTGGGACGTTCGTTTCACCGCTACTACGACTTTCTGCATCGACAGCCCTGATGCGCCCTACCGGCTGGCTTTCATCCTCCTTGAGGACGGCATGAAGGGCGAAGGCAAAGCGTGGCAGCAGGTGAACTATTTCTCCACCGAGACGGACTTCACCGATAGCAAGAACTATTCCGACGATGACATGAAAGTCTGGCGGGAGGCGCCTTATCTCGTCTCTGATATGGTGTACGACCATGTGCCTGTCAACACGCTGGGCATCAAGGACGGCATTGCAGGCAGCATTAGTGCGCCCATCGTCAGCGGTGAGTCCCAGACCTTCAGCAGCTTGGTCACGACTATCAACGTGCGCGTCATCCAAGATAAGGAGCGGCTGTCGGCAGTGGCTATTCTGCTCAACACCCAGACGGGCGAGATAGTCAATGCAGCCAAGGCATCCATCCTCCCCTATGGCACCGACGGCATCCTTCCTACGGTCAGCAACGAGCCTCCGTACCGCCAGTCCTACGACTTGCTGGGCCGACCCCTCAGCCATCAGAACACACAGCGCATCAGCATTGAGAGGCAGCCCTCGTCAGGAAAATATGTCAAACGTCAATCAGTAAACCACAAATAACTTATGAAGACAAACTTTACATCTGTTCTTATTTCAACACTCCTGATGCTCGTCATCACACAGCCGGCGACAGCACAGGAAGAGACTGACATCACCGGTTACGCCAATATCTGGGTGACGCTGCAGGCGGTACCCGGCGAAGGCGGAATGGTATGCGCTACTACCTCGGCTACTGGGCTGAAGACGTGGAAGGAGAAAGTAGATTTCCAGCAAACCATTCCCGTGGGCAGCTTGTTTGAGACCAATTTCATCATGTACTACGTCTTCGCACGTCCTGCCGACGGATATACCTTTGCAGGATGGTATGAGGACACCGACGGCAACGGCATCTTCGACATTGCCACCGACCAGTTTCTTTCAGACAAGACCGAATACATGATGATGAGTCTTCTTGATGAAGAAGCCACCCTCTATGCCACGCAGGCCGAAGCCAAGAACGGCACCAAACCCACTGCCCCCCAGCAGGCTGTCTTCGCCAACTTCACCCGTGGTGCTACCATAGGCATCAGCTACTACCAGGGCGAGGACTTTGCCAACTGCGGCTCCGTGTTCTGCGACAAACCAGTCAACGAGCCTGGCGACGTCATCACCGTGCGCGCCCTTCCTACCGACGGATTCCAGTTCGAGTACTGGGAGTCAGAGTCGCTGCTGGGCAACATCGTCAGCCGTGAGAATCCTTACACGTTCACCGTTCAGGGCGGAGAGCATCTCTATGCTTACTTCACAGCCATCAACGGACCGCAGGTGGAGCCGCCTGAGGAAGGCGGTTTCCGGGTCATCTTCCTGAATGCTCCATGGGTGATGACTGAAGAGACCATGCGTGCCGGCACACACATCATCGTGCTCAGTCTTGACGACCTCACTCACACCGACGACGGAAAAGTCTATCTCGACATGAGCAAGGAAGACACCATGATCGATGTCGGCCAGCAGAACGGATGCCCCACCATCGTCTATGGACGCGGCACGGCACGCTTCGCCTATAAAATGCTCTATGGCATAGCACGCGACAAGGATCCACTCGTGAAGTGGAGCGGCAACAAGGGAGCTACCGTCAAAGGCGAGAACCTCTACGTCTACACCTTCCATGAGGACGCCGGAGCCTTCGTCACCATAGGCAATACCGACCAGATACTCAATCCCGATGCTCCTACGCAGGTCAATGTGCCTGCAAATCAGGCCTACATCGCCGTCAGCGCATTCGACCTCGTCGATGCTCAGGGCATCATCTCGCCCATCATCGGACTCTCGCCCGAGACTTTCGACCAGGCCATGGCAGGAATCGAGGAGACCCGACCATCGGCAATGCTCTCGCCCTCTGCCGTCTACGACCTGCAGGGACGCCGCATCACTCATGTCAAATCCGCCAACGGTCAGCTGCCCAAGGGACTCTACATCATCGACAGAAGGAAAGTATTCATCAAATAAATCGGCGAAAATTTGGCGGTTTAAAGAATAATCCGTAACTTTGTAGCCATAAAAACTCATCACTTACCATTTTTATTAACTAAACCAACTAAAGTATGATTAAAAAATTCTACAAGACAAAAGCGTTGCTGCTTTTGGCAGCCTTGTTCTCCTTCGGAGCTGCTTTCGCAGAGACAGGCAGTGAGACCGAGCAAAACGCCACTGGCGGAGGAACGTCCAACGCCCAGGTCGACGGACAAAGCTACTACGTCGCCGGCACGTACATCGCCGGTGGAGGCTCGGCACAGACGGGCGACATGACCAGCAAAGGATTCAAGTTGCGCACTGGCCAAGACGGCAAGCGCGTCGTGTTTACCGTGAATCCCAACTACACCATCAAGAACTTCAGCCTGACCGGTGCCTCCAACTATGAACTGAATGAAGGCGGCGAGAAAGAAGTGTCAGTCATCAAGGTTGAGGTCGATGGAGTGGAAGTGGAATTCACCGGCGGCGAGGCATTCAAGTACAGAGGCGGCGGTGAGTCCTGCACACTCTCTGTGCCTAACATCAGCGCCACCCAGACCATTGCCATCTATTTCGACAATGGCGACTCGAAAGGTTCGCAGATCAATGCCTGCTGGGCCATCGACTGGGAGCGTCCCGATGCCACCCAGCCCACCATCACGGTGACGCCTGCCGCCATGAAGCTGGTTCCTGGTGCTACCTGTCAGCTCTCAGCAAAGGTCGACCCCAACAAGTTCACCACGAAATGGATCAGCGACAACGAGGCTGTGGCCACTGTCAGCGAGACAGGACTGGTGACCGCTGTGGCTCCCGGCACCGCCAACATCTCGAATGCTTGGACCGATGATGTTACCGTGGCCGGAACTGCCGTGATTACCGTGGCCGATTTCAACCCTGCCGACTACAAGCTGGTCAAGGAGTGGGACTTCACTGCTATGGGTGACGTCACGCTCACCATCGAGTCGGATGCCTGCGGAGCCATCTGGAACGAGGGCAACAACAAGCCCAACAACGTGTTCTACTGCACCAACGAGGGCTTGGAGGATATCGCCGTGCAGGCTGTGCTCTCCAGCAACAAGGGATGGTCGATCGTCGACGGCAAGGGACTCGTCCTTGGCAGTGGCGCTGGCCGTTGTGCTGCCGTTGGACATCTCACTGCCGGACAGGTGGTTGAGATCATCTACACGGGCAATGGATTCTACACGGGCAACCACGACGACGCTGTACGCAAGGACGATGGCGCCCTGAAGACCCCGCTGAGCGAAGGCGTCGGACGTGCTATCTACAAGATGGACGAGGACGGACTGCTGGGCTTCGAGCTCATCAAGGGCAATGCCGTCGAGAAGATCACTGTCTATGAGGGAGATGCCATCGCGACCGGAGTGACCATCGACATGAGTACTGCCATCGCCGACGAGGCTGGCTATCTGAAGTCATTCAGCAGCACGTACGACCTCGACTTCTCGGCCGTTGAGGGCATCAAGGCCTATGTCGGTACGAAGAACTTCGACAGCTGGGGTGCCGTCGAGAGCGTTACCCTGAAGTCCATCGACGTGGTGCCTGCAGGAACGGGTGTCGTGCTGAAGGCTGAGGCTGGCGCTACCTACACCGTGCCCATGGCAGAGTCTGTTCCCAATGAGGCATTCGAAAACGAGCTGCTGGCCGCCGAGACCGATGTCGACCTCAACGAGGCTGTTGTGACCGACTATTATGGCGACTTCGTCTCCGGACCTGCCATCCTCCTCAGAGGCAAGGTTGTCACAGGCATCGACTTTGACACCTACCAGTACATCTACGATGACGCCACTGGCTTCTTCCCTGCCAATCCTATCTCCAACGAGCTGAAAGCCGGCGAGGCCTACTTGCCCATTGCTGAGGGCGAGTGGGATGTCTACTCCTACGACTACCTGAAGCTCATCTTCACCGACCAGGATGTGCCAGTCTACAACAGCATCGGCGAACTGGCAGCCCTGCCGCTGACCGACAGCGATAATGGTGCAGTCGACGCATGCCTCAACTTCCAGAACACAGCCGACGTCACATGGACCAACGGCGCCTACATGGCTGTCGAGGACAACACGGGTGGCCTGATCATGCAGGTACCTGAGGGAATCAGCGTCAAGGCTGGCGACATCCTCTCCGGATCATTCACCGGCTACTACAGCAATATCCTCCTCCCGCAGCTCGTCGCATCGCCCATGACCAAGCCCGGCACCCTGACCGTGACCGAGGGATCAGGCGAGCCCACACCCGCCGAGGTCACCCTCGAGCAGGCCTTTGACGAAAGCAACGTGATGCGCCTGGTGAAGCTCACCGGTCTCCAGACACGTATTGTGGAGGGCAACTACTCCAACGACTACTACATCATGGACCAGAACGGCACAGAGGTCTACCTCAACGATTCCTTCGGCGTGGTGGCCGACGACATCGAGGCTGGCACGACGATCGAGGAGTTGGTCGGACTGGCCTACATCATCCCCGATGGCAGCCCCTACCTCTCCTACGGCTACGAAAAGTATGAGTTCCTGCCCGTCAGCGTCTCAGGCGTCACCACCGGCATCGCCGACCTCAGCCAGCAGAAGAGCAAGGCTCCCGTCTACACCCTCCAGGGTGTTCGTGTTAGCAACGTGAAGAAGGGTCTCTACATCCAGAACGGCAAGAAGTACGTACAGAAGTAAGTCCCTCTTTGACATCCATCCCAGGCAGGCTGCACACCACGTGCAGCCTGCTTGAATAAAGAATACGATATGAGACGCTGGTTGATGACTTTCATCCTGATGCTGGGAACGGCTACGACCGTCCTGGCCCAACGGACAAGTGCATGGTGGGGAATGTGGAACACAAGTATGGGTCTGCAGCAGCGCACCCTCATGGAGGCCGGCACCAGCCACCTCTATGTACGCCTGACGGCTGCAAACAGCCCACAGCTGGTAGGAGGCAGCATCAGCGGCATACGGTTCTTCATCCACGACAAGTCGGCAGTCAGCAAAGCCAGCGTGTGGATTGCACAAAGCTACTCACAGGGGCCGGCCTCTGTCATCGCTGAGCAGGAAGTGCCTTCCGACGAACTGAAAGACGAGGCCCACGACAACGCTCCCACAGAGGTACGCTTCGACACAGCCTTCACCGTGCTGCCTGCAGGCAATGCCTATGCCAACATTCTGGTGGGGCTCTCCATCGACGTCAAGCAGCAGTCGCAGGCATATCTGCCCACAGGCCCCTCCCCGGGAGCCGCTGGCAGCTGCTTCCTGAACGGGCGTGATGTCTCAGTGGCCAATGGAGCCCTTGCCCTGCAAGTGCTGGCCAGCGGGCCGCTACTGCCCGTCTGGGCCGTGCAAGTGCAGACGCTTCCTGAACAGGTGGCCCTCACCGACCATGAGGCGACAGTCAGCCTGCCCGTCGTCACTGCAGGCACCGAGCCCCTGCAGTGTGTCGACTATATAGTAAGCATCGATGGCCAGACGCAACAGCCCCGTCGATACCGTCTGCCCAGGCCTGTCGACGAGGTGGGTATGGTGGTGGAAGTGCCTGTGGCTTACGACGTTTACGTAGGTCCGGAAGAGCACACCTTGCAAATAGCCGTCACCAAGGTGAACACCATCGACAATGCTCTTCAGGCAGCCGTGCAGACACCTCTGATAGCCATCTGCCGCCCCTGCACGAAGCGTACAGTGATGGAGGAATTCACAGGCACCTGGTGCCACAACTGCGTGCGAGGCATAGCCGGCATTCAGCTGCTGCAAAAGCAGTATGGCGACCGGTTCATCCCCATAGCCATGCACAGCGACGACCCTATGCAGGTGGACCGCTACCGCAACAGCGCCTTCTACCGACAGGAGATGAAAGTGCTGGGAGGACTGCCCTCCTGCGCCATCGACCGCCTCATCGACTGCGACCCATACTGCGGACTCAACACCACCGGGGCCTTCATGACCGACCGCTTGGTGGACTATGCCCTGCAGCAGAAGGCCATAGCCGACCTCGAACTGAAGGCAACCTACACCGCCCTGCAGCAACAGGTGAGTTGTGAGGTGGCCACCCGCTTCGCCTATTTCAGCTCAGATGCCCACTACCGGCTGATGCTCGTACTCACGGCCGACAGCCTCACTGGCGAAGGGCAGTCGTGGTGGCAGCGCAACGGCTACAACGACTATCAAGGCGACGATCCGGCACTTTTGCCTTATGCAGGACTGGGACAATACATCACCGACATCTGCTTCAACCATGTGCCCATCGACGTCGCTGGTGTCGACGGAGGCATCGAGGGCAGCATCACCGCACCACTCAGTGCCAACGAACCCCAGACGTTCAGCCATGTCTTCGACGTCGCCCAGAATCCCCTTCTGCAGCATCCCGACAAGCTCCAACTTGTGGCTATGCTCATCGACACCCGCAGCGGAGTCGTCGTCAACGCGGCCTGCATTCCCGTCACCGTGAGTGACGCCAGCCCCGTCAGTCCCGTCATGGCCACCCGGCCCACGGCTCAGCCATCCTACGACTTGCTGGGACGGCAGCTACGCTCTCTCCCTGAAAAAGGTCTTCGCTCTCGGGGCATCATCATCCGAGGCTCCCGGTTGAGATATCGTTAATCTTTATCATTATTCCATAAAAACAAATTTAATACTATGCGCAAGACTTTGATCCTGACCCTGCTCACTTGCTTTGCAGTGGTCGCCTTTGCACAGCGGACTCCCACGATGGGCTGGAGTTCGTGGAACACGTTTGCCCTCAACATCAACGAAGAACTTATCAAGGGCCAGGCCGATGCCATGCATCAGAACGGTCTGCAGCAGGCAGGCTATCTCTATGTCAACATCGACGACGGCTACTGGGACGGACGCGGCGCCGACGGCCATCTGCGCCTCAACACCAAACTGTTTCCCAACGGCATGCGCCCGCTGGTGGACCATATCCATAAGCTCGGCCTGAAAGCCGGCATCTATTCCGATGCGGGCGACAACACCTGCGGCAGCGGCAACCGTCACGCCTGGGGCATCGGCGTGGGATTCGCAGGCCATGAGGAGCAGGACTGCAAGCTCTACTTCATCGACTGGGACTTCGACTTCATCAAGGTCGACTACTGCGGTGGCAACCACATGCGCCTCGACGAGCGCGAGCAGTACACCAAGATCTCGAACGCCATCAAGAACTGCGGCAAGAAGGACGTCGTGTTCAACATGTGCCGCTGGGCATTCCCGGGCACGTGGGGAGCCGACATCTGCGACAGCTGGCGCACCACGGGCGACATCTTCGACGCATGGCGCAGCGTGCGTGGCATCCTCGCCGAGAATCTCTATCTCAGCGCCTACTGTCACGACGGCCACTACAACGACATGGACATGCTCGAGGTGGGACGCTCGATGTCGCAGACTGAGGACGAGACACACTTCGGCATGTGGTGCATCATGGCCTCACCGCTGCTCATCGGATGCGACACCCGCAACATCCGCCCCGAGTCGCTGAAGCTGCTCTGCAACCGCGACCTGATAGCCCTGAACCAGGACCCTCTCCACCTGCAGGCCTACGTCGCACAGAAGCAGGGCGAGTGCTACATCATGGTGAAGGACATCAAGAAGCTGCAGGGCAAGGAGCGCGCCGTGGCCATCTATAATCCCAGCGACGAGGAACAGACGGTGACCTTCTATCCTTCGTCCATCGACCTGGGCGGCGCCGTGCAGTACTACGACTGCTTCGCCCAGGCGGATTATCTCTACGACATGAATCCCATCCCCCTGAAGATTCCCGCCCACGGCACGAAGATCTTCCGCGTGAAAGGCCAGAAACGCCTCGAGCGCAAGGTGTATGAAGCCGAGACGGCTCTGCTGCCTGCCTATCAGGAGCTGCGCAACAACCAGAACGAGAAGACCGGCATCTTCACCGCTTCGAACGAGGCCAGCGGTGGCTACAAGGCAGCATGGCTCGGCGGATGCCAGGGCAACGACATCCAGTGGAATGACGTCTATGCCACCAAAGCCGGCACACGCCACATGGTCATCACCTACTTCAGCGGCGAGGAGCGCACGATGGACCTCACCGTCAACGGACAGCCCGTCACCACGCTGAAGGCCAACTCCGGCGACTGGGGCCAGCCTGCTACCGTAGCCGTCGACATCACCCTCAAGAAGGGACGCAACAGCATCCGCCTCAGCAACGACAGCGAGTGGATGCCCGACATCGACAAGATCGTACTGGAATAGACCTCCCCGATTATGAACAAGAAAGCCATAACAATCCTGACTGCCATACTGATGGGTGCCTGCACCATGCAGATGGCAGCCCAGGACTTAGCCGGGGAGCGCTTCCCCGTAGGGTCCTACTCCCCATCGACCAACATCAACCGCAACGGCTATCCACGCGTGCTCCACGACGCCAGCGTGATGTTCCAGGTCAGAGCACCGCAGGCGCAAAGCGTGCAGATCGACCTGGGCGGCTTCAAGTACGACATGACGAAAGGCCAGGATGGCTCCTGGAGCGTGACCACCAAGCCTCAGGAAACCGGTTTCCACTACTATTCGCTCATCATCGACGGTGTCTCCGTGGCCGATCCTGCCAGTCAGTCATTCTACGGCTGCGGCCGATGGTCCAGCGCCATCGAGATCCGCGGCGAAGGCATGGATATCTACGAGATGCGCGACGTGCCTCATGGTGAGGTACATACCGTCTATTACGAATCCAAGCTCGAGGGGACGTGGCGCCCGCTGATGATCTATACCCCACCCTCTTACAACGCCTCCAAGGACGCGTTTCCCGTGGTCTATATCCAGCACGGCGGAGGCGAGGACCATCGCGGATGGATGGAGCAGGGACGCACAGCCCAGATCATCGACAACCTGATTGCTGCCGGCAAGGCAGTGCCGATGGTCGTGGTCAGTGCCAACAGCAATGTCAGGTCCCGCAATGGCGGCATGGCCGGCGGCTACAACTGGCAGGGCATGCAGGCCTTCCGCACTGAGCTCATCGAGAGCATCCTGCCCTTTGTCGAGAAGAACTACCGCGTCAGGAGCGACCGCAAGGGGCGGGCCATGTGCGGGCTCTCGATGGGCGGCGGGCAGTCGTTCTACATCGGACTGCGCTCGCCCGAGGTGTTTGCCAATGTAGGCGTGTTCTCCACGGGCATGTTCGGGGGCATCCGCGGCGCCACCGACTTCGACCTCGAGAAGGAAGTGCCTGGCATCCTGACCAAGACCGACACATTCAACAAGCAGTTCGACGTCTTCTTCATCACTTGCGGCGAGCAGGATCCCCGCATCGCGTACACCCGCAACATTGTGAAGACCATGCGCGACAACCGCGTTGACGTGCGTTTCAACTCCTATCCCGGCGACCACGAGTGGCAGGTATGGCGCAAATCCCTCCACGAGTTCGCGCAGTATCTGTTCAAGCAGTAAAATACAAGAGGATGCTTACCGAAACAACGATAAAAAAAAGAAAGGTCATTGAACCCTAAATCTACACAACATCCAACAGAAATCTTTTCCATTCTCATATTTGTGTCAGATTTATGGAGGATTTAAGGTCCTTCCAAGCCTAATGTCCCACAAGGATAAACACAGGGGTTTTCAGCGATTAAGGGCCTCAAAAAACCATGTTTTGAGGCCCTTAACGATGATTCGATGATTCGATGATTCGATGATTTTAGAACGGGCCGTGGCCCATGCACGAGGTGGTGGTGACAGCTGCGATGAATGCCGTGATGGCTGCGATGAGGCCCTCCATCAGCCGGTTCTTCAGTCTTTCACTTATCTTCATTTTCATTTCCTCCTTTGATTGTTTAGGTCGCTTACGCTCAAAATTAAAGCAAAAATTTAAAAGAAAATTAATCGAGCATCTAGTGAGTTCTTAAATTTTTAAATATAATTTTTGTTTTAATTTTGAGCGAAGCGACCCCTTAACCTACTAGAGCGGTAGCAAATTCTTCACTCTTCACTCTTCACTCTTCACTCTTCACTCTTCACTTCCTACGGACGTGGCTCGTCGTCGCCTCCGCTGTTGCCTCCGCTGCCGGAATTCTCGTCCTGCATACCGCTGCCATTGACGTCGGCGGTGAGCTCGAAGCGGATGTCCTTGAGCATCACGGCAGGATGGTTGTACACCTGCATGGCGGTCTCGACGACGGTTGCCACACCGTTGACCATCTTCGGACGCTGGACGGTGACCACCTCCTTCAATACCGAGGTGACCTCAGGTTGGAAGTTCACGCGGCCCTTCTTCACCAGGGCGGCGGTGCAGCCCTCCTCAGTGTCGCTGGGGGCACTCGAGATGCCTACCTTGAAGATGCCGATGCCGTCGAGCTTGATCTTCTGGCCCAGCTCGAAGAAGTGCTTGAAGCCTGCACCCAGCTCGTCGAGGACGGCCTTGATGTCGCTTCGCTTCACGGTGCACTGGGTCTGGATGAAGTCGGCCAGCTGCTCGGTGGTGATAAAACGCTTGTCGTAGACGGGACGCAAGTAGTACTTGCCGTAGTTCTTCGACAGCTCGTTAGTGTTACGATACTTTTGTACTTTTTGACTCATGTGTTTTTCTTTTTGAAAGACAACTTATACAACTAAAACAATTTTTTTCTTGTTGTCTGAGCGGTCAATGTTGTCTTTATTAACTACATAGGAATCTTTGCAGTGTCGCGTTGCGGACGGCGCGATAGCGCGCTGCGGACGTTGTGGCGGGGCGTTGCGGATGGAGTATTGTGGCCAGCGTTACTCCGTTGCTTGCCGTCGCCAACGGCCTTCTGCGCCGTGGGCTACTCGCTTGTGCAAGATGAGAGCATCCTCAAATGCTCTGCAAGGACAGTGCAAACCGAAGGCAGAGAGCTTGCTCTATGCTGAGGTGCAGCCTGTTCTCGCACTAGTTTTCGAAAACTAGTGCAAATATACAAAAAATAATCATGCAAACCAAATTTTTCGCGAAAAATCCTCCAAAAATCCTCTCCAAAAACCACTTAATGCGCTATGCTACAGCGATTTACAACTTTCTTATTTCCGTCTTATTCCCCTGTCGGCATGGTACACTAATTGTCACCAGAAAGCGCGTAGTGCACCAGTGCACCAGAGCAACATTTCGAAAATCTGATTTTTTGTTGAATGGTGCTGTTGATATGGTATATTATATATTATAATTATTTTATAATTATAATATATAATATAATTAAAATACTTACAGTTTGTTACTTTTCATGTCCATATACTTTTTCAATAACACAAATGTTGCTCTGGTGCACTGGTGCACAAGACACAACTTTTCGCTCGGAAATGAAAATAAATCGAAGATGACAAGGGACTGGTACCTGTCATACACCCTGTGCGACGCCACATTTTGGTGGCACGAATACGGAAAACAGGCAATTTTTATTGAATCTGACTAAAAAACTCTGTTTTTTATTTGAATTCTGAGTAAAAAGGATTATCTTTGCAGAGTCATATA
>JAEEGK010022406.1_pt1 | contig 13269 bp, 14 predicted proteins | sample 8958771 | NCBI WGS metagenome assembly JAEEGK01 (sample SAMN16246547, study PRJNA631951) | gut metagenome | biome: gut microbiome; feature: rumen; material: SC-attached | host: Bos | place: Iran: Karaj | collected 2018-10 | reverse complement strand
GTCACTTCTGAATCTGAATATATGAATCTGACAATATAGTGACAATTAATAGACGCGGATGAAGGTAATTTTGGCTATAAAACAACGAAATCTGCATATATTTTGACCAAAGGATTGGACAGTCCGACACACGTGTCTAACGGACATGAGGGGGGTGGTGAACCGCTTATTTACATCCGAATACGATACGCAATCATGAGCAGACTCACGCTGAAACAACTGTTCGAACACGTGACGATCATCGCGAGGAGCTACAGGCTCGTCCACTTCGACCGTCTGCTGTTGTCCTATCTGATAGTGTATGTGATCGTATCATTCGTCGTATGGGCGCTGGATCCCGATGTGAAGGGGCTGTCCGATGCCCTGTGGTTCACGTTCCAGACCGGTACCACCATAGGATACGGCGACCTCATAGTCAACAACTGGTTCGCCAGGATAGTGACCGTCCTCTTCTCGGTATACTCCATGGCGCTGGTAGCGGTGTTCACGGGTATCCTGGCAGGATACTTCGTCGAGATCATAAAGACGGAGGCGAAGGACTCCGCGGTCAAATTCCTGCTGGATCTGGAGAGGCTGCCCGAGATGTCCCACGAAGAGCTGGTCGATCTCTCGGAGCGTGCCAAGAGGTTCACCAGGAAGGAATGGGACGCTTAAACGCAATCGTGATGCCCCGAATAACGTGACAGGACGTACGGGTACAGATAGAACATCCAGACGCCCGTGAAAGCGCCAGCTATGGCGTATCCGACTAGTTTCCCGAACAGCTCGGGAAGGAGCAGCAGCACCGGCACCAGAGGTACGAGACCGATCACGGTCAGTACGGCCCTCATCGGAGAACGGATATCCGGCACGGAATAACGGAGATAGAGATGGTCGGCATGCCTCCCGATTACCATCCCCAGCCCCATCGATGCGGCGAGGACGAACTTCCAGTGCAGATTGTGCGTGTGTTCTGCTGCGAGCAGGACCAGTACGAACAGGGCCATCAGATAGAGCATCGTCGAAAGCGTGAAGTTCCTGTCGCTGCGGTCTGCCCATCTTATAATCAGGTTGTTGATGACGATGAATGCGATGGCCAGTAAGGCCCCGAAGACCAGCTGCGACGGGGTGTGCATGCCCAGATAGATCCTGGAGACCATGATCAGTATCGGAAGGACGATCAAAGATGCGCGTACTGCACCTTTGAAATACACGGCCGAGGAACCGAATCCTGCTACGGATGCGGTCGCATGCCCGCTCGGGGACGCATAGGAACCGGCATGTCCGTGCGGATGTACGTCGGGGTCCTCCCTCCATGGTCTGGGGCATTTGATGATGTCCTTGAGGAGATAACAGGTCGCTATCGCCATGGAATAGGTGAGTCCTCCCGCCTGTCCGATGCGCTTGTCACCGAACCAGAGCACGTAAGCGAGTATCAGCACGGGCAGGAAGAGGTACACGTAGTCGGACGACAGGAACTCGAAGAGATCGGTGACGAAATCCGGAGAGGCCTCCCTGACATCCTGGAACCAAAGAACAGCCTGGATATCGAATTCAGCCATGTGTACCTCTGAGAATTGATGGCGCGAAGAGGGAGATTCGAACTCCCGAGGTGAAACACCACCGGATTTCAAGTCCGGCGCCGTGGGCCAAACTTAGCTATCTTCGCTTGGTTTCGCCCATAGCGTCCATCTATTAAAAAATTAGTTCGGGGACACAGGAGCGATTCGGCGTATGCTCACAGCGAATAAACTAAAAGGAAGATTCTGGTTAACGGGCGATGAAACTGGTCGTATACAGCTGCCGCCCCTTCGACGAGGAACCGCTCTACCGCAGGTATGCCCAGGAATTCGGTTTCGAACTGAGGACGACGGTGGAACCTCCCACAATGGACAACCTCGAACTCGCCAGAGGATGCGATTTCATCTCCGTTCTGACGACGAAGGTCACCGCAGAGATGCTCGACGCTTATGCAGAGATGGGTGTCAAGCTCCTGTGCACGCGCACGATAGGCTACGACCACATCGACATCGCCCACGCGAGGAAGGTCGGTATCGCTGTTTCCCATGTGACTTACGACATCACCGGCGTGGCCGAATACACCGTGATGATGATGCTGATGGTCTGCAGGAGGTACCATGAGATGGAGATCCGCAACCTCCGCAACGATTTCACGCTCAAGGGCCTGCTGGGCAGGGAGCTGGCGGACAGCACCGTCGGCATCGTCGGGGCGGGAGCGATAGGCAAGAAGGTCATGAGGATGCTGTCCGGTTTCGGATGCAGGATACTCTACTGCAACCGCAGCCCCTCGCCGGAAGCCGACGGATATGCGGAACGCGTCAGCATGGAAGAGCTCCTGGAGAGGAGCGACATCGTCTCGCTGCATCTCGAGCATAACGACGAGACACATCACATAATCGATTCCGCCGCCATATCCAGGATGAAGGACGGTGCGATACTGGTGAACACGGCGAGAGGACCTCTGGTCGATACCGAGGCACTGATCTCCGCCCTGAAGTTCGGCAAACTCTCCGCTGCGGCGCTGGATGTGATCGAGGGAGAGTTCGGTTACTACTACAACGACTGCACCTCGATGAATCTGGAAGGACACTTCATGGACAGGCTCAGGAAGCTTCCGAACGTCATCCTAATGCACCACATGGGTTTCTATTACGAGACCGCCATAAGGGACATGGTGGTCAACTCGCTGAAGGCGATGAAGGCTGTGGAGGAGGGGAAGGAGATCCCCATGCGCCTGGATTGAGGTGATTGCATGTCATACAAAGCGATAGGATTCGATCTCGACGGGACACTGGTGAACACCAACGTCAACTACGTCAACCTCAACGACGTGAACCGCTTCGTCCTCGCACCGCTAGGTTACCCGGTGGATGAGATCTGGAAGGACGGCAATCTCACTTCCAGACAGCCGCTGTACGACTGGCTGGACAGGAACGGACGTTCCGGTGAGAAGTCGGAACTGGATTCGCTGCTGGATACCAGGTGTCTCGAGGTGGAGAAGCTCGGTATGGATGGATCGCACGTGTACGAGGGGATCATCGACACCCTGAGATGGCTGAAGGAGAACGACTACAAGCTGGGAGTGGTCACCAGGGGAGGACACGAATACGCCGTCGAGGTGCTGTCGCTCTACAGGATGATCGGATACTTCGACGTCATACAGGGGAGGGACGATTTCGGATACAGCGATGCGAAACCATCACCCATGGCGATGGTGCATCTGGCCGAGGCACTGGACGTAGGATTGGACGAACTGCTGTACGTGGGCGACAGCCCCACCGACTTCCAGTCAGCGGATGCCGCGGGAGTGGATTACGCGGGCGTCATGACGGGCAAGGGTTCGGTGGACCTCTGGTCGTCGATGAGCAGCAGGATACACATAATCGCTTCAGCGGCCAGCGTCAGGGACCTGCTCTGATTCCAGTCTCAGAAGGAATTGCTTCACGCCTTCGGGTCCGCTGTAGTTGCCGATGCCTCCGGAAGCGGGCACGACCCTATGGCACGGGATTATGATCGGCAGGGGATTCCTCCTGCATGCGGAACCTACCGCGCGGGATGCCCCCGGATTACCCGAGACCGCGGCGAGTTCACCGTATGTCATGACGGAACCGTACGGTATCCTGACCATCGCCTCGTAGACATCCCCGGAGAAACCTTCCTCCGTCGGTGCGAGCGGTACATCGAAGGTCTTCCTGGTCCCGCTCAGATATTCGAGGATCTGGGATTCCGCTTCCTTCAGTACCGGTGCGGATGACATCTTTCCGGCGTGGTAACGGCCGAACCTCACGCCCGTGACGTACGTCCCGTCGCTCAGTACCGTGATCTCCCCGATGGGGCTGTCGAACGTATGTGCCAGCATGTCACTTCAGCTGCCTTACCGGTTCTCCGCGGACCTTCCTGTTGAGATGGCTCCTGCCGTCGTACATCCCCGACCTGTAAGCGGATTCGTCCATCGGGTATGCCCTGACGCTTATGCGGGAGGTGGTGAAGTTGAATCTGACGTACTCGTCGACCTCCTTCGGCACGGTCATCACGGTGATGAGCGACCTCTCCCTGACATCGTAGTTGCTCTCGGCGTCCTGCACCTCGTAGGCCTCCGCCAATCCCCTTATGAATCCGCTGGCGTAGCTGTTGGCGGCAGAAGGGTCCTTCTTCATCCTGATGATATTGGACCTTATCGTAGAAACAGCGAGCTCGAATGCTGGGACGCAGATGTCCAGATCCTGCGGGAATCCCGCGAATGCTGCTGTACGGGTCTTCTTCCTGTACTCCTTGGAACTGAAGGGACGGCAGCAGTATCTCGGACCGATGAGCTTCATAAGATTCAGCACCCAGCTGTCCCTCAGCGTTGTGAACGTTATGGATGTCCTCCTCTCCTCCGGCCTCTGGTCCGCCGACAGTTCCGCGCTGCTTCCGATCTTGTATTCGGCCATGAGGCGTCTGGCCATGAGGAGGGCCGTACGGGCCTCGTTCTCGTTTGGCGATTCGGATAACGCCAAGCATTTCCGTATCTTCTCGAGCGCGGCCTCCCTGTCCATACACAGTCTAATCGCGACATCGCATATAATCCTGCCATCCCTCTTTTATGCTGACAATCCGATATCCAACCATGAGGAGGACAGATACCGATGCGCTGCTCGAATCCGCCATCGGCGACGGGGCCGTTGACGCGGAACACGCCCTCACCGAGATAATCGACTCGGACCCGGACTACTGGTACTCCCATTTCCGTCTGGGCTCCTATCTGATGTCCAAGGGCGATCCGGAGAATGCCATCGAGGCCTGGATGGAGGCGTTCGACCTGATGGACGACGAGGATTTCGACGAATCCTTCAACACCGTCGCGAATCAGATCGAGAAGTACATCTCCGAGACCCTGTGGTATGATTCTGAGGACCTCAGGATCGATAACCTGGACGACCTCGCGTACGTCATATTCATGGACTTCCCCGAGAGGAGGTGCGAGGACACCGACCTGCTGATCGTATTGCTGAAGAGGATGAACCTCCACCTCGACGACATAAAGCACGTGAGATATCTGGTCGATCTGCTGGATGTGTCCTCGGTCCTTGTCAGGATGTACTTCGACATGAACGTGGAGATAAGGTCGCACATGTACGCCTGCGACATCCTGCTGGGCATAGGGTCGATGGTGATACTCAAATCGATGCCCATGGTGGAGGGATGCAGGGACACCGAGGAGTCCCTGCGTACGATAAAGATCGTGTCCGAGATAGTGAGCCTGTTCACGAAGATCAGGGACAGCATATTCTTCGAGGTCACGTCGCGTTCGAGGGAGGAGGTGGATGCCATCGTGAAGGGTTGGTCCAGAAGGTGCACCGACCCCTACAGGATGCACCTGCACAGGGCGTTCGAGCTGTCTCTGATGGTCCACGACAGCTGGAAGATGACCCCCGAGGCCCTCGAGGAGGAGAGGGACCGGGAGATCGAGAACTACGTCAGGGCATTCTTCAATTCATAAATCTTCCTGGATGAAGGCCTTCAGCGGATCGTTCTCCTCCAGGCACTTCTCCAGATATTCCGTGTAGCTCTTCACGTAATCGCCTGCTGCCTGGGTGAGCGGGCAGTCCGTACCCCTGACGGCGGCGACGATGGAGCCTATGCATGTCCTGACGTCCTCGTCCCTTCCGATGGCGACGAGATCCACGAGGACCTCCGCGAAACCGTCGACCACATCCTCGGTTATGAGCTGGGATGCGATCTCCTTCTTCCCCTCGTCAGAATCCATATCATAATCATGTGCCAGACCATCGAGGTCGGATTGGCTGACGCCCGATATGCGCTCGGAAACATACTTCACGATCCCCGGACCGTCGATGACGATGTTCCTGTCGATGGAACGGGCGATGTGCCTAGCGATGTTGTCCCTCCCGTATTCGAGGGCTAATGAGCGGAGAGCGTCCTCCAGTACCTTCGGGTCTGTCATCCCTATGCGGTTCATCACGGCGTCCGTGTCGTAATCGGCCATACCGGAGGTATCTGCATATCCGTATAAGTATGGTCTGAATTAACGCCGTTAAGTATCTTATACTGCATGCACATTCACCATCCATGGAATGGACCTACGACGAATCCACATGCACGATAACCTTCACCGGCAGCGGGAAGATGAAGGACTACAAGGTCGCCTTCGCGCAGAAGGAGCCTAAGCCCTGGGCAGGGAAGGAGATCAGGCACGCGGTGATATCCGAGGGCATCACGCACATCGGAGCGGGCACATTCTGGGAGAACGCCCTCCTCGAGGACGTCTCAATACCTTCTACCGTAGAGTCTATCGGTTCCGGCGCATTCACCTACTGCAAGAACCTCACGAAACTGGACCTTCCGGACGGATTGAGGGTGATAGGCCATCAGGCGTTCTCCGACTGCGAGAACCTGATCTCCGTCAGATTCCCAGATACACTGGAGGAGATCGGGGCGGGTACGTTCTCCGGATGCACGAAGCTCGAGAGGATTGATCTCCCCAAGAGCCTCAGGACGATATGCTCACAGGCATTCTGGGACTGTTCCGCTCTGACGGAGATCCTCATCCCCGAGGGGACCGAGACGCTGGAGGACCATGCGTTCACCGACTGCAGCAGCGTCACCGACGTGGTCATCCCCGATTCTGTGACCAACATCGGATACGAGGTCTTCATGGGATGCTCCTCTCTGGTGAGGATCACCATGCCTGAACAGTTCGTCAAGGCAGCCCGCATGGACTTCGGAATCAAGGTCACCGTCATGCCGTACTGACCGTTGGAACGGGCAGTGCCCGTCCCGGTTAAACAGTTTGGAGCCCAAAGGGCTCAGAGTACGATCTCCAGATCCCCGAAATCCGACATCATCTGCTTCAGGCGGTCCTCCAGGTACACGACCGTGCATCCAATAGCAGGCACCTTCAGACCGTATGACTCGGCGAGTCCCCTGTACGCGATGGCGAGATCGCAGAGACTCCGGAGGAACTCGTACTCCAGCTCTTCCGCTGTCATGGATTTTTTATCCACAGATTCTCATTCTTCTGTGCGGAGATAAAGCGGGATCGTTACATGTAACAGTTAACAAAAATTGAAGGGAGAAGGGGTTTGGATGAGTGGGTGTCACTCATCCTTGATGTTTTCTTCCTGGATATCGGATTCCGGTCCAGGTATTTCCTCTGACGGGGCCGCATCTGCAGTATCGGATGTCTCCGCGAATGATTCCGACCCGTCGGGAAGACCGACTTCATCCGACCACTTCGGGTGCATTCCGGCATAGAACAGAGTACCGAACGCTAAGGCACAGAGCAGGACCGCCACCACCGCGAAAACCAGACCGTAGTTGTCGGTGGCAGGTACTCCTTCGGTGTAGAACCTCACTTCCATCGGACCGATGTCCGTTGCATCCTCTTTCAGCATGCCGTATATCTCGTACTCGGCGGCATTCTTCATATCGAACGAATACAGCCTCCCGGGCTGCAACGGTCCGTACTGCACCATGCCATAGGTGGTGGTGAACTTTATCGCCACGAAAGCGAATCTGGACGTATCGTAATCAACGGCGATCGAGAATCCCTTGTCGGCATAGAACTTGGAACCGTCGGTCTCGCCCGTGGGTATCTTCTCGGTGTCGATGCTAATGCCGTTCCTGTACGCATCATAGTCGATACTGTGAGTCGATGGATCGTACTTCCCGTTGACCCACAGGTTGCTACTGATGTAATCCCCCATGGTCACACACTGGTACGCCACGATGCGTTTTACGTTGAGATCTATCATCCGATACCCAGAAGGCATGGGCGATTCCGAAATGTACGTATCATCAGTGTAGCCGGTCGGATCGGAGGTGTTCATGTCCACGACATTCTTGACGAACTCCTTCTCTTTCTCACTGCCCTCCGCGAAATAGTACACGTGGTCGGACGAGTAATAGCTGCCTATCACGACCGTTCCGTCCAGGGTGTACTCGGACGTCTGACGTATCCATTGCTTGTTGGACAGCACCTTGGCGGTCCTGTTGAAATCGGTGATGATCTTTGGTTCGTCAGGAGGATCGATATAATACGTGATCGGGTTGGATGCCCAATCGAGCTGGGTACCGCTGTAATCAATGTCGAACAGGTATGCCTGCGGGATGTTCGATTCCAGTTTGATGCTCCCCTTGCCGTCGGTTATGGCGATGCTCTTACTGGAGTAATCGGAGCCGGACAGATAATCGGCGGAACGTATCACCAGTTTGGTTATCGCGCCGCATCCGGTGATGTATATGGTGTGGACTCCCGCCTCCAGGAAGATGAGTCTCGGGGAGACATCGATAACGCGATATCCGATGTCGTAACCGCCGGAGTTCAGCGGGAACACCACCTCATAATAATTCAGACCGTAGTCCGGTGTGACTGAATCTGCCATCAGGGTCTCGTAGGAGATCTCTCCTTTGACGAACTTCAGAACGTTATCGTACGGACTCCCTCCAGCCTCGGGGAAATAGTAGACGGGATAAGTACCGGATGATCCTCCGTAATAGGCTCTGGCATCTTCGGTCACGCATGCGTATGTTCCGTACTTGTTGTACGCGTACGTGGTCTGGGTGGCCGGCACCGCGGACGAATCGTCGGATATCGCCATGAGCGGAATCGCACACATTACGAGCGCGATCCCCAGGACCAGCAATTTGCTCTTCATCACATATCCCTCCCTTTGATGACACGGCTTCCGAGATACAGGAAGGCCAGCCCCAACAGCAAGGGAACGATGACAGCCGTAATGAAGGGACAGGAGATATCGAATATCCCGTCCTGTCCAATCATCTTGGCGATTCCCCAGACGGAGACCGGCATGGTATCACCGAGCGACATCATGGCGATCTCAGGGATGTAACACGGGATCATGCTCGCGACGTCCACTGCCCAGCCGGCATGCACGTAGCGCGTCAGTATGATGCCTACGAGCGGGAGCACGAGCGTCAGCAACAGGAAAGGAAGCATGGTGGATCCCCTCCTGAGCTTGGTGCTCAGGGCATAGGTGATCGCACAGCAGAAGAACACGTAAGCCATCATCATAACCATCGATTTCGCGATCATGGGCGTGTACGTCCTGGTGGTGACCGTCATGGCAAGGATCATAGATACACCGTAAGCAGCGATGGTGACACCTTCGATGAGTGCGGTCCCGGCGAGAAACTTTCCCAGATAGAACTCGTTACGCGACATCGGCAGAGGCAGCGAGAGATAGACGGTACGTTCGTTGAACTCCTGGGAGAGCATCGAACCGCAGGCTATGGCGGCCAGGAGCGGGACCACGAGGGGCATGAACTCCAGCAGCGATGCGATGTACATGTTCGTGATGTCGGTTGACGGGAGCATACCGCTGTCCGTTTTCTCGAAGACGAAGAACAGTATCGGGATCAGGAGCAGAAGTATCAGGGCTATCCAGATCACCTTCTGCCTCGTGTAGCGCTTCATCTGTATCATGAAGCATTCCCTGATCTGTCTGAACTTGGTCGGAAGCTCGTACACCACGTCCCTGTGCGCTTCCTTATCGGTGATCTCCCTGGCGTACTCATCGTAGGAATCGGAAATGCTCTCGGTGTACTTCTTGGCCATCTTCCTCTGAGCCTTGGATTCCCTGCTCATCTGACGTTCACCTCCGATTCCTCGGTGAGTTTCATGTACAGTGATTCCAGATCGGCTCCGGACTCGTTCATGCATAGCAGCCTGAGCTTGTGCGCATACACGAGGTCGACGATGTCAGCCTGCTGCTCATCCGTTCCGGTGAATCCGAACTTGACCGAACGTTCGCCGGTCCTCTCTAGGTTGGTGACACCTGTCATCGCCGTCATGTCCCTGATGAAGGTGTCAGTCATGGTACCCAGCATCCTAAGTTCGATGCTTACCGAATTCTCGTCCTGAGCCAAGTTGTGGACCAGCGTGTTCACGTCTCCGCTGATGACCTGCTTACCGTGGTTGATCATGGTCATCGAGGTGCACATCTCCGACACCTCTTTGAGAATGTGCGTGCTGATAAGCAGGGACATCCCGCGGTTCTTCAATGCGTTGAGCGTCCTCCTGATCTCGATCATACCTCTGGGATCGAGACCCGACGTAGGCTCGTCCAGAATGATGAGGTCCGGATTCGGAAGCATTGCAGCCGCGAGTGCGACCCTCTGCCTCATACCCTTGGAGAATGAACCGACATTCTTGTCGCGCCATGACCACATGCGCACCTCTTCGAGCACGTCCCTCGCACGGATCTTTATCTCCTTGTTGGAAAGCCCATGTATGTGCCCGACGTACAGCATCATCTCTGTCGGTGTGAAATCGTGATAGCACTCCGGGGTCTCGATGACACACCCCACGTGCGTCAGAGCATCCCTGTGCTTCCTTGCATCCACTCCGTTGACGTAGATCTCACCGCTCGTAGGGGTGAGGAGTCCCGTGATCGCCTTCAAAGTCGTACTCTTGCCTGCTCCGTTGGGTCCCAGAAGGCCCATGAACTCCCCTTTCTTCACATCGAGCGAGAGGTTGTCCACGGCGGTGAACGACTTGTATCTCTTGGTAAGATTCTTCACAGACAGGGACAGTGTCTGAGAATCGTATCCGACCTCGTCCATAGCCCTTCTAATCACGTATGCGTATTAAAAGGAGGGGGTAAAAACCCTCAGAACGGGGGGAATCACCTGACGCGATATCTGACACCGAGGGATTCCGCGATGCGTCCGCACTCGTCCTCCTCCGCCTGGGTTATCGAACCCGAGACGACGGAGACGGTGACGTCCGGAATGGTTTCCTTGCAGGCCTTGATGAACTCGATGATCGCGGGATAGGCATCCTCTCCGAACCTGGATCTGCACACCTCCTGATACCTTGCGGCATTCGGAGCATTCAGGGATATGGAGATAGAGTCGAGGCACTCCGCCAGTTCGGGGACTATGTCGCGTCCGTTGATCAGGCTGCCGAGACCGTTGGTGTTGAGCCTCACATTCTTGTGGTACTTCCAGTGGATGTGGTCCTCGATCTTCTTCAGCTCGTCCAGACGCTCGGTCGGCTCACCGTATCCGCAGAAGACGACCTCGTCGAAGTCGTTCATGTTCCAGCTGTGGAACTCCCTGTACATCTCGTCGACCGTTGGCTCCTTATCGAGCCAAAGCGATCCCGCGGTGCCCAATCCGTCCGTCAGTGTGCGGACGCAGAAGGTGCATTGGTTGGGGCAGCGGTTGGTCATGTTGATGTAGAGCGAACCGCCGTATCTGTACAGGATCGTCATCTGAACGGACATCGGATTCGGCTATTTATTGGCTTTCGGAAACGCTGCGATTGGCTCATTTGCGACGGCCCGTCCGACGGATTCATGGATTCCGATGCTGGCACAATGGCTTTTTACACTTCCGTGATACGGGAAAAACAATCTATATAGATGAATCTGCATCACGCTTCAGGGATAATTTGACAGGGGATGCACTTTACGATGCGCTATATCAACTGAGGGATCGGCTGAAAGCCGAAGGCAAGGAGAAGACGGGACGCGTTCCCGTGGTCTGTTCGGACGAGGTCCTGATGGACATCGCCGAGATGAAACCGAAGACCCTCGACGACTTCAACAGCATACCGGGACTCGGCAAGGCGTTCATCGAGAACTACGGACAGGCGTTCCTGGAATGCATAAAGCAGAACGACGTCGGAGACCTCTCCCGCGTCAGGAAGATAGACGAATCGTGCTGCAACACCCTCAAGAAGCTATCGCACAAGCTGGTGAACCTCAACGCCAAGAACCCTCTCCTGTTCTCTGGGAAGAGGCAGCTCAAGAAGCTGGGGGACGTCTACCGCGAGGACAGGGACGTCAGGGAACTGATCTACGGCACAGTGAAATCCTTCGTGCTCTGCGATTCGAAAGGATGCAAGCAGGGCGATCCCGAACTGAAGATGTACAACGCCCTGAAGACCGTGGTCCGTGAGGCGGACAAGGTGCTCAGGGACAAGGGTCACAACGACCTGTATCTCGCATATCCCTTCGTCATCGGACGCATACCCGGAGAGGATTTCGATGTCAGGGCACCGCTGGTGCTCATCCCCGTCAATGCGGAGAAGACCGCCACCAAGATCACGCTCACGATCGACGACTCCAGGGACGCGATGTTCAACCCCACCCTGCTCCTTGCGTTCTACAAGTTCAACCAGATAGACAAGGAACTGCCCGAATACGTGATGGAGGACACCCGCAAGGAGATGTTCGAACAGTCCATCCTGAACTTCTACGGCGACAACGGCATCGAGCTAACGCTGTCGGAAAAATACCCGTGGGGGCCGTTCACCGATTACAACAAGACCGAGTTCCCGACATTCGGCAGCGGCGAGCTTCATATAGAGCGCGCGGCCGCACTCGGTATGTTCTCCACCTGCTCCAATTCGATCCAGAGGGACTTCGACACAATGATCGCGAGGCAGGAGGCCAACGACCTCATGCTCGACCTGGTCAGAGGATACGACGACCAGAGCGACTTCTACGCCGAATCCTTCGCCGGTGTGCAGGAGATCAAGGAGAGCTCGAGGGACCTGCCGGAGAAGGACCTGTTCTACATCAACAGCCTGAACAGCTCTCAGGAAAAGGTACTGTACATGATGAAGAACCATGACGAGCTGGTCATCCAGGGACCTCCGGGCACAGGGAAGTCGCAGACCATAGCTTCGCTCATCACGGAGTTCGTCAACGACGGCAAGACCGTCCTCATGGTATCGGAGAAGAGGACCGCCCTCGATGTCGTCTATTCCAGATTGGGCAACCTCTCCAGATACGCTCTGCTGATCGATGATGTCAGCAACAAGCAGACGTTCTACGAGCAGATCGCCAGGATGACCGAGTCCCGCACGTACGGCACGCCGGACGTCCTGCGCATCGAACAGCTCAACCACGCCATCGACGCCAACATCGCGAGGCTGAACGAGGTCGCGTCCAGGATATACTCCGTGGACGGCAGCGGATTCTCCCAGTACAGACTGTACAACGAATGCTCGCTGGACCTCTCGGATCCGATAGCGAAGGACACCTCCATGAGGGTGGCCAACGACTCCGGCATTCTCAACGGAGTGCATTACGACGAGCTCAGCAGGATCCACAACGACTTCAGCAACCCCATGCTGTTCAAGCAGATCTCGCGCTTCGAGGAGCTCGACGAGAAGTACCCGATGCTGGGAGGCATCAACGGCGGGTACTCGGAACTGGACCTCATGAACATCCGCGGCCATCTGGAGACGGGATTGGCGGCGATCGACGAGTACTATTCCAAAGGATTCTTCGG
>JAEEGK010022400.1_pt1 | contig 13271 bp, 6 predicted proteins | sample 8958771 | NCBI WGS metagenome assembly JAEEGK01 (sample SAMN16246547, study PRJNA631951) | gut metagenome | biome: gut microbiome; feature: rumen; material: SC-attached | host: Bos | place: Iran: Karaj | collected 2018-10 | reverse complement strand
ATTACTAAGATATTTAGACGTTAAGATATAAAGTTAGTGTGTGAATGGGATGCAGATGTACAGTTCCCTCTGCGACACGTTCTCACTCGTTGGCTCAAGTAGCGGATCACTAAGCTCGAAGCACACCAAGGCGCACTTCTCGCTAAGTGCCGACTTTCGCCAAAGGTCGCTTCGGGAATAGTACATCTACATCCCTTGATTAACTTAATGTATTGTTCAATTATTTGAACAATCAAAAAATATATAATTATTTTGTATTTATTTAGAATCAATTATTTAAGGATTTATTTATGAAGAGAAAATTTACTAGAGAGATAAAAATAGGTGACAGAGTTATAGGTGGCAACAACCCGATTGCCATCCAGTCAATGACTAATATACCTACTGAAAATACAGAAGGAAATATCAAACAGATATTAGACCTTGAAAAAGCAGGATGTGAGATTATCCGTCTTACAGTTCCGACATTAGAGGCTGCTGAGTCTTTCGGTAAGATTAAAAAGAGTGTACATATCCCATGCGTAGCAGATATTCATTTTGATTATAAGATGGCAATTGCTGCAATGGAGAATGGTGCAGACAAGATTCGTATTAACCCCGGTAATATCGGTGGCAAGGAAAAACTTTCTGAAGTTGTAAAAGTAGCTAAGGAAAGAAATATTCCCATTAGAGTTGGCGTTAATTCCGGCTCTTTAGAGAAAGAATTAGTTGCAAAATACAATGGAGTAACGGCTACAGGTCTTGTTGAATCTGCTCTTGATAAGGTAAGAATGATTGAGGAACAGGATTATCAGAATATTGTTATCTCTATCAAGTCATCCAATGTTCCTATGTGTGTAGAAGCGTATGAAGAGATATCTGAAAAATCTGATTATCCTCTTCACGTTGGTATAACAGAAGCCGGTACTATCTATTCAGGAAACATTAAGTCTGCAGTTGGACTTGGAATCCTTCTTCATGAAGGAATAGGTGATACAATCCGTGTATCTCTTACCGGAGATCCTCTCGAAGAGATTAAGTCTGCTAAGGCGATTCTTCGTTCATTAGGTCTTAGAAAAGAAGGTATAGAAGTTATATCTTGTCCGACTTGTGGCAGAACCAAGATTGATCTTATCGGTCTTGCCAACCAGGTAGAGGATATGGTTAAGGATTATCCTCTTAATATCAAAGTTGCCGTTATGGGTTGCGTGGTTAATGGACCCGGAGAGGCAAAAGAGGCAGATATAGGAATTGCCGGAGGTATTAACGAAGGACTTCTTATCAAGAAGGGTGAGATACTTAAAAAACTCCCTCAGAATGAATTATTAGCTGCACTTAAATATGAATTGGACAACTGGTCCTAGGAGTAATTATGCAACAGGTTTTATCGGAAGTTTTTCCCGATATTAAAATAGATTCTAAAACCAGTGAATTAAGCAAAGAATGCTTAATTTCTAAAATATCAAAAAGCAAAGAAGGCAGTACGATACGTGTATTCGTAGACAGTTCGCATCTACTTAGTAAGAAGACTTTCGATAAGTTATCTTCATCGATATATAAGTCTTATTTTCAAGATGTGGATAAGGTTGAGATAGTGCCTTCTTTTCATCTGTCTACACAATATAATCTTCAAAACTTATGGGATGAATATTCAGAATCCGTACTTGCTGAACTAAAGAATAAGTCAGCGATTCTTTATACACTTTTATCGAGAGCAGACATAGTATTCGAAGATGTTAATACTATGGATATTCTTCTCGAAGAGAGTATGGTTTCCAAAGAGAATTCAGATAGGTTATTAAAAGCAATGAATTCATTGCTTATTTTGCGCTGCAATATTTCCGGAAATATCGTTATCGATTATAAGCCTTCAAGTGCACATGAGATAAAAGAAGAATTTGATCATGAAGTAGAAATGATCATCAAAAACTATGCAGACAGACATAGAGAGATGGATGTTAATGATGACGACGAGATGCTTTCCGCATCAGACAATCAATCTGTTTCTAAACCTGAATCATCAGATGCATCCAATACATCATCTTCATCGAATGAGGCTTCTAAGAGCATATCAGAAAAATCTTCTTCCACTGATTCTAAGAAAACTGAAAGCACAAAAGAATCTTATGCTTCCAAGGATCAAAAAGGTGGATTTAAGAATAATAAGGATTACACACCCAGAACATCTACATACACAAGAAAGTTTATCAGAAGCGAGAGACCTTCTGTTATGTATGGAGATGATGTATTACCTCCTTTCACCGATCTTGTTGATATTACAGGTGAGATTGAAAATGTATGTGTTAAGGGACGTATTTTCTTTTATGAAGATAAAGAATTACGTACTGAGTCCCATATCATAACATTTGATATATATGATGGTACCGATTCCATTAGATGTACATTACGTCTATATCCCGATAATTACGATCAGGGTAAGAGCATGCTTAAAGAAGGCATGGAGATTGCCGTCAGAGGTAATGTTGCTATGGATAAATACAACGGTAACGAACTTGTATTGTCCAGAATAATCGGTATCGAAAAGACAACGCTAGAGAAGCATGAGAGAATGGATACATCTCTTAAAAAGAGAGTAGAACTTCACTGTCATACCAGATTCTCTGAAATGGATGGAGTATCAAAAGAAGAAGATTTGGTTAAGACTGTTGCTAACTGGGGTTGGCCTGCTGTGGCTGTTACGGATCATGGAGTTGTACAGGCACTTCCCAAGGTTGATCATATCATGCATGATAAGTTTAAGGAAAAGCCCTTTAAGCTTATCTGTGGTATGGAAGGATACCTCGTTGATGATGACTTCGATGCAGCAGTTAATTGTAAGGATCAGACTCTTGCAGATTCTTTTGTTGTATTTGATATTGAGACTACAGGCCTGTCACCTTATAAGCATCAGATTATTGAAATAGGTGCAGTTAAGGTTGTTAATGGTGCAATCAAAGATACTTATTCAACATTCATTAACCCTCATGTTCCAATTCCTTATGATATCGAGCAACTTACAGGAATACATGACAATATGGTATGCGATGCGCCTGATATATCTGAGGTCCTTCCAAAATTTATGGAATATTGCGAAGGATGTGTTTTGGTTGCACATAACGCAAAATTCGATGTTACCTTTATACAGGAAAACTGCAAAAAGTTAGGCATTCCATTTGATAAAACATGGATGGATACCATTATTATGGCAAGAGCTTTACTGAAAGACTCTTCCAAGTTTGGATTGGAAGCTGTTGCACATAAATTGAAATTTAAGTTCGGCAAGGAAGAACATCATAGAGCTGTTAACGATGCGGATATTACTGCAAAAATATTCGTTGAATTTACTCACATGCTCATTGGTAAAAAAGTTCTTACATTAAAAGAACTTAATGAATTTGTTAAGAATACTCCCGAGTCCATTAGAAAGATGAGACCTTATCATGTATCAATTCTTGTAAAGAATGAAACAGGTAGAATCAATCTTAACAGACTCGTTTCCGAATCACATATTAATTACTTCCATAAATCTCCTAAGATTCCTCGATCTGTTTTGCAAAAATACAGAGAAGGATTAATTATCGGTTCCGCATGTGAAGCCGGAGAGTTGGTAGAAGCAATTCTTGAGGAAAAATCAGAAGAAGTTATTTCTCATATCGTTGATTTCTATGATTATCTTGAAATTATGCCCATTGGCAACAATGAGTTTATGAAGTATTCCGAAAAACCGTCATACAGAAATATTCGTACGGATGATGATTTACGAGATCTCAACAGATATATTGTTAAACTAGGAGAACAGTTTAAAAAGCCTGTATGTGCTACGGGTGATTCTCATTTTATTAATCCTGAAGATGAAATATATCGTGAGATTATTCACATGAATAAATTCAACAAGAAGTCTGTTAAAAAAGAAGACTTGGTAGACGATCCTGACGGAAGCGATATATCTTCGAAGAATGAGAAAAGTAAAATCATAAAAGAACTAGAAGAAAAGCAACCTCCTTTGTATCTAAGAACAACTCAAGAGATGCTTGATGAATTCGATTATTTAGGTGCGATTAAGGCAGAAGAAGTTGTTATAACCAATACCAATATGATAGCGGATATGTGCGAAGATATATGTCCGACATCTAAAGAAAAATGTCCTCCTGAACTCGAGAATTCGGAAGAAAATCTTAGAAACTGTTGTTATGAGACCGCTCATCAGATGTATGGAGATGATTTACCTAAGGAAGTCGTAGATCGTCTTGAGACTGAGCTTAATGGTATTATTGATAATGGATATGCCGTTCTTTACATGATTGCCAGAAACTTGGTTTTAAAATCAGAAGAAGACGGTTATCTCGTAGGTTCTAGAGGATCTGTTGGTTCTTCTTTCGTTGCAACCATGTCAGGCATTACAGAGGTTAATCCTTTACATGCACATTATTATTGCAAAAATTGTCATTATACTGATTTTGATTCGGAATTAATTAAGAGCTTTGCATGTATGGCAGGATGTGACCTTCCTGATAAAGATTGCCCTGTATGCGGTGAAAAACTAATTAAAGCAGGATTCGATATTCCATTCCAGACTTTCCTTGGATTTAAGGGAAATAAAGAGCCTGATATTGACCTTAACTTCTCAGGCGAGTATCAAGGAAAAGCTCATAGATACACAGAAGTCTTATTTGGCAAGGGACATACATTCCATGCGGGTACTATGTCCGGAGTCGCTGATAAGACAAGTATTGCCTATGTTCATGATTATTATGAATCAAAAGGTATTCATAAGAGGAACTGTGAGATTGCTCGTATTGCTAAAGGAGTTGAAGGCGTTAGAAAAACTACAGGACAGCATCCCGGTGGTATTGTAGTTCTTCCACACGGTAGAGAAATCTATGAATTCACTGCAATTCAAAAGCCTGCTAACGATATGAATACCGATGTTATCACTACTCATTACGAGTATCACGACATCGATTCCAACCTTTTGAAACTTGATATCTTAGGACATGTCGATCCTACCATGATGAAGTTCCTTGAAGACTTGACAGGAACTAATTGCAGAGATATTCCTCTTGATGATAAGAGAGTTATGAGTATCTTCCAGACTACTACGGAATTGGGATTTCAGCCTAATCAGATAGAAGGACTTGAGTTAGGATGCCTCGGTATTCCTGAGTTTGGTACCAGAAATACCATGAACGTTTTGCTTAAGACCAAGCCCCAGACTTTTACCGACCTTATTCGAATCTCCGGATTAACACATGGTACAGGTGTGTGGGATAAAAATGCCGAGACATTGATTGATGAAGGAAAAGCAGATATCACAGGTGTTATTTCTACGCGTGATGATATCATGACTTATCTAATCAAGATGGGTGTTGAGAGTTCCGAAGCTTTCGATATCATGGAAAACGTTCGAAAAGGTAAGGTTGCAAAGCATAAAGTAGAAGATAAGTGGACTGTATGGAAAGAAGACATGCGTGCGCAAAACGTTCCTGAATGGTACATCTGGTCGTGCGAACAGATTCAATACATGTTCCCCAAGGCTCATGCTGCAGCTTACGTTACAATGGGTTGGAGAGTTGGTTATTATAAGGTATATTATCCGCTTGCTTATTATGCCGCTTATTTTTCCATCAGAGCTGATAAGTTCTCATACGAACTTATGTGTAAGGGATTACCTCATTTAAGACAGCAGATGACTTTTATCAAGAGTCTACCTAAGCCTTCACCTTCGGAAGAGGCTACTTTGGCTGATATGCAATTGGTTGAAGAATTCTATGTCAGAGGCTTTGAGTTTATGCCGATAGACTTAAAGATTGTAAAAGCTGATAAGTTCTCAATTGTAGATAATAAGCTGATGCCTTCACTTAAGAGTATAGATGGTATTGCGGATACAGCTGCCAAGAATATAGTGGATGGCTGCCGAAATAATGAGTTTACTTCCCAGGCTGACTTTAAATCAAAGTGTAAGATTGGAGATACTGTAGTCGATAAGCTTGTTTCCCTAGGAATTATAAAAGATTTGCCCAAGTCGGATCAGTTATCTCTTTTCGATTTGTAATTATATATTTTTCTACGGATATGCAATTAGACAGGTATATTACACTAAAATATGGTTTTGAAAAAGCAATATTGTTTGGTATAATTTTCTCGTAAGTTAAAAATACTTACATAAACGTGAAGCATTTTAAAAAGGAGGAATTCAAAATGCCCGAAATTGGAACATTTATTTGTGTTATCGTAGCTATTGCACTAGTTATTGTGGCCTTGATAGCTGTAATCATTGCGTCAGGCTACGTTAAAGCTCCCCCTGATACTGCATATATCATTTCAGGTTTCAAAAGAGAGCCGAAGGTGCTTATTGGTCGTGCAGGTATTAAGTTACCTTTCCTTGAAAGAAAGGATATGCTTTTAGTGAAGCAGATGTCTATCGACATTAAGACCAATGGTTACATCCCTACACTCGATTTCATCGGTGTTGATATTGATGCCATTGCAAAAGTCAGAATCATGACAGATGATAAGGGTATCAAGCTCGCCATGAAGAACTTCCTTAACATGAACGAAAAGCAGATAGCTGAAGCGCTTACTGATTCCCTTCAGGGTAACATGCGTGAGATTATCGGTACAGTTTCACTTAAGGAATTATGTAACGACCGTAAGAAATTCGGTGATGAAGTTCAGACAAAAGCTCAGATAGACATGAACAACCTCGGTATCGAGATCATTTCATGTAATATCCAGAGAATCGAAGATAAGAACGATCTTATCAATGCTCTTGGTCAGGACAACATGTCACAGATCCAGAAGAGCGCTTCAATCGCTAGAGCTCAGGCAGAAAAGGACGTTGCTATCGAGCAGGCTAAGGCAAAACAGCTCGCAAACGAAGCTAATGTTAATGCTGAGACAGATATCGCTGAGAGACAGAACCAGTTAGCTATTAAGCAGGCTGAACTCAAGAGAGAAGCCGATGTTAAGAGAGCTGAGGCTGACGCAGCATATCGTATTCAGGAAGAGGAACAGCGTAAATCAATCGAAGTTGCTTCCGCTAACGCAGATATTGCTAAGCAGGAAAGAGAGATTGAATTAAAGCAGAAAGAAGCATCCGTTAAGGAGCAGGAACTTGCTGCTACAATCAGAAAGAAAGCTGATGCTGATAAGTACGAAGCACAGCAGATGGCTGACGTTGAACTCTATCGTAAGAAACAGGAAGCAGAAGCTATGCGTGCTCAGGCAGATGCAGCTAAGTATGCTGCTGAGCAGGAAGCTGAAGCTATCAGAGTAAGAGGTATCGCAGAAGCTGAGGCTATCAAGGCTAAGGCTATAGCAGAAGCCGAAGGTATCGAAAAGAAAGCACTTGCTCAGGCTAAGATGAAGGAAGCTTCAATCCTTGAAATGTACTTTGCGGTACTTCCTCAGATTGCTGAGAATGTTGCAAAACCTCTGTCCAGTGTTGATAGAATCACAATGTACGGTGAAGGCAATTCAGCAAAGATGGTATCTGATATCGTTAATTCGACAACTCAGATCTCTGAAGGCCTTACACAGGGACTTGGAATTGACATTAAGTCACTTCTTACCGGTGCATTAGGTGGAGCTACATATGCAGCCGCAGCCGGCAAGGCAAAAGATGGATCAGCAAACGCTGAAGCAGATGCTGAAGCTACAAGCGACGATTCATTCAAAGAAGTAACAGAATAAATCTATAGATTTAGATAATTAAAGGCGTGGCTTAGGCCGCGCCTTTTGATTTTTTAAAGAATTTTATCAAAAACAACAAATAAAAAAATAATGGAAGGATAATATTAGTTATGATAGAATAAATCGGTTAGAAAAAATGTGAGGTGAATATATGATTTTAAAATTTAAAAGGATTACATCGATATTATTGAGCAGTATTTTGGCTCTATCAATTTTAACTTCTACCGGATGCGGTAAACAAATTACTTTTGAAGAAATCAATAAACAAAATAATAACAATAATCCAACTACTGATCCTGATGTTGATTGGCCTAATGATGGAACACTTCCTGAGGAAGATTATTGTCTTTTCGGTTGGTGGTTAAGTGAATCGTGGGAAAATTATCACGGCGCATATAGAAGTATTAAGAGTTTTTTTAATTACGATATTGATTATGATAATGTTAAGACTTGGAATGCTTTGTCGGATATTGATGAATCTAGCGTTGAATATAGAGATGATAATACTGTTATATTTAAAGCAAAAGGCCCGGATGGCAAACCTGTAAGATTCTGGGGATATGATGTTACTGTAGGTGAGGACGAAGTTACATTACATAAAACAGGTGTTATTGTAAGTCTTGACAGTGTAGGTAGAATCTTTAGCGCAGATCCTATTGTATCTCAGCCTGGAGACTCGGATAACTGGATTAATACATTTGGCGCATATGATATAAATTTTGATACTAATCCGGATTCACCTGAAAATTTTGTATATACAGTTGGATATGGCCGCTATACAAGGGATTATACCCAGGATCCTTCTGAATTTCCTGATTATTCACTTTTGGATTTTCAACCTAATTTTATTGGGGTTGGGTGCGATACTCCTTTCGGCGGTGTCCAAGGATTTACTTTTAAAAATGATGTTGTTCTTTCAGACATATATATAGTTTATGAAGAAGATAATGAGCCTACTAAATTCAGGGAAGTATTCCTTGATTCTGAGTTTTATGGATATTATCTTGAGGGTGAAAGATATGACATGGGTCGAGAAGTATATGATCCTAAAAATGGGATTTTTAATTTCTATATGTGGGCAGTACCTGACCTTAAACATGAAAAATATCCGTTTACTCTTGACCAATTAAAAGAATCTATAGCAGCTGGTACGCCCAGCTATACTTGCAATATATCTGATTGTGGAAAATTCGAAGTTCAGGGTATAAAAGGAAGCGATAATTCAATCAGAGATAGGTCTACAGCAAAGTTATCTCCGGGAGATTCCGTTGTTGTAAAAATGGGAAAACAGACTTTTGATGTAAAACCGGAGATACTTCCTCTTTATACTACAGCTAACACAATGCACGATCTTGTTCCTTATGCATTTCCGGAAGCTAAGGGTGATTTAAAAGTTTTGGCTATTCCTATAGCTTGGCAGGATGAACCTGAAAACGCTACGGATGCTAATCTTGATGAGTACAGAGCTTACCTAGGAAAAGTGATTGACGAAAGTGGCAATATAGTCGATCATACATCTGAACTTCCTAAGGGACAGTTTTCTTTAAGTGATTATTTTGATCAGGTTTCATATGGAAAATTTTCTATAAATACATATATGACTGATTGGTATCAGGCACCATACAATTTTACTGATTATAGAGAGCAGTGTTTAGACGAAGAATTCTTTAAAGAAGTATTGGATTGGATGTATGGAAAATATCCGAATATAGATTTTGGCTCTTTTGATCAAGATAATAATGGATATTTTGATGCTGTTATATTTATGAATTCAGGTTCACCTAGACCAGATGGTTCTTATAATATCATATCGTTTGAAGGAGCAATATGTTATAGGCAAACATACGGAAGCGAATATGCCGGCACACATGATAAGCCTTGTGTCAATGGTGCTGTTACAATCAACCGTCAGCTTTTCTCTGATAATACTTTAATTCATGAGTTCAGTCATATATTAGGTCTTATTGATTATTATGATGTCAGATATACCGGTATTAATGCTGTTGGTGGATATGATATGCAGTCTAATAACTATGGAGATTGGAATGCATATTCGAAGTATTCGGTTGGTTGGATTGAACCGACTATTGTACAGAATCTAAATGAAGGCGAGTCTGTTGATGTAGAAATCGGAGTAATGAGTAAAACAGGTGATATGATTGCCATACCAGCTGTTGGCTCTACAATGGATGATCCTTTTACAGAATATCTTATGATAGATTTATTCGATGACGTAGGTGTTAATGCACTTAATGCTCATCAAGCCGGAATTGATATAGGAGCTCGTCCCGGTGTCCGTATATATCATGTTGATGCTAGAATGGAATATAGAGATTATGTTTCATCAATGTATCCTGATATGGAACCTTGTCCCATTGGAACAATTCATTTTGCTAATGCGTATAGCGCGAATGGTTTCTATAACATAGAACTTTTGCAAAGAGGAGCTAAAAATACATTTACAAATTTAGATAATCAATGCAGATATGTTAATGATTCAGATTTCTTCCAGGCTGGAGATGTGTTTACTGTAGATAAATACAAGGAATTTTTCTTTGAAGGAAAATTTGATGATGGATCTGATTTTGGATATTCGGTAGAAGTTGTAAGCATTTCAGGATCCGGCGAGGATGCTAAGGCTGTTATTAGAATTACTAGACAATAATCTGAATTACTAGAATCAAATTTTCAAATTGCTTAAATAAATACCTCGTCGATGACGAGGTATTTTTGTTCGAATAAATTATAAATCATAAAATTTTCTTGGAATCTGAATCTCTGAGTAGATTGTTGCGTATTCCTTTGGATTGACATCAGGATAATTCGATATAAATCCTTTATCTGCATTCTTTGATAAGATATCGCATGCTTTATTGTAAGCAATGGCAGCTGTTATCTCATCCTTATAATCGCCTACCTTTAGGTAACCGTTTACATGTACCTTTACTTCGTAGACTATTTTTCCTTTTTTATTTACTTTGGATACGCCATGATACTTATTAACTATTTCGATATTTGAATAGCGATAATCTGTAGTATCACCATTTTTGAATATATAGTCTCTTCCGATTACAGCATAGGGAGGTATACCGTATCGGTCATTGATATTAATCTGTAATCCGTACTCATGACAGTAGTAATGGTTTCCTCGCTTGGATATTTTTTTATCGGAATAGTAGAAGAGATCATCCTTATCGAATTTAAGTATTGTATCTTTGGTTATATAATACTCAAAAAAGTTAGGCTTAAGATATATAGGGTTTGCTATATAGAGCTTATTGTCTCTATAGTTGAGAAGAACGATATATTTCTCAAAAGATATTTTGAGTGCACTGTCGTAATTATCCGGTGTGAATAGGTGCTCTGCATCATCCAAGATCTTATTGGCACTGTCGTAACAGGTTACTGCATCTTCGAATATATCAAAGCTTCCGAGTGATATATGCTTCTTGTTTACATATATCGAAACCCTGTAATATGTTGAATTGTCTTTTCTTTTTGTTTCAAAGATTCCTTTAGATTTCATAGCTGTATTGTATCATTTTACCGAAATTAATAAAATCTTTTCACTTATAAATTCTTTGTGTTATAATTACTTGAAGTATTTTGAGATTTTTATAACAATATATTAATTATTTAGATTGTTAATATAAATATCACAAAATTAAATTATTGTATATCTAGGAGTTATCCGATGGAAATATTATATAAAAGTACCAGAGACGATTCAAGAAAGTTTCCTGCATCGTATGCTATTATTAAGGGTCTTGCTGATGATGGCGGATTATTCATGCCTTGCGAGTTTCCCTCACTTGATTTAAGCCTTGATGAACTGGCTAAGCTTGATTACAAGGGCATTGCATATGAAGTAATGAAGCTTTTCTTTACTGATTTTACAAAAGAAGAGTTAATGTATTGTATCGAGCATGCGTATGATTCCAAGTTCGATACTGAGGAGATTGCTCCTTTATCATTTGTTGATAATGCTTATTATCTTGAGTTATTCCATGGCTCTACAATCGCTTTTAAGGATATGGCTCTTTCCATACTTCCTTATCTTATGAAAGTATCAGCTAAAAAGAATAACATCAATGAAGAGATAGTTATCCTCACAGCTACATCAGGTGATACAGGTAAGGCCGCTTTGGCTGGTTTTGCTGGTGTTGAGAATTGCAAGATCTGTGTATTTTATCCCAAGGGAGGCGTTTCTGCCATCCAGGAAAAGCAGATGGTAACTCAGAAGGGTGATAATGTTAAGGTTGTTGGTATCAGAGGCAACTTTGATGATGCTCAGACAGGAGTTAAGAACATCTTCTCTGATAAAGAGTTTAACCAGGCTGTTATCGAGTCAGGTCACAGATTCTCTTCAGCAAACTCTATCAATATAGGACGTCTTATTCCTCAGGTTGTATATTATGTACACGCTTACTGCTCACTTCTTAGAAATGGTAAGATTGAAGAGGGAGACTTAATTAACTTCGTAGTTCCTACAGGTAACTTCGGTAATATCCTTGCAGGATATTTTGCTAAGTGCATCGGACTTCCTGTTAATAAGCTTATCTGTGCTTCAAACGAGAATAAGGTATTATATGATTTCTTTAAGACTGCTGTATATGACAAGAATAGAGATTTCATTTTGACTACATCACCTTCAATGGACATTCTTATTTCGAGCAATTTTGAAAGACTTGTATTCTTATCATGCGGCATGGACTGCGAAGCTGATAAGAAGTTTATGGATAATCTTAAGACCACAGGTAAGTATGAAGTAACCAAGGAAATGAAGGAGTTCATCGATGAATCCTTTATTGGCGGATTTGCTTCAGAAAAGATGGTTTCCGAACGCATTAAGAATGTGTTTGATAAGACTGGATATGTAATGGATACTCATACTGCAGTAGCTAGCGCTGTATATGATGAGTACTTAAAGAATAACGATGATGATACTAAGACAGTTATAGTATCTACAGCATCACCTTACAAGTTCACGAGAGCCGTACTTAATTCTATTGATGGCGGCGATCATAAAGAAGGGGATTTCGAACTTGTAGACAAGCTTAACGAGATATCTAAGATTCCTATTCCTAAGGCAGTTGAAGATATCAGAGAAGCTAAAGTTCTTCATGATATTGTTTGCGACAAGGACAAGATGAAAGATGAAGTTTCGTCATTCTTAAATCTATAATCGCAGAGGACTATATGGAAACAAAGAAGCATATACTAATCGTTGACGACGTAACAACCAACTTAAAAGTAGCAGGCGATGTATTAAAGGATAAATATCAGCTTTCCATGGCTAAATCGGGTGCCCAGGCACTTGAATTTCTTAAAAAAGCTAAGCCTGACCTTATCCTTTTGGATGTTAGAATGCCCGGTATGGATGGCTATGAGACTCTCGAACATATCAAGAGTAATGTAGAGACATCCAATATTCCTGTTGTATTTTTAACTGTTGATGATAAAAGAGAGAGCGAGATTAAGGGTCTTAAAATGGGTGCGATGGATTTCATCCTTAAGCCTTTTGAACCCGATATTATGCTTTCTCGTATCGAAAAGATTCTTCAGATTGAGGATCTCCGTAAGAACTTATCCAATTCTGC
>JAEEGK010022399.1_pt1 | contig 13271 bp, 9 predicted proteins | sample 8958771 | NCBI WGS metagenome assembly JAEEGK01 (sample SAMN16246547, study PRJNA631951) | gut metagenome | biome: gut microbiome; feature: rumen; material: SC-attached | host: Bos | place: Iran: Karaj | collected 2018-10 | reverse complement strand
TCAGTACAGCATCATGACCGCCATGATGTTCCACGGTTTGGAAAAGGAAGCCTCCGTGCTCGCCGATTCCATGATCGGAAACCTCTATGACGAAGCACGCGTTCCGTTTGCAGCACCGGAAGGATTCAACGGTTCTTGCCGCCTCCACCCGGAAGCTCTCGTTGCAAAGTTCGGTCTCAGCGCAACCGCCGCCGACAAGATGCACAAGGAACTTTTGAAGAAGGGCGCACTCCTCGCCGACTCCCGCATCAGCCCGAAGCTCCCGCGCAACATCGCCGCCTTCACGAAGGCCTTCGGCGCCATTGCCAAGAGCAACAAGGTCGATGTGAACGAGCTCTTTACGCTGCTCCACAGTACGGCACTCAAGTACACCGCCGGTAAGTACTTCCGCCCTGGCATGGTGTTCGCTCTGCTTTATAAGTAGTACTGCAAGGCTCTATCGCAATATAGAACCTCCGTCTTCGCCTCGCACGTCATTGCGAGGGGCGGCAGTCCCGAAGCAATCCATAAAACTTAAAACAGGTGTTCCAAGCGGAGCACCTGTTTTTAAACACATAAAAGACGAAACTTATTCAGGATTAAAGTACGCCCTTGCTGCTCGGCACGCCCTTCACGTTACGCGAAGGAGCCACAGCCATCGCCACGGCACGGGCAAAGGCCTTGAAAATCGATTCCAGGCAGTGATGGTTGTCGTGACCGTAGAAGAGCTCTACATGCAAATTCATGCGGGCGTTTTCGCAGAGGCTCTTGAAGAAATGTTCGAACATGCTGGCTTCGATGCCACCAGCGGTTGCAGCCGGGAGTTTTACGTTCCAGACAAAGCCGATACGGTTGCTGAAGTCGATGCACACGCGGCTCAAAGCTTCGTCCATCGGGACAAAGTAAAAACCGTAGCGTTCGATTCCCTTCTTGTCGCCAAGGCATTCCACAAGCGCTTGCCCCAGCACGATTGCGATATCTTCCATGCTGTGGTGCATATCCACTTCGACATCGCCCTTGCATGTCAAATCCAAATGGAACCCGCCGTGAACTTGGAACAAGTTAAGCATATGATCCAAAAAGCCGGAACCGGAACTGATTTTACCCCTAGAAGCGTCGTCTAGGTTCAAGAAAAGTTGGATGTCGGTTTCAGCCGTCTTACGAGAAATCTTGGAAGAACGCATGTCAGAACCTCTTATTGAAGGACGCGACCGTCAAACACGCTAAAGCGAGCCACACGCCCGAACTTCGGCTGAGGAATCGGAGTTTCCACGCCGTTCAAGAACATCTTGCCGATAGCGCGCGGTTCACCGATGACTATGTACAAAGTTCCCGAAGCCGTATAGACAAGCTTGTTATCGACTGTCGCAATGTTCGCTTCTTTTACAAATTCATCATCGTCTTCGTCGCGCTTGATGCCGATCCAAGAACGCATTTCACCAGAACCCACGAGTTCAATCTTCGTACGGCCGTTATCCGAAACCGGCCCCGTCGGCGCCTTCACGGTGTCCTTCTTGGAAGTCGATGAAATGAAAATCGTTGCAGATGCCGGGAGATTTTCGGACTTTTTCAGCGCCTTGTCAACCTCGGCCTGCGTCACTTTTTCGTTCTTGTCGTCCTTGATGGAATCAACAGGAACAGCTTCGGCACCTTCAGGCATGTCCGCGTTTACTTCCGACGAATCTTCAGATGCAACCACCGCCGGAGGATTGGCGTTGCCATCAGAATTCGAATCCACGTTCGTCACGAAATGGAGTCCGACAAAGAGCAATATCGCAAGGAGCACGATGGCGATAGGCACAGCCTTGCTGCGCGGTTTCTTTTCGTCTTCCGTCATCGGGGCGATGTTCTGCAAAAGCGGCTCCACGTCGCGTACGGCGAAATTGGAACCGACTTCTTCACTATAAATTTTCAAAATAGCCTTGGTGTCCAAGCCTAGCTTAGCGCATATGGAATTCAGGTAACTGCGCACATAAGCTTCCACAGGGAGAGCCTTCCAGTCACTAGCTTCAATGTTGCGAATAATCTTGACCGAAATTTTTGTGCGTTCCGAAAACTCTTCAACAGAAAAACCTTGAGATTCGCGAACTCTGGCGAGAAAATCGCCCAGGCGTTCGTTGGGATTCTTTTCATCCATTTGAATCATCTGCTATACCTTAACTTGTAAGCTATCCAACATTTCCAATGTACGTGCAACAGGTAACCCAACCACATTGTAGTAACATCCATTGATAGACTTGATCAGGCGCGCCCCATTCGTCTGAATGCCGTATGCACCTGCCTTATCCATCGGGTCTTTAGAATTTACATAATCTTCAAGTTCTTGTAAGGAGCAGTTTCTAAAAAAGACCTCCGTTTTCTCTTCGGACGAACGAAGGATTTCTCCGTTTCGGGCTATAGCGACTCCGGTTATGACCCAATGGCCCCGATTGTTTAATTTATTTAACATTTCTAGGGCTTGGGCCTCAGTTTTCGGTTTTCCCAATGGCTTACCATCTAAAAAGACAAGCGTGTCAAAACCGAGCACGTAGGCATCGCGAACCTGGCGGGATACAGACAAAGCCTTAATGCAGGCATTCTCTTGCGGAAAATCCAGCGGGTTCGTGCTTACGGGCTTTTCGTCTTCGCCCGAGACGACAACGCGAAACTTAACGCCTAGTTGCTTTAAGATTTCAGAACGCCGAGGCGAACCGCTAGCAAGGATTATTTGGTCTTTAGTCATTGGTCAATAGTCATTGGTTGTTGGTCAATAATTATAAGGTATGAGGTCGCTGCGCTTGGGCTATGGGGTCGGCACGTTGTGCCTCTGAGGTCGCTTCGCTTGGGCTATGAGGTCGGAGCTGAAGCTCCTCTGGGCTCGTTCCGCTTTGGGCACGCTCGTAAACTCGCTCTGAGGTTGCCTTGCGTTGCAAGGCTTTGGGCAATCGCTCATACCCCAGAGGGCCGTAGGCCCGTGCTCATAGCTCATAGCCCAAAGAGAGCCGCAGGCGACCGCGCCCATACCCCACAGCCTCCAAGTTTCTCGTCCTACACATCTCTCGTCTTTCAGCGAAGCGGTCTTAATCATAGTACTTCGTGTCGGTGCTGCCCGCGTTCAGCTTGATGTCCGGCAAGTCACGCACATAGACGGAGAAGCTCCACCCGGCGGCAGGCCCCGTGGGCGTCCACGTAAAGTCGAGCTGCCAGCAATGCAACACACGCTTGAACGTAAACTCATGCGACACGAACTTGCCCTCGTTATAATCATAGCGGGTGCTGTAGGAGACATCCCAGTTGACCGTCGGCTGGAACGTCGCAGAAATCCCCGTCGAATGGTTTATGTTGTCCTTAAACAAGTTCCTGGCCACGCGGGTGCTGCTGAACGAATAACGGTAATCCAGGCTCAAGGACCATTTCAGCATCTCATACTTTTCCAATTGCGACGGAAGGCCGCCGTTGAATGTACCGTTCCAGTGGAAACTCTTCGAAAGTTCGTAACCCCAGTACGTCAGTTCCGGGAACTTCACCTTGTTCGGGGTCGAAGTAAACTTGTGGTAGAAACTGTGGCGGGTGTTGATGGTGAACATGTAATCCTGCAAAATCTGGAATCCGAACGATGACGAAATATCCGAGAAGTTGAGGGAATCCGCAGCGAAGTTATACGAAAAACTATGCCTTGTCGTCAACAGGCGGCGCGTACCGTACTGTTCATCGACGGCCTTCGCCTTTTTCGAGGAATCCCCGCGGGTCGTATCGACACGTGCAGCCTGCTTGAGATACTTGATGTCAAAGTCGTTGCTCAAACTGAACCCAATCGTCTGCTGCTTTTGCTGGTAGGGAGATTGCCCCAAAAGCGGATGAGGTGCGAACGACTTGACCGTATCGATTTCAGGCGCATACGTATAGGAGATGCTCGGAGAAAGCACATGACGCACACCCGTAAACCGCCCGATTTCAGGCACCCAGATACCATAAAGTTTCGTGTCGGCAGTCAAGCTGTAGTTGTGATTGTAAGCCACGTCACCATACGAACCTTCGCTCGGATTAAAACTCATGTAGCGCTTTCGCTTGTACAGAGAATCATTCGGATTACGCCAGGACGTTCCAGTCCAATACCCCGAGAACGAAGCCCGCGGAGTAATATTGATAACGTTAAAAAGCCTTCCCGAATAATCCAATGTATAGGTTCCGGAATACCCCACATAATGAGCCGTCGTATCCTTGTCCTGCAAGAGGTCCTTGTCACGGCGCATGTAATAGTTAAAACGGTTCGTAAAACTGTAGTTGAACTTTTCGAGGAACGACTGGAACGATCCGTCTTCTGCGGCCACCTCGCCCTCTTCCAGCTCAAAATTGAAAAGGTTCCCGCTCATGCGGTACTGGATATCGGGCAAGTTGCGTTCGAGCATCCCCGTCGTGAGGTTATGGTTCTGCGAAATCCTGACCGTCAAGCTCTTGTTGTTCCCGAATTTTCCTGAATACGCAAGAGACGCGTTCGCCTGCTGGTTCAAAATCGTGCTCGCTTCCAGCGAGTTGTCCTTACGCAAGTTCTTGCTGCTCACGAACGAACCCTGACCGCTCAACGTGTGCTTTGCATCGGGAGTCAAGTTCTGGTTATGCAAGAACGAAATGTCGTAGCCGCTATTGCTGAAATCAAATTCCTGAAGATAACTGGTATATTTCAAATAACCGTCCAGCAAATAACGTTTCTTGTAGCGGATTTCGCCGGACAACGTAGAGCGTTCGAATCGGGCCTCGTCACCTTCGATAATGTCACCAGAAAGCGTCGCGTCCCAGTAATCGTTCGCCGCGTAATAGAACCCGATATTTCGCAAATAGAAGCCCTGTTTCTGGTCGCCACCGAACTTGGGAGTCAAAAGGCCCGACTTGCGTCCGCTCTTCAGGGGCGCCACAATCATCGGAAGAACCGCCACCGGCACGTCGGCGATATTCAGCACCACAGGCCTTGCGGTAATCGTCTCCTTGGGCTTCACCACCATGCGGCGTCCGTAAAAATAAAAGTGCTGGTGAGTCGTATCGCTACATGTACTGAAATCGCCGCGGGCAATCTGGATTCGCGTATCCGGCAAACGACGGACCTCCATGCCGTTCAGCTGCTGGTTGTCCTGGAACGTCGTCGCGTAATACACCTCGCCTATTTTGGACTTGAGGTTGTACTTGAGGCGCATGCCGGACAAAGACGGGTTTTTCGTTTCGCGAAGCACCGGGTTTCCCGTGGCCGCCAAAATCTGATTTTTCTGGTCCATCCAAATCGTATCGGATTCAAGAGTCGCAGTGCGGTACTTGAGCTGCGCCGACTTGTTCAAGTTGAACGTCGAAGTTTCCACGTCATAGACCAAATCGACCGCACGGTATTCAATCGTATCCACGCCTGTCGTATCGTTCATCCAATCGACTTCCGTCGTGTCTTCCACAGGCTGTTCGCGTTCCTCAAGCTCAAAGCGGGTCATCTCCTCGCCATACGAGCGAGGAGCAAAGACCGCAGCGATAAAAATTGCAAAAACGGCCCACAGAAAACGATGGGTTTTGGATAAAATCACGGTTCCACAAGATAGAAAAAAAGGACGCTCCAAAACAGGAACGTCCATCAAATTAATGATAATCTTGCTTTACCCACGGAACGGGACGACCGTGCGAAGCGCAAATTACTTCAACACAGCGTTAGCACCGCTCACGCTACCATTGTGGTCAATGGAAATAACATAGCGACCGCACGGGAGCTGGGAGCCATCCCAAGCAAGCGTGTTCACGCCGGCCATCGCATTGTCGAGGTTAAGCGTCGTCACCAGTTCGCCATCGGCGTTCAAGATGGTAACGCTTGCACGGCCCGGGGACTTGAGAGCAAACGAAATCGCCTTGCGGTTGAAGAGGCGAAGGCTTGCATCGCCGGTACGGACTGCAGAAGGCTTCGAAATCTTGGGAGCGGTCTTGGCCTTTTCCACATAAATTCCGTTGACATTTGCGGACTCGACGGCGACATCTTTCTTGATGAGGTTTCCGCGGCTAAGCACGGCAACGAGCTGCTTGTCGTTTTCGGTTGCGCTCGCGAACGTTTCGAGTTCCTGCACGTTCACGCTCTTCTTGTCACCGTACCAGCTCTTGACAGCCTTGTTGTCCAAGTCCTTCACCGTAATCTGTGCACGACGGATAACTGTGGAGTAGGATTCGCCATTGCTCGTATAAGTGATTTCGAGCGGCTTGTTGACCAGCCCACGAAGTTTGGACTTCGAGAATTCAATATCCTGGCCCTTGAGGCTCACTCCGTCAACAGCAGTAATAACATCGCCCGCCTTGAGATTGGTCTCGGCAGCCGGAGTCCCCGGAATGACTTCTGCCACATGGACGCCCTCGTTCACCTGGTAAATGGTGATGCCGACGCCACCAAAGGATTCGTCAGCCATAACAGGTGCTGTCAACATCGCAGCAATCAGGGAAGCCTTAATAAAACGATTCATAATATTCTCCTTAAATTATTCCACCATAATATATAATAAAAAATTTCTTTTTTCAAACAAAAAAACATCAAACATGCCCCATAAAGACGCTTTTTCGGACAAAAATCAGTGCAAATCCATCAATTTTAGGAAGATGTCGTTTTTTTTGACCATTTTTTTCGACAGTTCCTCAGGAACTTTATCCAAATCGTCCTCTGTTTTATAGCCATAATAATCGTCATCATATCCTAACAAAGACAAAATAATCAATGCATTTTTATTATCCTGAGCCTTTTTGTTGACTTTTTCATCAAAAAAATCAAGTGCTGTAGATCCACTACGTGTAAAGTCTTCTTTCATCTTTTTACGCAAGTCGATTAAAGAGAACACATCTTCATTTTCTTTTTCATCGAAACTATGGAAAAGTTTCTGTTCATCCATCAGCACGCCCTTAACTAGCTCATTGTAAATATAAGGGAAAAAATACTTCGTTATATTGGAAATCACAGCCAATTCAAAAAGTAAAGCCGGGTCAATTTTTTTGTCTTCGTACAATTCAAACGCAAAATTCACCTTATCCAAAACCCGTTCTATAGCACGCACCGTTATTTTATCCAAATCAAGCCGTAAATTCTTTTGCTGAAGTAATTTTTGATTAAAAAGTTTACTCAAAAAGTCAAATTTAAAGTCTTTTATCTTATTATATTTCCCCGAATTTTTCGCAAGAACATGCTGAAAATATTCATCAACCAACACAGGCAAGCGGATTGAATGCCGAATATACTTGTCTGCATAACGCCTTTGCCCATATTTTTCCTCAAACATATCATCTAAAGATTTTTTACTATACTGATATATAACCTTAATAAAACACTTCTTTGGTTCTCGTTTCTCTTCAATTTTAAGGAGGGTATCGCAAATCGCAAAAATTTTATTCAGATGTTCTATATTCGTAATCCTGTCGATATCTTCAAAATTAAGAACGATGACCTTACCTAAATCATGAATATCATCCACATAATTTCTCATCTGCTCTTCGTAAGACTGACTTTCAAACAAAAAATCACCGACGCAATAGGCAAAATCATGCGAAAAGAATGATTTCACCTTGCTTATAGGATTAGAAAATACACCGTACGATTCCAGCACACGATTAATTTCGCGAATTATGCAAAATTCGACATTTTCCAGGGTCGTCGACAAAATACCGATTGTAATAAATTCCCAATTTCTTCTTTTACGTCTAAGCACCTCTACAACCGACGACTTACCATTACCATACGGGCTGTCGATGCCAATCACACTGTGGTTAGAAATATATTTCAAGATAGCCTTAAAGGAATCCCTTCTTTCTGGATACAAATCGTCTACAGTCATAAACGTTGTCATTATTTTTTCTTTAAGTTTACGGCTATTATTTCGTTCATCTGCTACAAGATACATCGAAACCACGAGGAACAAAGGGATTTCAATAAAGAATGCAATCCACCCCATGACATTGCAGGTCAAGCTCGCCAAGAAACCCAAGCCTATAAAGTACGAATACATCGCCCCGCGCCGTCCAAAGAAGACGATGACAAAACCAAGCACCGCTACTGCACATAGCAGCACAAATTCATTCAACTTGCCTACGACAAAAACAACTTTACTCGCAATAATAAAAGCGACAAAGGAGAAAATCAGATAACGATGGACCAAAATTTTAAACGCACGACAGCACTGCGTACAGAAGGATTCTTTATTTACCATAACCTTGTCCCTTTATTTTTCAGCAGAAAAGACGTATTATCTGTTGGTAAAAAAATTCGGCACAACATCGTCATGCCGATTTTCTTATAAAATACATACTACAGGAGAAAACACTCTCATGAAAAAAATTTTTTTCGTTGCGCGCAACGTTTTCGCTGAAAAAACGCCCAAAAATGCAGTGAGACCCTATTCCTTGACGCAGCGAATGGTAAGTAGGTCATCAGCGCCTATATTATAAAGATAAATATTGTTGTCAGACAGGCCAAATGCAACAACGTCGCCTGTTTTTGAGGAATTATAAGCCCAGTACCTGGTATTTTCCGGTCCATTTTTAGTATTCGGACTTTTACTCGTTCCCAAAGGCAAGAAAGATGTTCCGTACGTGTTACATTCAGTGCTGCTACAAAGAGAACCGATTTGAGACACGAACTGTTGGCTAAAGGAGTTTTGCAAGTACATGGGACGCTGGTCATATCCTTTTTTCAACGATTTGACAACAGTCGAATCAGGCAATATCCAACCCGCAGGGCAAGCTGTTTTCGCAGCCTCCTTCGAATAGAATCGACCTGCAATTTCGCACCCTTCTTCGACAACGACACTTTGCGTAGCGTCAGACGGCACATACCTCAAGTTTTCGGCCATCCAGGTGTAGCCATTGACTTCGACGGTCCTGTAAGTTGCGCCATCGCGGTCATCTACCAAAGTTCCATACTCAACATTCGGATTAAAGTAATATTCCTTCGGGAATTCGCAGCTCCAATTTCTTGAATAACTCCATTTGCCGTTATAGCAGATGTAATCTTCTTTTAAACCTCCTTTCCAGTCACGAACTCTCTTGTTGTCCGTATCACAAGGAGCATCGTAAAAATCGGCCCAAGCATTCTGATAACATACATAGGACATATTCGTATCAACGACGCCTTGAACGGTTTTACCTTCCGCATCGCAAGGTCTGTCGCCAATGTCCGCTTCCCTTTGTGTCGCCGTGTCCCAGCCCGTTTCACGGCAGATATAAAAGATTTCCCCCTTATAATCCTTGGTTCCGCTATCCACTATTTTCCCGACACGGTCGCAAGGAACATTTGTCGTTGAAATTTCCATTTGACTTGCAATTTTCCACTTTGAATTCTTGCACAAGTAATACGTGCTGGTGTCTGTCGGGCTTTTCACGAGCTTGGCCGAATCGCCGCAAGCGAGGTCTTGCACTTCGTAGTCCATTTTCGTAGCGACATTCCAGCCATCGGCCTTGCAGATATAGTAACGTTCGCCTACAGTCGGACTCTCGATGACCTTCCCGACTTTATCGCAAGGGACATCCTTGGTATCTTCTTCAAAACTACTCAAAAACGTCCACCCGTTCACATTGCAAAAATACAATGTATCGCTGATGATGTTTTTTAAGCCGGCCCGCTGGACAGCACCAAACATTTTATCGTCGCAATAAGGCAGCCCTATGCATTTCCTATAGAGATTGCTGAATATGTAGGTAGGAGGCACCTCCTCGTAACCGGTCGCGGCACACCCACGTTGAGCAGCATTACTCGCCCATACACGAGCCCTTATATAAACTAAATCTGTCGTAGCTTGACCCCAACCTGGTGTTAAAGAAACATTCCATATACCGCAATATTCAGAACGGTCTAACGTTCCTTTTTCAGAAAAAGACTTGATAAAACTGGCGACAGCAACAGTGTCAAGAGAGAAAAAATAATTCAAAGCATGTTCTACGTTAGACCTCGTAAATCTGGCATTGCGTTCTTGCAGCGGATTTTCGCGGAACAACGTGTCCAATCCCAAAGCTGCAATAAGTTCTTCCTTTGCCTTTTTTTCGGCATCTGCCGCAGCGACTCCGTTTGAAACAAGTTTTACAGTTCGTGCTTTGATAATCTGCGTATAAGGGAAAATCGCAAGAGACGAAGAATCCACTGAGAAACCAATTCCCATGCCTGTGATACCTCCTGCGGCACCTCCCGCAGCACCAGCACCTCCTGCAACGCCCCCGCCACATCCAAAGCTACTGGACATTTCCTCATCTAAAAAGTCGAGATAATTCGAATTGGAGGGGACTTGTTTTTCGTCGCCGCTGGAAAGCACAGGAGTTCCAGAAGAACTGGACTTGGCATTTTTTCCTGAGGAAGACGATTGCGCCGCGACACTCGATTTGCCACCTTCCGAAGCAAGCGAACTTGACGTGGGCGTTTTTCCCGTAGCAGAAGACTGCGCCGTACCTGACAAAGGCACGTCCCCCGTCGAAGACGACAGTTCGTCAACGCTCGAAGAACTTTCTTCCGCGAGAACGTCACTGGAACTACCTAAATCGCCGAAATCATCAAAATCGGCAATATTTTCTGATTCCGAGCATGCGATTAACGCCACTACAGACAACAGATACGCGATTTTTTTCATTTTTCCCCCTTCATTTTATTCCTTGATGCAACGGATTGGCAAATAAAGATATGACCCCGGAATGACATAAGATATGTAAGCATGATAAAAATACATATGCTTAATGTCTTTTGTACTGTAATCCCCATAAACCCAGTAATAGGTTTGGTGAATTAGGGACTCCTGCTTTGCAGATATTCTTGTATCATAACCCCCAAGTTCCAAAAAAGACGTTCCATAGACATTGCAGTCATAAAGGTTGCATCGAGAGCCAACCTCGGACATGAACTGAGCCAAGTACGAAGCTTTTTCGGAACCGGAAAGTTTTTGATACTCAGGAGTATAAAATGAATTGACATCTGTAGAATCAGGCAGTCTCCAGCCTGCAGGACACGCTGTTTCCGCAGCGTCCAAAGAATAGTACCGTCCCGCAATTTCGCACCCTTCTTCAACAGGAACGCTTTGCGTAGCATCCGGCGTTGCATACCTCAAATTCTCGGCCATCCATGTCCGACCAAAAACATCGACGGTCTTATACGTCTCGCCATCGCGTTCATCAACAAACGTTCCGTATTCGATATCCGGATTGAAATAATACTCCTTCGGGAAATCGCAACTCCAATTTCTTGAATTATACCATTTACCGCTGTAACAGAAGTAACGATTTCTGCTCAAGTTAGCCCGCACCCTCATGTTCTCCTCATTACAAGGCGCGTTGTAAAATTCTGTCCATGCTTTATTGTAGCATACATAAGACATAAGCGTATCGCGCTCGCCCTGAATTTTCTTGCCTTCCTCGTCGCAAACACGTTCCCCGATATCGACTTCCCTATAGGTTGCAGCATCCCAACCCGTATCGCGGCAGATATAATATCCAGAAGAAGCCCCCCTCTGTTCGTTTACGTCATAAAGGTAAAGGGCCAACGAATTTTCCTTGAATTTATTTTTTACCATTTTCCCGATATTGTCTCGGTTACAAGGAACGCCAAATGTCGATACTTCCAAGTGGTTTGCAATTTTCCATTTCGAATCTTTGCACAAATAGTACAACGTATCAACAACCGGACTATTCATAAGTTGCGGCGTGGTACCACATGGGTTATTTCTCGTTTCATACGCCATCCTTGAAGCAACACTCCAGCCATCTTCCCTACAAACGTAGAACAAATTGGGATTATGCTCGCTCTTGCGAAAATCTCCTATTTTATCGCAAGGAACACCCTTAAGATCGCGGTCGTATTCATTCAGGACTTTCCATCCTTTTTCGGAGCATACGTAAAGATCCTCGCTAATGATTTTTTCAAAACCGATTCGCTTTACAGTACCAAACATTTCATCCGTGCAATAAGGAAGATCGAGGCATTTTCGGTGGATGTTACTGAATATAAGGTAAGGGTCATCGATATCGCTATCCGCAATCCCACATCCGCGCATGCCGACTCTTACAGCCCACGCATATATTGTTTCGTCGCCACCAGAATTTGCAAACCACGGCACACCTTTCCACGCGCCGCAATAATCCAATTTTTCTAGCGTTCCCGTCTCGGCAAAGTTTTGAAGATAATTGCCCAGTCCACTTGTGTCATTGAGAAAAACATAGTTTATGGCATCAACAATGGAATAATCCCTGATAAACGTTATAGGCTTATCCCTTGTTTTAATAAGCGTATCAAGTCCCAAGGCCTTATAAAGTTCTTCCTTGGCAATTTTTATGGCATCTTCCGTAGAGGCACCATTTGCAACATGCACATACGCACGGTTATTTATAAGAAGTTCATAGGGATTGTATTCTTTCCGGGAAGCGAAGCTCGGAGTGCCGCATGAGAAAGATCCAGTATTCGTCGAATCTTTAAAAATTTCAGGAACCGAGCTGGACGAACGAATCTTTTCGGAGGAACTCGATAACGAAGCGTTTGAACTCGACAGCAACACATCATTGCTACTGCTGACGAAAATTTCGGATGAACTGGAAAAAAGTACGCTTTCCGTAGCCGACGAAAGTTCGGTCGAATTCGACAGTTCGACAACGCTCGACGAACTCTCTACGGCGAGAACGTCGCCAGAGCTACCGAAGTCGCCAAAAGCATCTGAATCGGCAACATTCTCCGATTCCGAGCAGGCGATTAATGCCACGACAGACAACAAAAATGCAAATTTTTTCACAAATTCTCCCCCAAAACCCCGAAACCAACACTTGATAAAAATATATTTAAATAGCTTGTTGGTTTGTAAAAAAGAAACAACTCTTAGAATAAACGTTGAGACAAGCTCATCTTTTTTCGTTATTAGCAACAAAATTGCCGGCCGGGGCTTCCCAGTCACATTACTCTTTTACACAACGAATCGGTAAAAAGTCGCTATCACTTGCTTCCCTATATGATATTAAAGAGTTGTGAAAGTGCATTTGCTTAACATTCTTCGCATTACGATCACCATAAACCCAGTAATGACTCATACCCAATGCATTCATTTTTTCAGACGCCACATCATAAACTCCAAGAGCCAAAATAGTTGTTCCATACGTATTGCAACCATACCCATTACAGTGATTGCCTATTTCACTCACAAATTGCTCTAAATACGCACTCATCATATACCCGCTGAGTTCATTGAAATTAGGCGGAAAGAACGCGTTTAAATCTGTTGTATCAGGCAGTCTCCAACCTGCAGGACAAGCAGTTTGCGCAGCATTAGCCGAATAGAACCGTCCAGCAATTTCACAAT
>JAEEGK010022398.1_pt1 | contig 13272 bp, 15 predicted proteins | sample 8958771 | NCBI WGS metagenome assembly JAEEGK01 (sample SAMN16246547, study PRJNA631951) | gut metagenome | biome: gut microbiome; feature: rumen; material: SC-attached | host: Bos | place: Iran: Karaj | collected 2018-10 | reverse complement strand
GGCTTTTTCGCCATCCTTGCGGCAGGTGGACTGGCCAAGGCGATGATGTATGGAGTGCCCTTGTATTACGAAATTCTACCCAACGGGAAAACAAGACGGAAAAAAACGGTAGATCAGAAACGGCCTTCGCTGAAAGAAATCCTCTCCCACACCAAATTTGCTCTCAGTACCAAACTGGGATGTTTCCTCATCGGCTTTATGGTGCTTCTATTGGTGGGCAGTGTATTTGCTATGCTTTAAAAGGCTTCATATCATCTGCATAATTTCGCCGATAATCGCCCGCGAATAAGCATTGGCCACCTCAACAATGAACTGGCCAAAGTCGACACGGGCGTTATGATTGGCACTATCACTGATGGTGCGGATAACCGTGAACGGGACATTGAACTCCAGACAGACCTGCGCCACAGCCGCGCCTTCCATCTCGACGCACTGGATGCCCGGGAGCAAACTCAAAATTTCATTTCGCTTTTCATCGCTGTTGATGAATTGGTCGCCGCTAGCAATGTCGCCGAAATACAAGGTCGGAGCCAAATCGAAATCCTTGACAGCCTGCTCACCCACCATGTTTTCGACACCTTTTTCCAACAAATTGCTGACGGCCTTGCCAGCCAGTTCGGTCAAGTCAGGGTCACTGTCAACATAGATACGATTCAGCAAGGGCAACTCAAAGCGCGAGATGATGGGACGCGCATCCAAGTCGTGCTGCACCAGACGTTTGGAGATGACAATGTCACCCACCTTCAAACCATCGGCAACAGCACCTGCCGTGCCGATGAAAATCAAGTCTGTCACAGCAAACTCTTGTATTAATAAAGTGGCAGTGATGGTAGCAGCTACCTTACCCCATTTGGAGAAAGCCACCACACAGCGCACGTTGCCGATTTTGCCGACTACAAACTCACGGTTTGCAATTTTCACGATGGTCTTTTCAGTCAGCAAGGCCTTTACCTCGTCTATTTCTTGCGCCATGGCGCCTAATATTCCGATGTTTTTGGTCATAGATTCAGAGATTCAAAATTTAAGATTCAAAGATTCAATATTTGGCTGCTGGCTATTGGCAACTTCCACCAAGATAAGGGAAGCTCATTGATTACCAACAAGTGGCCAGAAGCCAGAAGCCATAGGCCAACAGCAATTAATTTGCGCGGCAAAAATAAAAAATACTACCTTTGCAAAAATTTACTGGATGAAGAAAATCTGCATTTTTTGTGGCAGCAGCATGGGCTTCGACCCGATTTACAAGGAGAAAGCCGCTGAGTTAGGTCACGTTTTGGCTGACAACGGCTGCGAACTGCTCTTCGGCGGAGGCAGCGTAGGCTTGATGAAAGTCATCGCCGACGTGATGATGGAACGACACTGCAAAGTGACAGGCACCATCACCCAACACCTGCTCGACATGCGGGTGGGACACCCCGATATCGACGAACTGATTGTGGTGGAGACCATGGCCGAGCGCAAGAAAATCCTCGAGGATATGGCCGACGGCTTCATCGCCCTTCCAGGCGGCATTGGCACCATGGATGAGTTCTTTGAGGCCTATGTACTCAGCCAACTACGTGTCTTCGACAAGCCAGTTGCTCTCTATAACGTGAACGGCTACTATGACGGCATCGTCGAGTTCATCCAACACATCGCCCACGAAGGCTTTATGCGTAAAGAACACGCCGACAACCTCATCGTCAGCGATGATGCAAAAGAACTCTTGAAGATGATGGAGCAGTTTCAGCCTGCTGACGTCACAAAATGGGTAGTTGAAATTAAGCAACAAGTGAAGAATTAGTTGAGAGTTTAGAGTTTAGAGTTTAGAGTTAAAGCCAGTCCCGTAGGGACGACAGATATTAAGCAGACGACGTGAGTCCCTGCGCTTAAAACAACAAGACCATGATAATCATAGGAATAACAGGCACCCTAGGTGCGGGAAAAGGCACCATCGTCGACTATCTCGTCAAGGAGAAGGGCTTCGTGCACTACTCGGTGCGGGCCTACATCACGGAAGAATGCCAACGCCGTGGCCTTGAGGTGAACCGCGACACGCTCACCATGGTGGGCAACGACCTGCGTGCCGCGCATTGTCCAAGCTACATTACCGACCAGCTCTTCGAGCGCGCCAAGGCAGAAGGCAAGAACGCCGTCATCGAGAGCGTGCGTACCCCAGGAGAAATACACTCGCTGCGCGAGAAGGGCGAGTTCTACCTCTTCGCCGTCGATGCCGACAGAAAGATCCGTTACGACCGCATCTACCTGCGCGGTTCCGAGACCGACCACATTGACTGTGAGACCTTCGTGGCCAACGAGGAACGCGAGATGACCGCCACTGATCCCAACAAGCAGAACCTTGGCGCGTGTATCAAGGAGGCCGACTTCGTATTCATGAATGACGGGTCCATTCCCCAACTGCACCAGCAAGTGGAAAAGGTGCTGACCCAGCTGCATGTGCGTCCTTCTTGGGACGACTATTTCCTCAACCTGGCCGACACCGTCAGCGAGCGCGCCACCTGTAACCGTGGACGTAGCGGCTGTGTCATCGTGAAGGACAAGCAAATCTTGGTGACGGGCTACGTTGGCTCGCCGCGCGGACTGCCGCATTGCGACGATGTGGGCCACCTCTTCCGCAAGACCATCCACGAAGACGGTAGCGTCACCCAGCACTGCGTGCGCACCGTCCATGCCGAGCAGAATGCCATCTGTCAGGCTGCCCGTCGCGGCATCGCATTGGATGGCAGCACTTTATACTGCCGTATGACCCCTTGTCGCACCTGCGCCATGCTCATCATCAACTGTGGCATCGTGCGCGTGGTGTGCGAACGTCGCTACCACGATGGCGCAGAGACTGAGGAGATGTTCAAGCAGGTAGGTATCAAGTTGGAATACAAATACGATGAAGTGCAGCAATATGAAGGACAGCGCTGCGACAACACCGATTCAACAAAATAACGATATAGGAACCCTGTTGTTTGTAGAGACGTAGCGCGCTACGTCTCTACTTTTTTCCCGACCAGGCGGACGACTATCCATAGCACGCTGAAAGCCAGCAGGAACGCTGTCCATGAGGGCAGTCCCAAAGCTGTAGGCAGAACACCTATCAGCATTGCCACACCACCCACGGTGAGCGCGTAGGGCATTTGTGTCCTGACATGCTGCAAGTGGTTGCAACTCGAGGCCAAGGAGCTCATAATGGTAGTGTCGGAAATCGGGGAGCAGTGGTCGCCCATGACGGAGCCTGCCAGCACCGAAGCCACCACATTATAGAACAACGGCATGGTAGCCTCGACGGACAGACCTTGCTCTTGGCAAAGCAGCCATGAAGCAGGCAAAATCAACGGATAGAGGATGGCCATCGTGCCCCATGAGGTGCCCGTCGAGAAGCCTATCAGAGCGGCCAAGAGGAAGGTCAGTACGGGAACCACAACCGGTGATAACGACCACTGCACCAAGAGCTGCGAGACGAACTCGGCCGTATGCATATCTTTGGTCACCAAGGCGATGGCCCATGCCATGGTCAGGATGAGCACAGCGTTGAACATGGCCTTGAAACCTTCCACCATCTCCTCCATAATTTTTCCGAACTTCATGTCGCCACGCAATAATGTCACCACGATGGCGGTGAGCAGCGAGAGTATCGAGGCCCAAAGCAAGGCCTTGTAGGAATTGGCTGCACCTATGGTGGCGGAAAGCTTAGAGAAAAAGCCCGTACTCGCCTGCCATACCGAAGCATCGTACCCTGTGGCAATCAGTCCGATGATAGTGCCGAAAATCAGCACTGTCAACGGAATCAAGGCATCGATGATATGGGCAGGTTTGGCCACGCTGTTCGTCATTTCCGTCTCCATCAACGTAGTCTGACGCGCCTTGCGCTCCGCCGTCAGCATCGGACCAAAGTCGCGGCCACTAAAGATAATCATCAGCACAAACCCAAGGGTGAGGAAAGGATAGAAACTGTAGGCCAAAGAATGGAAAAACACCGAATAGGCCGAAGCTTCCAGCCCGATAGCTCTAATGCCGTCCTGGATATAGCTCAACTCCGCCCCAATCCATGTAGTGACAAAAGCCACCGCCACCACAGGTGCTGAGGTGGAGTCAACGATATAGGCCAGTTTCTCACGCGACACCTTCAACTTGTCGGCAATGGGGCGCATCGTGTTGCCCACCACAAGCGTGTTGGAATAGTCGTCGAAAAAGATGCAAAGATCCATAAAAAACGTCATCAGCTGTCCCGAGCGCGGTCCACGTGCCCGTCGCGACAGCCGGTTGACCACGCCCTGCATGCCGCCGTTGGCCGTGATGATGCGCACCATGCCACCGATAATCAGCGTGAAAACGATAATCATCACATGGTCGGCATCGAATAGAGAACCCACGACATAAGTGTCGACCACGCGCAATAGTCCGCCACCCAAGGCCGATGCTGGACTCGCACCACCATACAAGGCCATAAGAAAAGTGCCTGTCAGAATGCCGACAAAGAGTGACGAAATCACCTCCTTTATTAATAAGGCCATCACGATGGCTACCAAAGGCGGCAAGATTGACATCCACAGCGGCATCAGGCCAGCTACGGGATTGAAAATGTACAGCAATGCCAGGCCCACTATCAGGACAAGCAGCATTGCCAAAACAATCCATTTTTTCTTCATAGGCGCAAAACGAGGCTCAAAAATACAATTTTTTGCACAAAAATCGTTTAATCAAAACAAATTGGTCTTATTTTTGCACTTTTTATATGATTTGAACAATTGAACAACTAATGGGATATGTTTCGCATAGAAATCTATCAATAATAGAATAAAAATCCATCAAATCGGAATTCCGAATTTTGACAAGTAATTCCTTGAAAGATTTCTTGCCGAAGGCAATCCCACAGAAAACAGAACAACTATGAAAAAAGGAATCATCATTGCATTATGCAGCCTCGCAGTACTATTTGCAGCCTGCACGAAACCCGAGCCTGAACCAGAACCCGTCGATTACGCCCCCAACTACATCGGCAATTACATCGGCCAGTTCACGCTCAACATAGACTCAATAAACTACCAGCCTCAACCCCTGAGTCTTCCCATCGATGGCATCGGAATGAAGATTGCAAAAGCGGAACAATTCAATGCCATCACGGCCACGGTGACGGTTGACAACGAGTCGTACCAAACCTCAGGCACGGCCACGGATAAGAAAGCCGATTTCGAAACCGTCCACCTTGTCATTGACGAAACGCATCAACTCAGCAACCCTTATCTCTTTAATCTGGATCTTCAAATGGAAGCCACCAAGACCGAGAGCGACACGCTGAACATCGTCGGCACCTTCACTGGCAACGGCCACGCCACCATTATGGGACAAGAACAGGTATTCAACAAAGTATCGGGTACCATTAATGGAAAACTGGTAAAACAATAACTTAAAATACATTTCATCATGAAGAAATCCACTTTATTCCTGGCATGCTGCATCGGCTTGATGTTTTTTGCAAGCTGCAAGAAAGAACCTGTAGCACCTACTATTAGCCTCCTTGCAGAGGAGGGCTGCGTGATTGAAGACGCACAAGTGTATTCCGGCAACGAGATTTTGGTCGGTTTCACGGGTACGGGCGAGAACCTCACACAAATCGAAATCGTCCTTTCGCTTGACGGCACCATTCTGGCCAACCATACCGGCGACCTCAGCAGCCAAAAGACTGCATTCACCTACAAGCACGCTTTTACCGTTGAAGCAGTGGGCAAAGTCACCATCAGAGGCACAGTCTACGATGCCAACGGAACGTCTGCCTCGAAGACCTTCGACATCTACTTCAACGAGAAACCCAACACCAAGTTTTTGGGTCATTACGAAGGTGACGCTCTCTTTACTGGTATCATAAAAGTCAACGTAATGGGTGATTCGATTAACCAAGAAGTCACCGACAGAGCCATTCCCATCATACTCGACCTCAGAGATGGTGAAACCATAACCGAAGTCATCGGCAACTGCAAAATCAACGACCAAGAAATGGAGCTCAAAGGCGCGGTTGATGGCGACACGGTGACCTTCGAGGCCGTCAGCACGACTGTCACCTCCAACTATGAGATGAACGGGTTCAGTATTCCTCTTAGCATGACCATTACCTACACTGTCACAGGCGTGCTCAACAACGGAACCTTGACACTCAACGGATCTTGCAACGGTGATGGAGTGATTCCTTTATTAAACGGCACAACCTACCTTGAAGGTTCTATCGGTGGTAGTCTAGCGAAGCAATAACCACCTTCGAACAACGCACATCATGCAGAAAAAAGTTCCATATAGAAGCATTGCGGCCTTTGCCGTGATGCTTCTGTTGTTTGTAGCAAACGTCGGCTGCCGCCCCACCAATGACATCGACCTGCTTTCGATGGACCTTGAACAATACCAACCGGTGGAAGAGTTTGCAGAGGCCTACGAAGCTCTTAGCAGCCAAGAGCAACTGCAATCCGACGCGCCCTACGACCTGGAACAGACCATCCGCGTCATCAATGCCATGGAGCTGGCACAGATGCATGCCGAGAGCTTCGACGACTTCCTCGACTATATGGCCCAACAGGACTACACAGGTGTGGCACCCGACGTGTTAGAAGCCAAGCGCAAGCTGTTCCCTTTGCTGGAATACACCTACAAGCTGCAAAAACAAGACGAGCAGCTGAGCAACATCTGGATGCTGATGCGCAGCGTGGCCCGTGGCAGCGAGAGCCTGATGGGCAACACCTCACTCGTCGAACTGATCATGATGATGCATAGCGACATCTTCGCCCTATTCCATTTGGCTACAGGTGGCGACGTCGAGAAAAGCCTCAACGAAGCCTTCGAACAATACGAAAAAGACACAAAGCTGAAAGCACAGGTGCGCGAAGACCTCGACCGCTTGCGCGAGTCGTACCGCAACTATTTGGAGTACTACGTGCCCATCTACAAGAAGTATATGGGAGAATACGACGCCCTGTGTGTCGAGAAGGACCAGGCCTATTTCGACCTTTATGGCGGCAGGGCCGACGATGCCTTACAGCATACCCAGAACATTCTCGACAAATACCCCGATAATGCCGAGGCTATGCTTTTGCAGTCGATGGGACTGATTTTGGAAAGCGCTTCCGAGGCCACGCCCAAGCCCAGCATCAGTATGAATGATATTGAGACTGGGCAACCCCGTCCCGACAACGAGGAAGAAGACGACCGTCCACAGCTGCCAATGAGCGTGAAACAACGCGAGGCCAATGACATGTTGAAACGCTACACCGAACTCTATCCTACACGCACTGCACCGGCACTTATGCTTGAAGGACTGCTCTATCAGCAACTGGGCGACCAAAACACCGCTTTGTTGCGCTTTCATCAGGCCTCGGTGGAATATCCCCGCCAGGCCGAGCGACTTACCGACATGCTCGATGCCTACAATATGCGCACCTATCTTACCAAGACTCCTGAGGGGCAATATCTCCGTCGTCTCTATGCCTCCACTATGGAAGGCTACGGCTTGTTCAGCCCCAACTTGCAGAAGGCGCGCTACCACGCTAACCAAGGCAATATGGACGAAAGCCGCAAGGAAATCTTCAACCATTTCTTCCGCCGTGGCAACCAAGGCATCTACGACGAGCTGCTCTCCGACATGCAATTCTGCGAGGAGAACCTTTACGGTCCCTTCAAGAGCCTGCTTATCGAACAGTCATATATCGACGTCACCGTGGAACCCACATCGAGTTGGGTGTTCTGGAAAGACAAGAAAGAGGTACATGTCAGCATCAGCAACCGTTCCGACCTGAGGCTTGAGAATGTGCGCGTCTTCCTCTGCATACATTACACCGATATGTACAAGGACGAATACGACGTGGTAAAGGTGCCCAAAACCCAAAATGTCATTGAGCCACATTCCACCGCCGACCTTGATATCGTAGAGCTGAACTATAAGGACAAAGACTACGACGACATCACCCGCATCCGTGCCATCGCCATGACCGACGACCGCATCTGCTGGATTGATGAGGTGAAATACAAGCAGGCCAAAGCCCTTGCGCACGACCATGGCAACAACAGTAATCTCAACCAATGGCAACAGCGCGACCGCGAGGAGTACCTCAGCAACTACTCGCTGGAACCCCAGAAATTACAGAAAGCTTTGCGCACCGGCGTCACTGTGTTGCCTCCTGAAGAAGACCCGACTGAAGAGAAAAGCACATGGAAATCGATCAAAGGCTGGTTCAGCCACCCCGACAATACGCTCAACATCGAGCTGCCGCGCACCCTCGTGATGGCCGACCCTGTGTTTTCCATCCGCCCCTTGGATGCAGCCGATGCACTACAGCCCGACGAGAACTACCTCTCAGGCACGTCCATCCACCTGCATTTCGACTACAATCCCGTGCTGGACGAGATAATACCACTTTACATCTACACTGAGGCTGCCGACTTTAGGGTTGACATCCTCTATCGTGGGAAAGACTCAACAGTTCAGGGTGTAACTATTCTCAGACAATAAATCTCTAACCGAACGCATCCGAAGAATCCGAAAAGGTTTCAGTATAATTCGGGTCAGTTCGGTTAGAGATACTAATACCATTACAAAAAACAAAAAAAACGGAAGATTTCTCAACCGTTTTTTGTTGGTAGCGGGGGGAGTATTCGCAAAGTCTCCTTTTCCAATGGTTAATTATCTGGTTTTCAATAAGATTATTTTCTAAATAAGCCATTTTTTCGGTATTTTTTGTCCCGTTTCAGTCCCGGGGTTGTAGCGGGTAACTTTCCCCGCTACAGGCATTTACGTGATGGCCTGACCCTTATTTAGACACAAATTTTCGGGTTTTTGCGCCGATTTTGCGCCGATTTTTAATCAAGTTTTATGACAGATTCTTCGATTATATCAACTAAAAAATAGCTATCCAAACACTCTACCCTATATTTAGCCCCATTTTCCAACTGAACCTCTTTTATATTGTTGAAACTTATAGTCTTTTTAATTCCTCCACTCTGACCTATCGGGATACCTTTCGTATTGATAATCCGCAACAATTCTTTCTTGATTATGATGTCATATTTGTTTTTAAAATTCTCTATCGTTTCGGATAAGTCGTTATTTAGCTTTTCGGCATCTCCAAGTTGTTTTTTGGCTTCATTTAGTTGTTCCTCAAGCTTTTTTATTTTGTTTTCGGTTTGGTTTCGCATATCAACAGTTTGGGCATAGTTCCCGACCACTACAAAAGTGGCCAACACGCCAATGAAACCAATGATGACATTATTATCATTGATTTTCATTTTTTCACACCAGATGCCTAAAATAACCGACGCTATTAGGATACATACAAAAATAAATACAGCAACAATCATCCAATTGGGCTTGTTTTCACTTTCCATATCACTGAGTTTTAATTGTTTAATCTCCCACTTCCTCTATATACCCTTTCCCAAGCTCGTAAAATCCGTAACGGATCTGGTTTTTCAAGCAGAAATCCTTCACTTCGATAAGGCGAGAGTTTTCTTTGTCTTCATGTTCGCCTACAACAAGTAGGAAGATATTATCATCCTTATATCGCGTTTCCTTGTAGTATTGGATTTGGCCCTTCATACGATTAAACTCGTTGGACTTGACCACACTCTTTGCGTCCTTCAATTCGATGCCGGCAACGCCGTTGGCCACGTCCATGTCGATGACAGTGGGGATACGGCCACCGAGAGTATATTGCGGCGTGACCTCGACAAATCTTTTCTTCATATACTTGATCAGTTGGGTCTCGATGGTTTTTTCCGTATAGCTGTTTTTTAACTTTGGATCTGCCTTGGGAACAAAGCCCTTGAGATGTTCGATAACATCTTCTAACGTGGCGTATTGTGTAATGATTTTGCCGCCGTTTTCCTCAATTGATTTTTGTTTTAACCCCAACAGTGAGGCAACACCTATTCCTAAATCATCTAATAATCCCATAATATTGATATTTAATTATTTAATACATTTTGCAAGTTATTTGCGATTATCACAAATTGATTGAATCTTGCCCGGTAACGAGCTTCAGCAAAATGTCTCGTTTGTCGGGTGAGACCTCAAACGTCACGGAGATCTTTTCTGGGGCATTCACAAGGTCGGCGTCAACATATCTTTTCGGGTATGTGAAGAAATACGTTACATCTTCTTCGATTAGCGAAGCCAACGCAATCAATTCGTCGACAGCAATCTTGCGTTCACCACTTTCGATTTTACTAATGGCCGAACCGTCAACGTGCAAAACGTCGGCAAACTGTTCCTGGGTGAACCCCTTTTCCTGACGGATTTTCTTGAAATTTTCATGAATTTTCATAGTGCAAATGTAATTTATTGGTTTTCAATCTGATTTGCGATTTCTACAAATATATTTGCGATTTTTGCAACTTTTTCTTGCGATTATCGCAAATAGTTTTCTAATTTTGCATCGTCAAATATTTAACGATGTTAAATCAAAATTTAAGCCAAATGCAAACAATCCAATTAAGCGAGCTTCGGGGCCAGTTGACGGCCAACGACTACGAGCTGTTCCGCCGTGGCGTCATCATGGAGTGCCGCGTCACCAACGCCACCTGGAGCAACTGGACCACGGGCAAGTTCCTGCCCGAGAAGAAGTACCAATCCATTATCGACCACGTGGCCGCCCGCTTCGGCCTCACCGTGTTCGGAACCGAAGTGGCGGTGGAAGGAGGCGGGAAATGAAAAAGAAAATCTACGTCGCCAGCAGCTGGCGCAACGAACACCAACAGATGTTGGTGGAACACCTGAGAAATTTAGGCTACGAAGTTTACGACTTCAAGCATCCAAACAATGGACTGCCAGGCTTCCAATGGAGCCGCATCGACAACGACTGGCAGAACTGGGACATGGATGATTACAGGGACGCTTTAGAAGACCCATACGCGCAATTCGGATTCAACCGCGATTTCGATGCCATGAAGGCCGCCGACATCTGCGTGCTTTGCCTGCCGTGTGGGCGGAGCGCCCATCTTGAGGCTGGGTGGATGAAAGGTGCCGGAAAGAAAGTTGTCGCATACATTGATCCTATTGTCACGATTGAGCCCGAGTTGATGTATCTCCTACTTGATGGCATCGCCCTCGACCTTACAGACCTTAGAATCATTCTGGAAGGAGGCCAACGATGAAACGCCCGCGTTACCGCCGCCTGCGCAAAGCGGGCAACAGATGGCACGGCAAGGACGGGAAAAGCGTCTATATAGTCAGGTTTATTCGCAACGGCCACGTCTCGCTCAGATGGCCGATAAAGTTAGGATAACACCATGGACGGCCTGCTTTTCGACCCGATAGAATACACCGACCCCGGCATTCGCGCCGCGATGGACGGCAAGACCTGCCGACAGTGCGGCCACCGGCAAGCCTCACGCCAAGGCTACGAGGGGCGCAACGTGGTGCAGGTGTGCAATGCCCAGAAGAGCAACCTCACCAAGAGCGGCCTCCTTCGCGTGCGCGTCAACCAACCCGCCTGCATATTGTTCACACATAAAGACAACGCGAAATGAAAAAGGAAGATGTTGAAAAAGCCGTCTTTGCCTTTCGATATGCTTGCCCTCATAGTACCCTGCTGAAGCATTTCGATGGCAACAAAGAACCATACAACTGCTGGGAATGGAAATCGGATGAGCACGATTATAAATGCAATGGTTTCATTTGTAAACGGTTGCGTGAATTTATAAACATTCTCAAAGAGCCAGAACAAGATTCTCTACCAGATTTCAAAGAACCATAGGCCAAGACCTCCGAGGAACGCGCCAAATACTATGAAGCCCGCGAAGCCTACCGCCGCAAGTGCGAGGACTTCAAGGAAGAAATGTTCAAATACCTGTCGCATTATGAACCACGAAATACCAACCACCTGCCCCAACTGCGGGCATGAATACGACGCCAGGCTCCACTGGCTCGTGTGCCCTGAGTGCGGGCACGAGACGCAGAAACTGCAAACCGAACAAACACAAGACCATGATCTCTGACGGAAGACCCATTCTGGATGCCTGCTGCGGGAGTCGTATGTTCTGGTTCGACAAGGACAACCCTTTGGTCGACTTCATGGACATCAGAGACGAGGAATGTACGTTGTCGGACGGGCAACTGTGCATCGTGCATCCCAACATCATCGGCGATTTCACCCGGATGCCTTTCCCTGACAAGTCGTTTCGCCTTGTGGTTTTCGACCCTCCGCACCTGGTTTGGGCAGGCAAAGCAGCTAACCTTTACAAAAGGTTCGGTTGCCTCAACCGAGACTGGAAGACGGAGTTGGCCATGGGCTTCAGCGAGTGCTTCCGTGTGCTCGACGACTACGGAGTGCTTGTGTTCAAATGGGCTGAAACGCAATTGAAATTGAAAACAGTGTTGTCGCTGACCCCCGAAAAACCTTTGTTTGGTCACAAGCGCGGCCACACTTTTTGGATTTGTTTTATGAAAACACCTAAACCATGAGCTACCTATCCGACCGCCTCGCGGCTTACCATATCACCGATAAGGAGAACACCTTCAAGGCCCAAGCCGAGGAGCCTGGCCGCTTCTGCGACTTCCGGTTCTTCACCGAATCGGAGCCGGAGAAGGACAAGAAAGGCACCGTGCTTGGTACCAACATCGTCATCAACTACCTGACTCCATCGGGCGAAGTGGCCTACTATAACCACGGCAACAGCCAGACGCGCCGCTTCAGCCGTATAAGATACTTCGACCCCGACCGGCACGGCGGCCACAAATACTTCCAGGAAAAGGGCACCGAAATGATGCCCTTCAACACCCCGGCAGTCATCGAGGTCTACCGCAAGAAAAAGGAACTGAAGACGCTCTACATCGTGGAAGGCGAGTTCAAGGCCTTCAAGCTCTCCATGATGGGCATCCCCGCCATCGGAATAGGCGGCATATTCAACTTCAAGGACACCACCAAATCGAAGATGCACCCCGACATCATCGACGTGATCCAGAAGCTCAAGGTGCAAAACGTGGTCCTGATCTTCGACCGCGACTGCCTCGAGGTCCACTGGGAAGAAGGCAAGGACCTCTGCAGACGGCCAAACAACTTCTACGTGGCCCTCAACGTGTTCAACGAGCTGCTGAAGCCCTACGACGTGCAGCTCTACTTTGCCCACGTCAACGAGAAATGCGACCAGAAAGGCATCGACGACGCGCTGCTTGCCCCCAACAACGACGTGCAGACCATCCTCAACGAGCTCACCTCGTTCACTTCGGGAATGCCCAACCGGTTCTACATCGACACCTACCAGGTGACCGGCATGTCGTCGTACCGCCTGAAGCAGATCTTTGGCCTG
>JAEEGK010022397.1_pt1 | contig 13272 bp, 11 predicted proteins | sample 8958771 | NCBI WGS metagenome assembly JAEEGK01 (sample SAMN16246547, study PRJNA631951) | gut metagenome | biome: gut microbiome; feature: rumen; material: SC-attached | host: Bos | place: Iran: Karaj | collected 2018-10 | reverse complement strand
CTAATTTAAGTAATAATTAAAACATTATTTTCATAATTTTTATTATTTTCTTCTAAATTAATTTTTTCATTATTTTTTTCATTATTATTTTCATTATTATTTTCATTATTATTTTCATTATTTTCTTTATTATTTTCATTTTTATTTTCATTTTTATTATTAATACTTTCTAAATTACTATTTTCTTTATTATTATTTTCATTATTATTATAATTTTCATTATTATTATTTTCATTTTTTTCTTCATTAAAAGAATTTTCATTATTACTTAAATTAGAATTTATTTCATTTATTTCTTTTAATAAACTACTATCATTATAAATAGGATGTAATGTTTTTTTACTACTTTCAACAGCGTCATTTAAAATTTTATTATTTAAAGTATTTAAATTAAATAAATTTATTTGAATTTGTTTAAGTTTTTTAATATCGTAATTAAGTTTATTATATTTTAATTTTAAATTTATTAAATATTTTTCACTTTCAGTTTTATTATTATTATTTTCATTATAATCAAAAATATTCATTGTTGAATTTTTTTTGCTTTTTGTTAAATAAGGTAAAAATGAACAACTTTGATTAAAATAATTCGAAAATGATTTATTTAAATTTTTCATTTATATTATTAAAAATAAAATAATAAATAATAAAATTAAATTTCAAATAGAAAAAAATATTTATAATTTTTAATAACGAAAAAATTAATTATTATTAAAAATAATATTTAATTTATTATTCAAAATTTTTAATTCAGAAATAATTTCATTTGATAATAAAGAAGGTTCGTTTATTTTATCTAAATTTTTATTTAATTTTTTAATATCTTCTAATTTTAAATTAGAATCTAAAATATTATTAAATGTTGAATTATATGTTGAATAATTATTATAAAAATTATCATTATTTTTTACTTTTGATTTATTTTTCTTTTTATTTGAATTTTCAAAAGGAGAAAAATTTAATTGTTTTACAAATAAATTAATTTGAGTTTTTATTTTATCATTTTTATTATTTTCTTCATTTTTATTATTATTATTATAATCATTTTCTTTATAATTAAATATTTTTATATATTCTTTTTTATTATTATTATTATTATAATCATTATTTTTAATTTTTATTTTATCAAATGATTTATTTAATTTACTATTATTTTTATTATTATTATTATCATTTTTATTATTATTTTTAAATATATTTTTAATATCAATATTTAAATAATTTTTTTTTTCATAATTTTTATTTTCATAATTTTTATTTTGATATTTCAAATCATTTAAATTTTTTTCTACTTTTGAATCATTTAATTCAATTTCTTTTTTAATTTGATTAAAACTTCGATTTAAATCTCTGCTTGAATTATTTTTATAATATTTCGATAAAGTTTCTCTATTCACTTCAAAATTTAAAAGATCAACTGGTTGATTTTGTTGTCGATTTAATTTAAATTCATTAATTTTTCCTTTAACTTCAGAAATAATTTCTCCTTTATTTCCATTATGAATTTTTTTATATTGAATTAAATTATTATTACTTCTATAATTATTTGACAACGAAGAATTAATAATCGAATTTAATTTATCTTTCAAAGACATTTAATTTAAATATTTTTAATTTGAATAAAATATTAATTATATGTTTCTTAAATATTATTAATCTTTCCTTTATAATAATAATAATATAATTTAATTTAAATTGAATATAAAATGGGTATTTTATCTTCACTTTGCAACAAACCCAACCCAAAAAAAACCCGAACTAAAAAAGACCCAGAAGACCAACAACATATTTTTGGTTTCACAAAAGATGGTCTCAAAAAAGACGCAGATCAAGCAGGTCAAGATAATTATGATATCATATCTTCAGAACTAGGTCAGAACATATACTATTTTGCGGTATATGATGGACATGGCATAAAAGGAAGAGAAGCTTCCGCATTTGCAAAGGACGAAATACACAAATATTTAATAAAAGAAAAGATATTTATCGCAACTTTACAAGAAAGAAAAGAAGCCGAAAAATTTTTTAATAAAATATTCACAAACGTTCAGAACAAATTTAAAAAAAAAAACACCGATTTCGAAACATCAGGAACATGTGCGATATGTATATTAATAGTAAACAACCATTGTTTTATAGTAAACTTAGGGGATAGTAGAGCAATAATAGGTCACAACCAACTAGGAAATAAAATAGTATATCAAATGAGCATCGACCACAAAGCAAACCGATCAGATGAAAAAGAAAGAATAGAAAAAAGTGGGGGATATGTAGCAATGGAACATGAAAAAGGTTTAGGTCCTTTCAGAGTATATTCTAAAAACGATGATGGACCTGGTTTAGCAGTAAGTCGTTCGTTAGGAGATGTGTTTGGACACACTGTTGGAGTGAGCCACTTTCCTGAAATTAGTTATAAATTACTTGAAGAAAATGATGTTTTTATTGTTATTGGAAGTGATGGTATATGGGATGTTATGAATAGCCCCGAAGTTGTTGGGTATGTGTTTGAAAAAATAGAAAAAGAAATTACTTGGAGTAGACAAAGAATTGTTGAGGAGTTGGTTCAAGAATGTAGAAATAGATGGGAGCTTATTAATATTTATAAAGAAAAAATTATTATTGAAAAAATGACGGCCAAAGAAAAAGAAAAAGAAAATAATAGCCAAAATGATAATGAAAATATGGAATTAAATAATAATACAGTAAAAACTAATAGACCTATGGTAAGACAAAATATAGATGATATTACTGGTGTAATATGTTTTTTTGGAGTTGGAACTGAATAATATAATTATATTATTATTATTATATAAATAATTATAATTTTAATTAATTAATCTAATAAAATTTAATATAAAAAATTTATTTTTTTTCAAAATTTTATTAAAAAAATAATTTCTATTTTTTTTAATTTATATATATATATGTTTTGCAATTTAATTAATTAAAAAAATGCCTTTCGGAGTCGGAACTGCAATTGCAGGTTTAGGTGCTATTGGTCTTGGAGTAACAGTAACACCTATTTTATTAGGCTTCGGAGCAGCAGGAATAGCAGCTGGTTCAGTTGCTGCTTCTATTCAATCAGGAATTGGTGCAGTAGCAGCAGGAAGCACATTTGCCACTTTACAAAGTTTAGGCATGACAGGTGCATTAGCAACTGGAGCAATAGGTTCGGGTGTTACAACTGCAATTGGAGGCTTAATAGCACTAATTCCTTAAGTATATAAATATAATATTATTATAATAATATAAATATAAAATTAAAAATAAAATTCATTTTGTTTTTTTTATTTTATTTTAATAATTAAAATATATTTTTTAAAAATAAAATATAATATTTATTTTTTTCCTAAACTCATTATTTTCATTCCATTCAAAATAAAATCATCATTATTAACATAATTATTATTATTATTATTATTATTATTTTTATATTTTTTCATAGGAGAACTCATATAATTCGTATTGAAAAATTTTTTATTTGTATTGATAGGTGGATTCCAACCTTTATTATTTTGAGAATTTACAATAAATAAATTTTGTTTTTTTAAACTTCCATCAAATTCAGATTTAAATCTTTTATTACCATAATTAATTTTATTATTATTATTAATATCATTTTTTAATACGATTTGTTTAACTGAAACAATAGGCGATAAACTTTTATTAACTAAAAGATCATTTGAAGAATTATAATTATGATTGAATTGAAATTCATTATTTAAAATTATTTTTTTCCCTAAATTTGAAACATCATTTTCTTGATTAAATTTTTTATAATTTATTGTATTATTAAATTTGATATTATTATTATTATTATTTGATTTAATTTCATTTATATTTTTTATATTATTTATATTTTTTAATTTTATATTTAAATGAAAATTATCTTTAATGTTGTTTGAAATATGTTTTGAATTAATATTATTTTCTGTTTTTAAAATGTTTTCATTTAAAATTATTGGATTTCGAGTTTCTTTTGTTTTTGATGATTTTTGAAAAATTGTGTTTATTATTTGATTTTTATTATTATTTTCTTGTTTTATTTTTTCATTTTCAAGATTATTTTTGATTTTCTTTTCTGTAGATTTATTAATAATATTATTTTTCTCTATAATTTCATTATTATTTTTATTATCAATATTATTTGTATTATTATTATCAATGTTATTATTATTTTCATTATAAGCATTATCAATGCTATTGTTGTTTGAAATTTTATTAGCATCAATTGTTTCTTTAGTATGATAAAAAATAATATTATTATTACTATTATTTTTATTGCTATTATCATTATTACTATTATTACTATTATTATTATTGCTATTATCATTTTTATTATTATTATCATTATTATTATTTTTATCATTATTATTAGCATTATTATTATTAATATCATTATTATTATTAGCATTATTAATATTAATATCATTATTATTATTTTTATTATTATTAGTATTATTATTAGTATTATTATTATCATTATTATTAATATTAATATCATTATTATTATTTTTATTATTATTATTTGTATTATTATTAGTATTATTATTATTATTATTGTTAATATTAATATCATTATTATTAGTTTTATCAATTTCACTACTATTATTTTTATCATTAAATTTAGAATTATTATTTTTATTTTTATTATTTACATTATTATTGCTATTATCAACATTGCTATTATTAATATCAATATTACTACTATTATTATTACTTACATTATTATTATTATTTGTACTTTTTTTCAAAATAGAATCTTTATGAACATAGCTATATCTTTTATTATTACTTTCTTTATTTTTATTATCATCATCATCATCATAATCTTTCATTTTAAAATAACTTTTTGAATATCTCGCAGTATTTAATTTAATAAATTTTCTTTTTGTTTTTGAATTTCTTTTTTCATTATTATCAAAAAAAGTTATTTTTTTTTCACTATTATTATTACGTAAATTTTTCATACTTTTGGTAAAAGTTTTAATATTTTCATCAAAGCTTTCATCATTTTTATATGGATTATAATTAATATTAACTTTTTCAACATCATCAGAATCAATAGAAATTTTTTTTTCGAGTTTTAAATTATGAGTCAAAGTTCTAATAATTTTTTTATTAACAAATTGTTTTTTAACTTGTTTATTCACAGGATTAACAAATTCATTCAAATTTTTTTTAAATTTAATGTCTTTAATAAAATCAGCCAATTTTCCAAATTTTATTTTAATTTCTTTAAATTCATCCCAAATTTCATCAAATCTTTGAACTAAAATTTCATTTTCTAATTTATATTTTTCTTCGCCTTCATTTATCATATCAAAAACATTCTTTTTTAATTCATTATAATCTTCGATTTTTTCAATTAATTCATTAGTTTTATTTTGTAATTCAATTGCTTCTTTGCAATTTAACATTTTAACATCCATAATTTTTTCATTGTATTTTTTTAAAAATTCTTCATTAACTTTTTCCATTTGTTTTATTCTTTTTTCAGTGTAAATATTACATTGTTTTACTGTGCTTTCTAAAAGTTTGTTAATGTCCGAAGTTAAATTTTGTTTTTGCAATTGAAGAACTGAAACTGAATTTGATATTTTATTTGTTTTGGTTTTAATTTCTTCGGTTTGAGAATTTATCCAATAAATAAAATCTTTTACTGTTTCGTATTTTTGGTTTTTTCCTAATAAATTTGGACATTGAAAATTGTTTATAAAAAGTTGATCGTATTTTAAATTAGTTTCTGAAATGTTTTTTTGGTTGTTTTGAATTCGAAGTTCAAATGAAATTATTTTATCTTCTGTTGATTTTTTGAATTTTTCATATTCGTTGAATTTAGATATGTCAAATTTCGTTTCGGATATTAAATTTGATAATAATTTTGTTTTTTCGTTTATTGATGAAATTTTTTCATCGAAATTTGAAGAAATATTGTAAATTTTTTCTGTTGTTAATGATAAAGAATTTTTTAAATTTGTTTCTATTATTTTTACATATTCTAACAAATCATTTTTAAATTTATTTAAATTATTTAAATCAATATTATTAAGATTTTCTAAAATTTCATTTTCATTTGATTTTTTTTCTTCAATTTTTGACATAGAAATTATTAATTAAAATTATTAAAAAATATATTTATAATAATTAATTTATATTTTAAATTAAAAAAATAATATGAAAATAATATTGTTTAAAATAAATTATGTTTGAAATGTATTTAAATTTTGCGAATTTAATTTATATTCCAAATCTAAAAATATTTTTAATAAATGTTCTTCACTTATAATTTCTTCTCGTAATTTATTCAAATTATTAATATACAAAATTATATTATTAACATTATTAACATCATTATTAAAATACATTTTAATATTAAATAAAACACTTTTAATATAATTAAAATACCCAAATTCTTTAAATTTCTTTTTTATTTGTTTTTTATTTTTTTCCATTTTTTTTAATTTTATTAACTGCGATTGATTTATTATTCTATTCATAAGAATTTTATTAATAGACTGAACTTTATTAATATTACTCAAACTACTATTATTCTCACTTATTATATTAAAAGCACTACTATTATAAATTTTATCATTACTTATTCTAATATCGCTATTGCCTTTCATGCCCAAATCAACTTTGCTTCCCAAAAACTGATTATTTTTATTTTTATAATGACTAATTTTTAAATTACTCAATCTCATATTAATATTATTACTATTTTTATCATTTTCAATATATTTTTTAATCAAATCATTAAAATCATATACTATTCTAAAATTATAATAAAAAAGAGTATATATAATATCATTTAATATTAATATTAATTTCACTAAACCAGAAATGCTTCCAGCGATGTCTTGAACTTTTTTATATGTTCTTTCATAAAACTCTCCATCATTATATAAATTAATCGTATAAGCCGCTCGAATTGAATGAAATAAATTTTCTTCATCTTTTCTAACTTCTTCTTTTAAATAATTATTAAATTCTAATTTAAATTCATATTTAATCTTATCGAAAAATACACCAACTGTTGTTCTTAATCTAACCGGGCTAAAATATAAATGAACATAGGTCCAATCGAACATATAAATATTAAATGAAGTGTTTTTTAGTATAAAATTAAAAGGATATGAATAATTTCTTAATTGAACATTTGTTTTTGGAAAGTTTATATAAAAATTGTTGAGATATATAAAATCTGTGTCAATGTCTAATTGATTTGTGCATATTTGATTTCCAATTATTGTATTATTAACACAGTTTTTTAATAATATTCCATAATTTATGTTGTTTCCTGAAGAAAATCCATGTGCGATTTTGGGAAAAAAAAAACTCGGGTCGGTTATTGGAATGGTTGAGTTTGTTTCGGCATTATAATAATATTTTATACAAAAACTTTCGTTGAATATTTTTTTCATATTTTCGGTGAATTTTATGTTGTTGATGTTATAATAATCTAAATCATCACATTTTTCGTAAATCCAATGAGAATAATTATATTCATCTACATAATCATTCGGATTTGAAGATAAATTATAAATTCCAACAATACGAAAATATTTTGTATTCGTAAATGAAGAGCCATTAACAAAATACAAAGTAACATAATGAAAAAAATTTTCTTTATTTATTTCATATTCATCAACATCATCAATTGTTTGTTTGTAATAAAAAGCAACAGGATGTTTTTTAAACAAAAAATCCATCGAAAAAATTATAGTTAAACTTAAACAAACCAAAATAATCAAAATAGATAAAAAACCAGAAACAATAGAAGAATGTTTTGAACTACCAGAATAAAATAAAGTAATTTTTGGTGTAATAAAATCAAAATTTTTTATGAACATTTTTTATTTGAAAAGATAAATTAAATAATAAATATTAAATTTTATAAAAATAATAAAAATATATTTTTCTTATTTAAACATTAATTATTATTATTATAAAAATAATAATTATAATTTTCAAATCAAAATTTGATTTTTATTTTTTATTTATTAAATGATTTTTGTTAATTTATTTTTTGTATTATTATTATAAAGTAAAAAAAATGTTAATGAATAAAAATAATAATAATAATAATAATATTAATATTAAAAATAAACAAAAAAATTCTAATAAAAAAATCACAACATTCACAAATGAAAGTAATTCACCTTTTCAAATTAATTTAAACAATAGTAAAAAATTATACAATCCTTTTTCTGATATAAAAAAATTAAATGTAAGAAAAAGAACTTCAAGTTTTAACGTTACTAGCACAAAAATGATAATTAAAAATAATAAACAAATTTTTAATAAATTTTATGGACAAAAATTAAAAATAAAAAAAAGCAGCGAACTTAAAAATAATAATGAAGAGCAAAAAAAAATTAATATTACATTAAATAAAAATTTTGATCAAATGTCAATCAATAGTCAACAAACATTAAAAAAATTTAGTACAAATAATCTTAATTTTAATAAAGAATTTAAAGAAATTAAAATTAATAATAGTAATAATAATAAAAATTTAAATAAAAAAATTGAAACAAAAAAAGAATTAAAAATTCAAAATAATAATTTTTTATATAAAATAAAAAGAGTTATTTGTTTTTGTTTACCTAATTAATATAAATATTTATATATAATATAATTTATATATTATTTTTATAAATATTTATTCAATTTGAATATTATTATTTGATTTATTATAAATAAAATATGGTTATAATTATAATAATAATAATAATAATAATAATATTAATTTATTTAATTATAAAATAATAAAAAACAATAAATAATTATTTTTATTTAATATTAAAATATTAATAAATAATTAAATATTTATATAAATTAATTAATTTATTTATTTTGATCATTTGTGTTTCCAATTAATTCAAAAAATTTTTCTATTTTTCTTTCATTTTCAGAGAAATTTTTTACTACATAAACTTTTGCTTCGCCTAATTTATTTTCTAATATGAAAATTTCTTTTTTTAAATTATTAATATAATCATTTAATTCTTTTTTTTTAATTTCGTTTAAATTAATATTTTCTTTTAGAATATTAATATCATTTTCAAGAATTTTATTTTTATTAATTAAATTTTCATTATTATCTTTAATTATTTCGTTGTTTTTTTTATATAATAAAAGTTCATCTATTTGTTTATTCATTTGATTAATTTGATCATTGTAAAATTTTTTGTTATTTTTTTCTTCAAAAAAATCGAAATTTTTTAATTGATTAATAATATTAATAATTTTTTTATCATTATTATTAATAAAATTTTCATTTTCTTCAATTAATTTTTTATTTGAATCTTCGCTCATTTTTATTAATTTTTCAACTAAAATTTTAAATTCATTTTCATTTTCAGAAAAAATTTCTAATAATTTATTTAATTTAACATTTAATTCATTAATATTATTTTCATTTTTTTCATTTAATTTTTCAATTTTATCAAATTCATTTAATTTAATTTTTTCTTGCAATTCAAAATTTTTTTTATTTAAATTCATATTCAAATTTTCAAAATTTTTTTTCAATTCAATTTCATTTTTTAATTTATTCTTTAAAATATCATTTTTATTCTTAAAAAATTTAACTTTTTCAATCAATTTTTCCTTCGAAAGCAAATTCAAATCATCATCATTTTCATCATCATCATCACTAAAATCATATTCATTATTAATACTAATTTTCTTATCCCCAAAATTTTTCAATTTCTCATCCAAATAAACTTCCTTTCTATTCAATTCAGAATCAGTCACAATGTGACCTTTAAACTCATTATTCAAACTAACTTTATTATTAATAACATTACTTTCTCTATCATACTCATATTCATTCTTTCCAGGCTTCAAACTTTTATAATTAAAATCCTCAGACATTAAACTCATTCTATTCTTCAAATTCTCAACCATCATTTTTAAATTCTCATTCTCATTTCGAAGGTCCTCAATCACACCATCATAATCATAGTTGCCTCTCATAACAGGAGCATATGAATCATCTTCTCCATCGTTTATAATACAATCATCTGGGTCTAAAATAGGTTGCTCTATATTAACGTTCTTTATCTCATCGAAATTAGATATGATATCATCTATATCTATTCTATCTTCTTGCTCTTTTCTTACCAGTTTTTCTATCAACATTCTACAAAATTCGTCTTCTATTTTTTCTAAATCAAGTTCCGCATTTAATATACTATTTATCATTTCTTCGCTGGAATTATAATTTTTAAATGGACATTGAAATCCCGTTAGCATTTCATATAATAATATACCTACATTCCAACTATCTGTTTTTTTACTTAATTTAGCATGTACGTTGTTTTGAATACCTATAATTTCTTCGGGGGTGGTATATGAATTTATAGTTATGTTATAGTTACCTTTTTTTAAATAATGTATTTTTCTGTTTGGTGGCTCATTTTTTCGGGACATTTTTATTCCATAATCAGTGATTTTTACACAATCTCCTATTAAAATATTTTCAGGACATATATTAATATTAAACACATTCAATGAATGAAATTTTTTTATTCCCATAATAATTTCCGTAAAATATTTTAATGCATCTTCTTTATCAATTTTGTTAGATTGAATCTTTTTTGCTAATGTTTCACCTTCGTACATTTCAAATATTAAAAACACATTTTCTTCTTCTTCATAATGATTTAATAATCGAAAAATATAAGGATCAATACATTTATACATTAATTCTAATGTTTTGTTTATTTTTTCTTGAAGATTATTATTTTTTACCTTCTCTTTTTCAAAATTTATTATTATATATTCATTGCTAGTTTTTATATGTCGAACATGAATTCCCATTCCAAGTTTACCTATATCAATGTCATTCTCATCTGCATTGCAAAAATCTTTGCTTGAACATTCTCTATCTAAACCATTTTTTACTGTTGGAGATAAAATATATTGACGATTTGAAATTTTGTTAATATGAATTGGATTGGACATTTTAAATATTTTTTTTTTGATGAAATTTATTAATAATAATAATAATAAAGAATTTTTGTAATAAATTTAAATATAAAAAATTTATTTATAAACAAAAAAATAATTCTTAAAAAATAATATTTTTTAATATTATAATTTAAATAAAATTAACTTGGAATAATTTGACTTTTTAAAAAATCAAATGCCTCTTTAGTACCTAATCCAGTATATCCAATACATCGACTATATATATAAAATATATATAAAATATATATATAAAATATATAATAATTATTAAAAATATTTTACAAAACTTTCCAAATAAAATTCGAATTTGGTCTATCAATTTCACATATTTCTTTTATTTGATCGGGTGTTAATGATTTTTCAACATCTTGTTTATTAATTAAAAACGCAATAGGAATTTGTTTTTGTAAATCTTTGTCCATTTGAGCCAAAATTTCTTTATTCACAACCAATCTTCCAAAATCCGTACTATCAATAACATAAATAATCGCATGAACTTCATTATAAAAATTTTTCCATATTTTTCTAAAACGTTTTAAACCGGAAATTTCTATACAATTTATTGTTCTTTCATCTAATTTTATTCTATTACAATTTATAAACGCAGTTGGGTAAATTTCAACAGCTTCTTCGTTCTATAAAATAATATTAAATTTTTTTCATACTTTAAAATCTTTTAATTTAGTTATTATAGTTGTCTTTCCTGCTCCATCTAAACCAAGAAATAAAACTTTCATTTCATCTGGTGAAGGTTCCATAAAAAAATATATTTATATTAAATTTAAATTATATTTATATGTTTTTATATTAATCATATCAAAAAAATATTTAATTAAAAAAAATTTTTAAATATTATTATACAATTCATCTTTATTAACTAATTCATTTACATTAATCATAAAATTTAACATACTTTTTTCTTTATCTTTTATTTTTCCTTTTAATGCAATAATATTTTTTTTATATATTTTTATATTATATCCGATTTTTTCAATTTCTTTTCTTAAATCACTAATATTAAAATTAACATTTTTTATTTTTTTTTCTATTTCTAAACATTCAATTTTTAATTTTTCGGCTTCATTAACATAATCTTCTTTTAAATTATACAATGATTTTATTTTATCTATTTTACCAGGAAAATAATTTTTCACATTTTCAATTTCTTTGTCATATTTTCCATCATCTTTTTTAGCTCGATAATATTTTTCTATTTCTCTATCTAATTTATTATTTGTAAGACCTAAATTTATAAAATTTTTGTTTTTTAATGATTTTAAATGATTAATGTTAATATTCATTTTAGAAATGTTATTTGAAATGTTGTTTATTTTCGATATTTTTTTTTCTTGAAGAGATTTATTACGCTTAAAACCTTTTTCAGTTATGTTGTTTATCCAATCAGAGAGAATATTCATGTTTTCTATAAAATTTTGTCTTTCTTTTGAAATTATAGTATTAAAATTATTATTATCATTATTATTATTATTATTATTATTATCATTATTATTATTATTATTATTGTTGTTATTATTATCATTATTATTATTATTATTATTAATTTTATTATTATTACTAATACTTCGCATATATTTATTTATATATTTATTTTTTTTTTTCTTAATTGGAGTGAATAAATTTTTATTATTGAAAATATTAACAGAAGAATAATTAGAATTATAATTAGTGCTTATTGAATTTTTTGATTGAGATTGAATAAGTTTTCTATTAATATTATTCATTGAATCATTTGTTGTTAAAGAATCTAATTTATTATTATATTTATTAAAATATTTTTTATCTTTTTTTATATTATTATTATTAACGTTTTTATACGAAGAACAACTTTGAATAGAATCATAATCTTTTTTTATATTGTCATTATTATTATAAATATTAAAATTATAATTTTTTGTATTATTTTTAAATTGATATGAATTTTTTTCTTTATCTTCACAAGTTTTAGTAGATAATCCAGCTAAAGTCGTATAATTAATATTATTAATATTATTATTAATATTATTATTATTATCTTTAATATTATTTTTACTATTTTTATTTGGTTTATTTATAAATTTAATTAAATTTTTACTTTTTGAATGAGGAATTAAATTCATTTTAATTTTATTTGAAAAAACAGGCGTAAAACTTCGATTATTATGATTTTTATTCATATTTATTTTTTATAATTTATTAATATAAAATTTATTTAAATTTAATAAAAATAAAAATTTAAATTTTTAAAAATAATTTCAAAAAAAATATGATGGGGATTGGGGATTGGGGATT